>Ga0299912_10002808_pt1 | contig 14275 bp, 15 predicted proteins | sample RVTome_2_FD_207667 | JGI IMG/M metagenome (GOLD analysis project Ga0299912, IMG submission 207667) | Soil microbial communities from uranium-contaminated site in the Upper Colorado River Basin, Wyoming, United States - RVT95D214 (version 2) ...
TAGAGGCAGAGCAGACGATTACAGCAGCCAGGGCAGAGGCAGAGGCCCTGAGGCTACAGAGGGCAAATATTTCACCGGACCTTATAGAGCTTAGAAAGATAGAGGCCAATCTCAAGGCGATAGATAAATGGAATGGGATACTCCCCCAGGTTACCGGTGCTGGGGCTGTGCCATTTATTGGCGTTGGTGAGATACAGAAGAGATAACCGAGTAATCATTTAGAAGAGGTATTCATTGGTTAGGTATATCTTACTGGTTATCATTGCAGGCATTGTAGGCGGCATTATAGCCATAAGAAAAGGGCGCAGCCCGATATGGTGGTTCTTCTTATGTGCAATTGTTCCGTTACTTACTGCTGTTATTATTGTACTTCCACCTATGGTATCTAAAGGGTATACCAAAAAGTGCCCTTACTGTGCAGAGATCATTAAAGAAGATGCAATAGTTTGCAAGCATTGTGGCAGGGATCTGCCCATAGAGATGATCAACGTGTCTTGATATTATAAGGATCAAATCACGACATACTCTACGATACTGAAAGTGGGACAAGTCCGAAAACAAAAACAAAAATGAGGGGCTCAAAAATTTAAAAATAAAGAACGACGAAATGGGACGGTTCTATTTATTGAATTACCCGCAACGACAGATAACAGCAGGCTAAAAGAAAAACAAATTAAAGACAAATGTATCGCACTTCTTTTAGCCTTGAACGTTAGATGAAATTACAGCCCCTGTTAGTGACAAATCTGTAAGGGGAGAAGATATTTTTAAGGTAGCTACTGGTGTGGTGACGTTCAAACGTCCTCACTGAAGTGAGGACGGTACGAAGTCAGTTTTTGGAGTGTTCGGCTTAAGCCGAACTACGTGGTCTGCCTGACGGTAGACACTCCAGAAGAGCTTCGCTCCGAACTTGTAGGTCCGGCTGTCTCGCCGTTTTAGGCGGACTGCCCGACAATGATGAATACCAAGCACCTTGGGATGAAAGTAGCGTTGCCACTCCTGTGGCAACGTTCAGATTTATGCCAAGGTCAGTAATTAAGAAACCAAAGAGGTCCTGATGTTACCTACTACTAGCGTGGGGAGTTTCCCCAAGCCAGATTATTTGGTTAAAGCCAGGAATCTGTTTAGCCAGGAAAGGCTCAGCCAAGAGGAACTAAAACAGTTGGAGATGAAAGCCACACAAGAGGTGATCAAACTCCAAGAAGAAATAGGTTTGGATATTCTGGTGCATGGTGAGATGGAGCGTGGGGATATGGCAACATTCTTTGCAGAAAAACTGGAAGGCTTTGCCATGAGTGGGTTGGTCAGATCCTACGGCAATAGATTTTACAAAAAGCCTATTGTTAAAGGAAAGATTAAAAGAAATCATCCCATTGCCTTGGAGATGTTCCAATACGCGCAGAGCCTGACTGAAAAACCAGTGAAAGGGATGCTCACCGGTCCTTATACTATGTGTGACTGGTCTTTCAATGAATATTTCGATTCTCGGCGAGCCATGGTTCTGAATTTGGCGGAAGTGCTGCATGAGGAAGCTCTGGACCTGGATGAAGCTGGAGCAAAATACATTCAGATAGATGAACCGGCCATCTCCACCCATCCGGAGGAGATTGATTTGGCACTCGAGGCTATGAGGATCGTCACTGGCGGTTTGAACGCCAAAACCATTTCCCATATCTGCTATGGGGATTTCACGACCATTTATCCCAAGATTTTGGATCTGGCTGTGGATCAGCTGGATTTAGAGTTTGCCAACAGTGGTTTTGCCAATTTGGACATTTTCAAGAACCCCCCCTTCACCAAGGAAATTGCTGTGGGGGTAATCAACGTGCATTCGCATGAGATCGAAAAAAAGGACGAAGTGAAAGAAAATATTAAAAAGGCACTGGAGGTATTCCCGCCTGACAAAGTCTACATTGACCCGGATTGCGGCTTAAAGACCAGAACCCCGGAGGAGGCAGAGGCGAAGTTGAGAGTCATGGTATTGGCGGTTAAGGAAATTAAGAAAGAAATGGGGCTAGAATAAAAATTGGGTCATTTCCGAATTAGTTGATGAATTATCCGAATTTGGATCCTGCGGAAAAGGATCCAAGGGATCAAGGATTCAAGTGGTCGAGTGAAATGCTTAAGAATTACAAGGAGTTAAAAGTTTGGCAGAAAGCATATCAACTTTGCGTGGAGATATATAAGAGTACAAAGAGTTTTCCGAAAGAGGAGAGATATGGGCTAACCTCACAACTAAGAAGGTCGTCTGTATCGGTGCCATCTAATATAGCAGAAGGATACGGAAGGAAGACTACTCAAGAATATATACAAGCTTTGTATATAGCTTACGGGTCTAACTGCGAGTTGGAGACTCAAATTCTGTTAGCCTATGATTTAGGCTATCTTAAAAGTGAAAATTTTGAGAAACTGAAGCAGGATATAGGAGATGTGGAAAGGATGCTTAAGGCACTTATTAAGGCTTTAGAAAATAAACACTAGAACCCATGAACTCTCGAATCCTTGAACCCTCTTTAGCAACTGTTTTGGAGAAGAGCCTAAAATGTTAGACCCATTCTTGGAAAGATTAAAAAAGGGAGTCATGCTTTGCGACGGTGCCATGGGAACTCTGCTTTACTCCCGAGGAATAGGATTTGAGCAGCCGTTTGATGAACTGAATCTGTCGAAACCGGAGATGGTCCAGAAAGTTCATCAGGATTACATCAAAGCTGGAGCAGAGATAATTGAGACCAATACCTTTGGAGCAAACAGATTCAGGTTGTGTGTTCATGGTTTAGAGGGAAAAGTCAAACAGATAAATCTGCGAGGAGCTAAACTTGCCCGGGAAGCACGTGAGATAGAAGGTGAAATGGTTTTCGTAGCCGGGTCTATAGGACCTTTGGGGAAACCGTTAGCTCCGATTGGAAAGATTACCTTGACGCAGGCTTTCGAGGCGTTCCAGGAGCAAGCGGAGGCACTGCTGGAAGGCGGGGTGGATCTTTTCATAATCGAAACTTTTTCAGATTTAGCCGAGATCAAGGAAGCGATCAGAAGCGTAAGGAAAGTATCCCAATTGCCCATCATTGCTCAGATGACCTTCAGTGAGGAGGGTTTGACCTTGACAGGTCATACTCCTTCCGAGATTGCCAGAGAATTGGAAAGAATATCCACAGGATCCGTAGGAAAGGTGGAAGTCATTGGTGTCAATTGCAGCGTAGGACCACAGAAGGTTTTGGACGTAATTTATCAAATGAAAAAAGTTACCTCTTTGAAATTATCTGCTCAACCCAATGCGGGATTCCCCAAGTTTGTAGACGGACGGTTCATATATCTGTCCTCCCCCGAGTATTTTGCGGAATATACAAGGAGGTTTCTGAGCGCCGGAGTGCAGATCATGGGAGGTTGTTGCGGCACTACACCCCAGCATATTGGCGCCATGGCAGAAGTGCTCAAAGAGGAAAAATCCGGTTTAGACCAAGATGTGGGGGTAATTGAGTTCGAGAGGAAACCAGAGGAGGAGGTTGCTGTAGAGGAATTAGTCCAATCTTCGACTTTTGCTTCGAAATTAAAGGAGAAATTTGTGATCTCGGTGGAACTTGACCCTCCCCGAGGTGTAAACCCCAAAAAGATTTTAAGCCAGTCTCAGATGATCCGGGACAGGAAAATAGATGCTGTGAACATCGCCGACAGTCCCATGGCGAGGGTCAGGATGAGTTGCCTCTCCTTAGCCGCTTTGGTTAAGGAAAAGGTGGGGCTGGAGGTTATTCTTCACCTTACCTGCAGAGACAGAAATCTTATGGGACTCCAATCGGATCTAATGGGGGCGCATGCCCTGGGCATTAGAAATATTCTAGCCATAACCGGTGACCCGCCCAGATCAGGAGATTATCCTCATGCTACCGCAGTCTATGACGTCGATTCCATAGGTCTGGTAAAGATAATAAAAAAACTCAATCAGGGAACAGATTGGGTAGGAAACTCCATAGGTTCACCCACCTCTTTTTGTATTGGGGTAGGTGTTAATCCCACTGCGCTGGACCTTGAAAAAGAGATGGAAAGATTGGAGCAGAAAGTCGAGGCTGGTGCGGATTTCATCTTCACTCAACCTTTGTATGATAGTGCGGTATTAAAACAATTCTTGGGAAGAGTGAGAGATTTGAATATCCCCGTCCTGGTAGGCTTATTACCCCTGCACAGCGCAAGACATGCGGAGTTTTTACATCACGAAGTTCCAGGTATAACCATTCCGCAGAAGACGAGGGATAGAATGAAACAGGCAAGCCAGAGGGGCATAGAAGAAGGCATTTCCATTGCCAAGGAATTCTTGGGAGAAATCAAAGAAATGGTCTCCGGGATCTACATCATCCCGTCTTTTGGAAAAGTTCAGCTGGCATTAGAGGTTGCAGAAGAAATCTGTCTCTGAAGTCCGCACAGGAAAAGCTTAGATTCCCACGCCTTTACGGTTTGACCTTGCCCTTCGGTCTGAGCTCAGGGTCGAAGACTCACCATCCTGAGTATGTGCTTCGACTTCGCTCAGCACCGTGAGTTTATCGAATGGTCGAAAGACAGGCGTGGTTCTTGTTGTACGTTTTGTCATCCCCGAAGGGTTTAATCGGGGATCCATACTTGCTCTTTGTCTTCTGGATTTCCCGTATCCAGTACGGGACAGGCTCTGTTGCAGTTTGTCCCCGTAGGGGACAGGAATGACACAAAAACAGGAAATTGCTCTCGTCCCCACCTTTACAGGTGGGGAGTTCCCGCTGGGTTAAAGGTTTTGGCTTGAGCGGTTTTTCTTAAGGAATTCTAAGCTTTTCTCTACCCCCCAAATCTCTGTCTTAAAGACCCCCTTTGCCCTATCAATTCTTAAGCCGCCTCTGGAGGGACGAGGCGCGGCTTGTTTCAGTTCAGCTGTTTTAACTGCTTTTATCTTTTCCTTGTCTAATCCAAACACGCGGGCTATCTTTTGTGCGAATTCATGCCTGGACAGGTAATCTTTCCCACCAATGTGATAGAGTCCGAAAATATTCTCCTCTATCGCTTCCTTGACGATCCCAGCCAAGTTAAAAGCTAAAGTAGGGTTGTTGTATTGGTCAGTTACAACCTCTATTTCCTCACCCTTTTTCAACTTCTCCAAAACCCAAATAAAGAAGTTGGTTTTCACTTTATGGCCAAAATCATAGAGGACATTTGTCCTGATGATAGTATGGTTTATATTATATCCTCTGACCACTTTCTCGCTTTCCAATTTTGTTTTTCCGTAAAAACTGATGGGGTTTGTCTTTCCTTCTTCATCATAAGGACCATTTTCTCCATCAAATACATAATCAGTTGAAAAATGAACTAAATTGATCTTAAACTTTTTGCAAGTCCAAGCCAAGTTTTCCGCACCATCCACATTCACCGACCAAGCCAGTTCTTTTTGTTCCTCACAGCGGTCTACATCCGTATACCCCGCGCAGTTTACTATCCAGCCAGGTTTAAAAGACTCCACCAGACCGACCACTTGGTCTTTATTGGAAATATTCAAACGACCGTAGGGAATATCAATCGGCAGGAAAAAATCGGAAGTTAAATCACAAGCGAAAAGCTCAAAAGAAGAAAAAATCTGCACCAATCTCTGACCTAAAAGTCCATTTGCCCCGGTAATTAAGACCCTTTTCATCTATCTTGATAATGCTTTTGATAGTACTCCAAATACTCTTTGCTCTTTACTTTCTCCCACCAAGACTGGTTATCCAAATACCAGTCCACGGTTTTATCTATCCCCTGCTTGAAACCATACTTCGGCTTCCAACCGAGATTTTCTCTTAATTTGCTCGAGTTTAAAGCATATCTTCTGTCGTGTGCCGGCCTGTCTTTAACGAATTGGATTAAGGATTCGGGTTTGCCGAGTTTCATTAAGATCAGCTTGGTTATTTCCAGATTGGTCTTTTCATTGTTTGCACTGATATTATAGATTTCTCCGACCTTTCCCTGATGCATAATCAAATCGATTGCCCGGCAATTATCCTCAACATATATCCAATCCCTTACGTTCAACCCGTCTCCATATAAAGGCAGTTCCTTATCTGACAGGGCATTGCTTATAAAAAGAGGCATTAGTTTTTCAGGAAACTGATAGGGTCCGAAATTGTTGCAGCTGCGGGTGACTATCACCGGAAGCCCAAATGTCTTAAAATAAGACCGGCACAAAAGATCTGCACTTGCTTTGCTGGCTGAATAGGGTGAATTTGGAGCCAGGTTGCTTTCCTCGAGGAACTCTCCTTCTTCTACGCTTCCATAAACCTCATCGGTTGATATCTGAATGAACTTGGAAATCCCATATTTCATGGCTGTATCCATCAGGACTTGTGTGCCGATTACATTGGTTTGCACAAACACCTTGGGATCATAAATTGATCGGTCAACATGAGTTTCCGCAGCGAAATTGACGATTGTGTCTATTTTTTCCGAACCTGTCCGGCAAGCAAGGTTTTCTTCAACCAGTAATTGGTCTGCTATATCGCCCTTTACAAAGGTGTAATTCTTGTTTTTCTGGATGTCGGACAAGTTATCCAAATTCCCGGCGTAGGTCAGCTTATCCAGATTTACGATCTTGTAATCCGGATATTCGGATAGAATGTGATGTATGAAATTGGAGCCGATAAAACCCGCTCCACCCGTAACCAAAAGCTTCAATTATCCTTCCTTTCCCAATTATACGGAATCTCTTTACTATGGGCTGGTATTCTAAATTCATCCGGCTTCTGGTAGTCATATATCTCAGTTGGGCAATTAAGCATCACCGCTTCGTCTTCGCTTATGCCCTTAAATCCGTGCAACACCAGCTTCGGCACACAAACCAGCATCGGATTGTGCTCTCCGATAAAGAACTCATTTATCTCCCCCTTAGTTGGGGAGTTTTCCCGGCTATCATACAGCACCAGTTTTGCCATCCCTTTTATCACGGCGATATTATCCACCTGTTTTTTGTGATAATGCCAGCCCTTGACTACGCCCGGATAAACCGTGGTGATGTAAACCTGACCAAATGTTTCAAACAATTCGTCATCCGAGCGGAGTATCTCCATTAAGCGACCGCGTTCGTCGGCAATGACTCTTAATTTCTTGGTCTTGACGCCGTCAATCATAATCTTCTCCTCATTGTTTTGCAACCCATTAAACCCCTTTACTTGGTAGTATTTTTCTGTTGGGTCGGGGGACCCGACAAGCACAATAACCCGCACAGGGACAAATTCCCTGTACTACGAATATAACATATCGTAGGTGTGGGAATTTATCCCACACCGTGTATCATATATCAAACAGGTTCGATCCTTCGACCAGCTCAGGCTCGAAGAGACGGTGATAGTTTGAGCTTGTCTTTCGACAAGCTCAAAACGGTGAGCGAAGTCGAACCGTAAATCGAACCGCTACAATTATTCTGTCGCGGATTACGCGCTTCTACCCAATTCTTCTATTGTTATTTATCTCTCCGCACGCCCAGCAGTCCCAAAAAACCGAACAATCCGAAAAACCCATAGAAACCGGGACTATTCAAAATCAACCCCAGAAAGCCTAACGGTCCCAGGAAACCCAAGTATCCCCATTTGTAGTTCATATATTCTCCTTTTGCACATCCTTCAACTGCTTCATTTTTCCTGTCACAACTAGGTCCTGACAGAACTCTAAAGACGTAGTCCGAGGGCAGGTCGCGACCTGTCCCTACAAAAATCTCATTTTCCCGCAGGAACGGGAATCTATTCTATCTCTTGTAGGTGACATTCCGGAATGTCACCTACCAAATTGTCCAGCCTAGGGGCGAAGTTCATCTTCGCCCGGGTTTTTTATTTCAACGAAAGCTTATTTGCCCCATTCTTTGCCACTAAATTGCTTGCCAAAAGCATAGACTCGTATGTCCCGGCATCAGTCCACCAGCCGGCTATCTTCTCATAAGTTAAAGCCCTCTGTCTTATATATGCATTACTCACATCCGTTATCTCTAGCTCTCCTCGACCAGATGGCTTTAAGGTCTTGATTATATCAAAAACATAGGAATCATACATGTATATCCCGATGACCGCATAATTTGATTTTGGCTTTTTGGGTTTTTCCTTGATAGCAACGATTTTGTCTCCGACGATCTCCGGCACTCCGAACCTCTGCGGGTCAGGTACCTCCTTAATCAATACTCTGGCGCCCTTGGGTTGTTTTTCAAAGCTTTTGACTGCAGATATGATGTTCCCTTCAATTATATTGTCCCCCAAGATAACGCATAGCTTTCCATTGTCCGCAAAATGCTCTGCCAATCTTAATGCATCTGCAATCCCGCCTTCACCCTCCTGATAGGTATAATTTATATGCTTTAAACCAAATTCTTTTCCGTTGCCCAAAAGCCGCAAAAACTCACCTGCGTGATTGCCACCGGTTACGACTAATATATCCTTTATGCCGGCATTGATTAGGGTCTGCAGAGGATAGAAAATCATTGGCTTGTCGTATATCGGAAGCAAGTGTTTGTTGGTGATTTTAGTTAGGGGATATAATCTTTTCCCCAACCCACCGGCTAAGATCACACCTTTCATAAGTTTTTCCTTGATATTTATCTTAATTTTGAAAATGTAGGGGGCAAGTTTTTAAACCTGTCTAAAATTAGTTTGATTCGGACAGGTCTAAAGACCTACCCCATAGAATTCTCTCTCTGTAGTTGCCCCATTTATGGGGCCATTTTTCTAAACCGCTCGATAAATCGAGCAACTACAAAATCAGATTCTCCTAGGGATGGGAATTTATCCCAATCCTCGCAGGCGACCCGACGGGTTGCCCATAAATACACGATATTCGCGCAAGTATAAACCTTATGAGAAATGACAAAAACATTTTTAGAGTGCATCCGCAGGATACACTCCAAAGCTATAATGTTACCTACAAAACCTCTACATTCCTCTCCCTCGACGGGAGAGGACACAGGAGAGGGTGAATATCGCCTATCAAAAAAGCCAAGAACGAACATCCCTATCCATCCTCAGCTTTTTATTTAGTATAAAAATCGCTAAAAAGCAACTATTTTTTCTCTTCTTTTCTCTCTTCCTTCTTGGGTTCTTTCTTTTCCTCTCTTCTTCCTTCTTTCTTCTCTTCCTTACCTTCTGCCTTGGCTTCCTCTTTTCCTTCTTTTTCTTCTTTTCCTTCTTCTGTTAGAGCTGCTTCTTCGCCCTCTTTTTCCGCACCAACCAGCTCTGGTTCCTTGCCTTCCTCAACCACAGCCGCAACCTCAGGCTCTTTGAAAACTGTTGGAGGAACAACCGTCACGATTGACCTGTTCGGGTCAGTTAAGACTTCCAGTCCTTCTAGCTTCAAGTCCTTGACGTGAATTGCATCTCCTATGCCTAACTCGGTTACATTCACCTCTACATGCTGAGGAATCTCAGTGGCCAAGCACTTGACCTCCAGTTCTCTTAAGATATGCTCCAGAATTCCACCTTCATTCTTTACTCCGGTGGAGAGTCCCACCAGATGAATCGGAACCTTTATGGTTATCTTTTCAGTCAAAGAGATATGCTGAAAATCCACATGCAGGATATTATCCCACACCGGATCTCTCTGAACCTCACGAATCAGCACTTTCTTGCTCTTATCTTTCCCTTCGTCGATATTCAGATTGATTATCACATTCTCGCCCCTGGTGGCTTTCAGGAGCGCCCTTAGATCTTTTGAATTGACTTCCAGAGCCAAAGCCTCTTCACCCGCCCCATACACCACCGCCGGAATAATGCCGTTTTTCCTTAGCTTCTTGGTTTGCTCCTTGCCTTTTCTTTCTCTGGTCTTGACTTCTAAGTTGATTTCCTTCAATTGAATCTCACCTCTTTCTAAATCCTCTCAAATAGGTCGCTGACCGATTCTTCCAAATGTATTCTCTTTATCGCTTCGGCCAGAATCTTAGCCATAGAGACGATTTCGAATTTGTCAGTCAGTTTTTTGTTCTCGGTTGAAATCGTATCGGATATGATGATTCTCTTTATCGGAGAATTCTGTATTCTCTCTATTGCCTCTCCCGATAAAATCGGATGGGTACAACAAGCGTAGATCTCTTTTACTCCCTTACCTGCCAAGGCTACGGCTGCCTGGGCTAAAGTTCCACCAGTATCCACCATGTCATCTCTTATCACCACGTTTTTTCCTTCCACTTCGCCAATCACATTCATGATCTCCGACTGATTGGGAGTAGGCCTTCTTTTATCCACTATGGCCAAAGGCGTTCCAAGCACTTTGGCAAAAGCACGGCACATCTTGACTCCACCCACGTCCGGAGCCACAGTAACTAAATTCAAAAGCTTCAAATCCAGAAAATAGTCATTAAAAACTGAAGATGAGAAAAGGTGGTCTGAGGGAATGTCGAAAAAACCCTGAATCTGCGGAGAGTGCAAGTCCAAAGTCAAAACTCTATCCGCACCTGCCCGGTCAATCAAATTTGCCATAAGCTTAGCAGAGATAGCCACTCTGGGTTGGTCTTTCCTGTCCTGCCGGGCATAACCGAAATAGGGGATTACTGCGGTGATTCTTTTGGCTGAAGCCCTTCTGGCTGCATCCAAGAGTATCAGAAGTTCCATTGTATTTTCTGCTGGCGAGCTGGTGGACTGGATTATAAAAACATCCATTCCCCTAATATTCTCGCTGATTTTGACGAATATCTCACCATCTGAAAATCGCGAAACCTCACACCCACACAAGGAAACTCCTAGATGCCGACTAATTTTTTCAGCCAAAGGTCTATTTGAATTGCCGGTGATCAGTCTTACTTCTTTATTCATAATGATTTCCTAAGTAAGTTGGAACTCTCCAGTGATTTTTACTGTCCTTATATCACACCCGCAAAAAACATCAAGGTTTGGGGTGGGAGGGGTGGTCTCAAAACTCTAAACTTCTAAACTTTTTTAAACTGATTTTCTTCTGGGGCGCCAGGATTCGAACCTGGGAATGCAAGATCCAAAGTCTTGTGTCTTACCGCTTGACGACGCCCCAATACCCTACAAACCAAAAGATGAATTGGTTACTGGCTCACGGTTCCCTTCTTTTTCAGCTCATCTTCGTAGGCGGCCAATACCTTGTCCTCAATCATCTTACGGGTGTCGTTGTTTATTGGGTGTGCAATATCCTGATGCGTTCCGTCTTTTCTTTTTCTACTGGGCATTGAAACAAAATATCCGGTGTTGCCGTTTATGATTTTAAGCCCACGAATGACAAAAGCGTTATCAAAAGTCACATTGGCAAATGCCTTTAGTTTAGCTTCATCCCTTAGAGTTATCCTAACTTCGGTGATCTCCACTTTATCCTCCTAGCAAGAAATTAAAAACAGCTGTTTAACTCCAGATGGACCAACAAATCTACAAGGGAGTTGGTCGTGTCGTGTAAATTTGCCAATCGCCCTTAAGCGTTTCTGCCTTCACCTCCTCGGCTTTGGATTCTGTCGCAAACAATCCATAGACGGTGGGTCCACTCCCCGACATGGATGCTCTAACTGCTCCCAGGCTGATTAAACCTTGCTTTATACTCCTGATTATCGGATATTCTTCGAAAACCCCCAACTCCAGGTCGTTTTTCCAAGATGAGACCTCTTCAAAGAAACCCGGTTTATCCCTACAGATTTTCAAATTAACCTCTGCCGGTTTGGTTGTCAAGCCAATTTTTAGGGCTTGGTACGCCCAGGCAGCCCTTATTTCAAGACTGGGCTTGACCAAAACCAACCAGTAATCACTATAAAGATCAATATCCTGAATGATTTCTCCTCTTCCCCTTACCAGAGCCTGTCCCTTTGAAAAGAAAAAGGGGACATCTGAGCCGATCTTTGCTCCCAAGGTGGTCAAATCTTTGTCGGTAAGCCCGACTTCGTAAAGACGATTCAGCCCCTTCAAGACCGCAGCCGCATTACCGCTTCCTCCCCCCAAACCGCTGGCTATGGGGATTTTTTTGTCTATCTTTATCTTAACCCCACCCCTTATTCCATAGTTCTCAAACAGAGTTTCAGCTGCCAGGTAAGCCAGATTTTCCTTGCCACAAGGAATTTGGGGATTTTCACACTCGATTTTTATGCCGGAAGATGATTTGGTTAATTCTATTTTGTCAGCCAAATCAATTGCTTGCATAACCGAGAGAATATTGTGATACCCATCCGCTCTTTTTCCCAGAACATATAAACATAGGTTTATCTTGGCAAAAGAAAGCAGCTCTATTTTTTCCAACTGAAAAGCTTCTCCCTTAAGAAAACATGGTTAAGCTTAAAAGCTATTTGGTACAAGTCCTTGTCAATGCCATCCAGGTTGAGGTAGTTATTGATATTTCGATAATTCAGGCAAATCTCTACCTGCAGATTAGAGTTTGGTTGATAAGACGAACTCAGGTTTAATCCTTTGGTGTATTCAACTGTTCCTGAAGGGAACCCCTCCGGAAAAGGAACCGCTGGCTTTTGTGGTTCGTCGATCCTTCCCTGGCCTTTCCTTTTGTATTCAGCTGATAAAGACAAGAAAAAATCCCTGCCCAGATGACGAGATAGCTTGACAAAGATATCATCCGCATCCGGTCCCAAGAAACTACCCATGCCAACCTTATGATAGGTGTATATATTCCATTGGACGTTCTGTCCGTAAACCCACCGGTTTATTCTGGTATATTCAAGATTCAGAAAGGTCTTGGTTAGCGTGAAGGGTCTATACCAGTTGAATCCAAGCTTGTAGCCAATCTGATTTGGCTCACTTTCCAAATCATATTGAAAATCATCCAGGAGAAGCTCCCCATAGAGCTCTTTGGATTTGAAGACAAAATCAAAGTCCATGCCCCATAACGGATTATCATCATGTCCATTATTGAACTGCTCGGCATAATAAGAAAGCAAAGGGTTCAGATAATATGGCTCAATTGTTCTACTTGTCCCACCATAGACCACCACTTCTGAAAGGCCCAATTCCAAGCCAAAATTGGATTTCCAGTTTATTCTATGACCCGAAAAATATCTTTTTGCTGTGCTGTCTTTGGATATTTCAAATGGATCTAAAATCGTGGCAAAGCAAACCAGCCTAAAGGAGCCGATTTGTGATTGCAGTCTAACCATATCCAAAGCAGGAAAATGCCCGGATAGCAGAAGATTATCCCTGAGACTTGGTCCCCAGACAAGCGGCTCTCTACCCACAAGGAGCTTCAGATACTTGAGGTCAGCCAGCCCATAAGCTTCATCTGTCATCCCAACCAAGCTCCTCTTCCATTTTCTCGCAAGATAATCTGTTTGCCTATCCGGTTGATTATCGATTATCGCTCTATGCCTGAGCAGGAATTTGTCCCCCAGCTTAATTCCTCCCTCCAATTTCATCTTAAAGCGCACACTGGCACTGTCATTTTCCTGGTAAAGATATAAACTAGGGTCAATTCCGTATCTGATCCTGTCTTCATTGCAAGACCAGTCCTCGAGTTCATACTTGAACTTCTGCTCCAATTTCTCAATCAACCACATCTTCTCTTGGTCAGGTTTCAGCTCGCCTTTCTCCATACTGCTTCTGATTTCCCTTAAGCAGGAAACTAAATCCTTTTTGGAATAAGGTTTCATGTCCTTGTGTAGACCGGTAAACAGTCCAGCTGTATGAAGCTCTTCCAAATAAGGGTAAACCCAGCTGTCCAAAGACTCATCTTCCAAGCAAAGAGGGAGACCTACCCTAGCCTGCCAGAGCAAGAGAAAGCAGAATAAGAAGACGGTTTTTACCTTCATAAAAGAAAGGAAAGAATCCTTACTGAGGGATTACAGTGTAAAAATCTTCTTGCGATTAGTTCTTACGTTCCTGGTCGCGTTTCTCGTGTCAAAAACCATTTGCGAATGCCTCACCACCCATTCGTAATCATATGCCGTATGGTCAGTAACTACAACCACGCAATCCGACTTTGCCAGCAGTTGAGGGGTTAGCTTAACCGACCTCATTATATAAGTATCCATGTCGATGGATGGCACATGAGGATCGCTGTATTTCACATGGGCTCCCTCTTTCTGGAAAAGTCGTATGACATCTAAAGCCGGGGATTCCCTGAGGTCCTTTATATCTTTCTTGTAAGCCGCTCCCAGAATTAGGATATTCGAACTGCAAAGGTTCTTGCCTTTCTGGTTCAAGACTCGATTTACCCTGTGGACCACATACTCCGGCATATGCGAATTTACATCTCCGGCCAATTCAATAAAGCGAGCGTAATAATTCAAGGCCTTCAGTTTCCATGAAAGATAATGCGGGTCAATGGGAATGCAATGTCCACCCAGTCCCGGACCGGGATAGAACTTCATAAAGCC
>Ga0299912_10002809_pt1 | contig 14270 bp, 17 predicted proteins | sample RVTome_2_FD_207667 | JGI IMG/M metagenome (GOLD analysis project Ga0299912, IMG submission 207667) | Soil microbial communities from uranium-contaminated site in the Upper Colorado River Basin, Wyoming, United States - RVT95D214 (version 2) ...
CACCGGGGGCCGCTGACAGAGCGGCCCACGGCGGAAAGCCGCCTATTCTATGCCAGAGCCGGGAAAAAACAAAGAGGCGCAACAAAAGGCCTTCCGGCCTAGAACGGCATCCCCGGCGGCATGCGTCCCTTGAGGGCACGCATCATCTTGGCCATGCCGCCGCCGGACATCTTTTTCATCATCTTCTGCATCTGGGCAAACTGTTTGAGCAGGCGGTTCACGTCCTGCACCTGAGTGCCGGACCCCGAGGCGATACGGCGCTTGCGCGAGCCCTTGATCAGGTCCGGGTGCTGCCGCTCCTGCGGCGTCATGGAGTTGATCATCGCCTCCAGGCGCTTGAATTCCTTGTCATTTACCTGCCCCTTCACCGAGGCGGGCAGGCCGGAGACGCCCGGCAGCTTGTCCAGCAGGCTGGCCACGCCGCCCATGCTCTGCATCTGGCGCAGCTGGTCGCGGAAGTCGGCCAGGTCGAACCCCTTGCCCTTGCCTATCTTGCGGGCGAGCTTGGCCGCCTGCTCCTGGTCGACCTTGGCCTGCATCTCCTCCACCAGGGACAGCACGTCGCCCATGCCCAGGATGCGGGAGGCCACGCGGTCGGGGTGGAACGGCTCCAGCGCGGCGCTCTTTTCGCCCACGCCGAGGAACTTGATGGGCTTGCCGGTGATCTGGCGCACCGACAGGGCGGCGCCGCCGCGGGCGTCGCCGTCGGTCTTGGTCAGCACCACACCGGTCAGCGGCAGCGCATCATTAAAGGCCTTGGCGGTGTTGGCGGCATCCTGGCCGGTCATGCTGTCCACCACGAACAGGGTCTCGGCCGGCTCCAGCGCGCCGTGCAGGCGCTTGATTTCGCCCATCATCTCGGCGTCGATGTGCAGACGGCCGGCGGTATCGACGATGACCACGTCGAGATAGTGCTTGCGGGCGTAGTCCACCGCCGCGCTGCCGATGGCTACGGGGTCCTGATTGGTTTCACTGGGGAAAAACTCGACGCCCACCTCGCCGGCCAGGGTTTTCAGCTGCTGGATGGCCGCGGGCCGGTAGATGTCGGCGCTGACCACCAGCACCTTCTTGTCCTGGCCCTTGAGCCAGCGGGCCAGCTTGCCGACGGTGGTGGTCTTGCCGGAACCCTGCAGGCCGGCCATCAGCACCACGGCAGGGGGACGGACGTTGAGGTTGAGGCCGGCATGGGCCTCGCCCATCAGCCGCACCAGTTCATCGTGGACAATCTTGACCAGTACCTGGCCGGGGGTGAGGCTGCTCATCACCTCCTGGCCCACGGCACGCACGCGCACCTGCTCAATGAAATCGCGCACCACCGGCAGGGCGACGTCCGCCTCCAGCAGCGCCATGCGCACTTCGCGCAGGGTGTCCTTGATGTTGTCTTCGGTGAGGCGACCGGCGCCGCGCAGGGTGCGCAGCGTTCGGGTCAGCCGTTCGCTGAGGCTGTCGAACATGTAGCGGATTCCAGAATGATGGCGGGACGCAGGCCCGCGCCGGGATCAGGCGGGCATTATAGCGTGAAGCGTTCGCCGCCGGTGAGGTGATCGAGGTCGTATCCCGCGAGGAGAGTACGGGCTTCCTGGAAGATTTTATCCTCCGCCCCCGGCTTGGCGTGGGTCAGCAGGATGCGCGGACGATGCTGCAGCTTGGCCAGATCGGCGGCCAGCATCTCCGGCGAGTAATGGCGGGCCATGCGGCACAGTTCCCGCTCGGCGTTGGGGAAAGCGGCTTCGACGATCAGCATGTCCAGGCGCGGCCCGGCATTGAGCGCGGCCCAGAAGGTGTCATTGGTGGTGGTGTCACCGCTGAACGCCAGCACCCCGCTCGGCGTGGTGACGCGGTAGCCCACCGTGGGCACGATATGGTTCACCGGGATCATGTCGAACTGACGCTCGCCCAGGGCGACCACTTCACCCGGCTCCATGGTTTCGAAACGCAGCACCGGCCGCTCCGGGTGGGGCAGGCGGGTAAAATCGGGCCAGATGATGCCGTTGAATATGTGCTCCTGCAGGGCACGGATGGTGTCGGGCAACGCGTGGATCAGGATCGGCGCGTCGATACGGTCGAACACCGAGTCCACCACCAGCGGAATGGCGTGGATGTGATCCAGGTGGGAATGGGAAAGAAAGATGTGCTTGATGTGCGCCATCTCGTCCAGCGTCAGTTCACCGACGCCGCTTCCCGCATCCAGCAGGATGTCATGGTCTATCAGGAAAGAGGTGGTTCGGAGCCCCGCCCCGATGCCACCGCTGCACCCCAATACCCGAATCTCCATACCGTTCTCCTGCCCCTGCTCCCGAGACGGACTCCTGTGCATCCCTGCCACCGCCCGCTTTCACCGCGCCGGTGACTATAGCGACCGACGTTCGGCTGCTTTTGTAGCACGATACAACCCGTTTGCACACTGCCGGCCTCAAAGAATAAGACAATGCCGGCACCGGCTCCAGCGGCGGGAACGTGTGTTCCATCACGTCCCGGCACTGCCGCCTGCTTCAACGCCGCCGCCAGTTATGCGATGATGCCGCTCAAACGACTGCTGACGACCATGACTATCGCTCTCACCCTCCCCGCCGTCCTTTTTTACCTGACGGCCACCTTTCTGCTGCTGCGGCGCCTGGCACTGGGCGCGGAAGCCGGCGCCCGCTCCCGGCTGCCGGCCCTGCTGGCAGGCCTGGCCGGTGCCGCCCTGCATGCCGTACTGATCTATAAAGGCATCTTCCGGCCGGACGGGCTGGATCTGGAATTTTTCTACGTCGTCTCCCTCATCACCTGGATGGTGGCCCTGCTGTTGCAGCTGGCCTCGCTGACCCAACCGGTGGAAAACCTGGGCATCGTCGTGCTGCCGCTGAGCGCGCTGGCGCTGGTGATGCAGTCCGTATGGCCCGCTTCGCCCAATCTGGTGGCCCAGAGTTCGGCCGAGATGCGGGTCCACATTCTGCTCTCCATCCTGGCCTACAGCCTGCTGGCCCTCGCCGCCGTACAGGCCATGCTGCTGGCCATCCAGGACCGGCACCTGCGCAACCGCCACCCCGGCGGCTTCATCCGCGCCCTGCCCCCGCTGGAAACCATGGAGCGCCTGCTGTTCCACATGATCGGCCTCGGCTTCGTGCTGCTCAGCCTGTCGCTGCTGTCCGGATTTCTGTACCTGGAAAACATGCTGGCCCAGCATCTGGTGCACAAAACAGTGCTTTCGGTACTCGCCTGGGTGGTGTTCGCCGTCCTGCTCTGGGGACGCTGGCGCTTCGGCTGGCGCGGACGCAAGGCCATCTACTGGACCCTGGCGGGCTTCGTCCTGCTCATGACGGCTTACCTGGGCAGCAAGCTCGTACTGGAGCTGATCCTCCGCCGTTAACCCGCAAGGGTTGACAGGGCATGCGCAACCCTTTGTAATTAAAACACTTTGATAACCACAGGGATCACCCCTTCTTGATCGACGACATACCCACCGGCCTGCTGGCCGGAGCCTTGTTCATCCTCATCCTCCTCTCCGCCTTTTTCTCCGGCTCGGAAACGGGGCTGTTCAGCCTGAATCGCTACCGCCTGCGGCATCTGGCGAAAAAGTCCAGGCATGCGGGAGCCGTGCGCGCCTACGACCTGCTGCAGCGGCCCGACCGCCTCATCGGCCTGATTCTGCTGGGCAACAATTTCGTCAACATCCTCGCCTCCGCCCTGGCCACCGTGCTGGGGCTAAAGCTGTACGGCGAGGCCGGCATCGCCATCGCCACCGGCATCCTGACCTTCCTGATCCTGATCTTCGCCGAGGTGGCGCCCAAGACCGTGGCCGCCCTCCATCCCGAACGCATCGCCTTTCCGGCCGCATTCATCCTCAAGCCCATGCTGAAGGTGCTCTACCCGGCGGTGTGGGCGGTGAACAGCGTCGCCAACGGCCTGCTGAACCTGATCGGCGTCTCCACCGCCGATGCACCCAAGCTGCACCTGTCCAGCGACGAACTGCGCACGGTGGTACACGAAGCCGGCAACATGATCCCGCAGCGCCACCAGCAGATGCTGCTTTCCATCCTCGACCTGGAAAAGGTGACGGTGGAGGACATCATGATCCCGCGCAACGAAATCACCGGCATCGATCTGGAAGACGATTGGGCCGACATCGTGCAGCAGATCAGCAGCAGCCAGCACACCCGCCTGCCGATCTACAAGGGCGGCATCGACAACGTGCTGGGCATCGTGCACCTGCGCAACGTGCTGGCCCTGCACAATCACGGCTCACTGACGCGCGACGCCTTCATGAAGGTGATCCGCGACCCCTACTTCATCCCCGAGGGCACGGCGCTCAACACCCAGCTGCTCAACTTCCAGCAACAGCGCCGCCGCATCGCCCTGGTGGTGGACGAATACGGCGACATCCAGGGCCTGGTGACCCTGGACGACATCCTGGAAGAGATCGTCGGCGAATTCACCACCGATCCGGCGGCCCTGAGCAAGGAAATCCATCCCCAGGACGACGGCACCTACCTGGTGGAGGGCAGCGCCAATGTGCGCGACCTCAACCGCCTGATGCAGTGGAACCTGCCCACCGACGGGCCGAAGACGCTGAACGGCATGATCATCGAATACCTGGAAACCATTCCGGAGGCGGGCACCAGCCTGCTCCTGGCCGGCTATCCACTGGAGATCGTGCAGACCACGTCCAATGCCGTAAAGACTGTCCGTATCGATCCCAACTTCCAGGCCAAATCCGCCGCCGGAACGCCCGGCTAGATATCCGTCGGGCCCCGCCGCCACGGCGGATGTGCACGGCACCGCGGCTGCAAACCCCGCGCCGGCAGGTTCCCAACGGTAGCAGGGCGCCGATGCGTGGCTGCAACAGCAGTACCCTTAGTATCAAGGCATGGCTATACTAGCCAGCAAGAATAACTATCGGAGCGACCTGCGTGTCCAAGCTAACCCTTTCTTTCAAGGGTAAATTGCTCAAATACTTCCCCTTGAGCGAAGGTGAAACCATCATAGGCAGCGATCCCGCCTGCAAGGTTTTCATCGACACGCTCGCCATCCAGGCGCGCCACGCCAGCGTGACACTGAACGGTGACAACGCCGTATTGCGCGACCTGGACACCCCGGACGGCACCTTCGTCAACAATGCACGCATCAGCGACGAGTACACGCTGAAGAGCGGCGACAACATCCGGGTCGGCAAACACACCCTGACCATCACGCTGGAACCGGCCATCGTCGCCGAAGAACCGGCGGAGCCCGAGGTGGCGCCGGTAGCACTGGACGAAGCCATACCGGAACAGGCACAGGAACAGCAACCGGAACCGGAGCCGGCCGAAGCCGACACGGTGCAACCGGAACCGGTCCATGCGCCGCGCCATGCCTTCCTGCAGATCCTCAACGGGCAGAACATGGGCAAGACCATCAGCCTCAAACACAATCTGATGAACCTGGGCAAGCCGGGCGTGCAGCTGGCCGTCATCGCCCACCGCAACGATGGCTTCTTCCTCACGCACCTGGAGGGCGACACTCCGCCCCGGGTCGGCGATACCCAGATCGGCGACAAGGCTTGGCAGCTGCAAGATGGCGACGTGATCCAGATCGGCAACGTGCGCATGCAGTTCACTCTGCACTGAGGAACTTCAGCGGTGGAAGAAAAGCGCCATTTCAAACGCATCCCGATGGACGGCCATGCCGCCCTGTTCTGCGGCGGCGACCGTTGGGACAGCCGCCTCATCGACGTCTCGCTCAAGGGTGCGCTGATCGCAGCCCCGGCCGACTGGGAGGCGGATTCCGCCGCCGGCTGTCAACTGGAATTGCGCCTGGACGGCGAGGTGGTGATCTGCATGGGCGGTACCGTGGTGCACTGCGAGGGCGGCCATCTGGGCTTCCGCTGCGATCACATCGAACTGGACAGCATCACCCATCTCAAGCGCCTGGTGGAACTCAACCTGGGCGACGAATCCCTGCTCGAACGCGAACTCACCGAACTGTCCCAGGGCAGTTAACTCCCTAAAACCCATTTGCCGCAGAGGCGCGGAGACGCAGAGAACGCTCCGGCAATGCGAGCGCTATGGCAGCATGCAGCGCCGTAAGGTGAAAAGCACCGCGCATCCCTCCGCACGAAACTCCAGAAAATAAACACCTCTGCGCCTCCGTGTCTCTGCGACAGGTTGTTCAAATCAGAACTGCTGCAAGGCCTCGTCGAGGCGGCGCACGCCGATAATTTCCAGTCCTTCCACCTTCTGTTTGGGTTTATTGGCCAGCGGCACCAGGGCGCGGGTGAAACCGTGCTTGGCTGCTTCGCGCAGGCGGTCCGGGCCGTTGGGCACGGGTCGTATCTCCCCCGCCAGCCCCACTTCGCCGAACACCACCAGCCCCTGCGGCAGGGGCCGGCTGCGCAGGCTGGACAGCACGGCCAGCAGGGTGGCGAGGTCGGCGCCGGTCTCGGTGACGCGCATGCCGCCCACCACGTTGACGAACACGTCCTGGTCGTGGGTGACGATGCCGCCGTGGCGATGCAGCACGGCCAGCAGCATGGCCAGGCGGTTGTGCTCCAGGCCGACGGTGACACGGCGCGGGTTGGACAGGTGGCTCTCGTCCACCAGGGCCTGCACTTCCACCAGCAACGGCCGGCTGCCCTCGATGGTCACCATGATGACGCTGCCCGGCACCTCCTCCTCGTGGCGCGACAGGAAGATGGCCGAGGGGTTGGTCACCTCCTTCAGCCCCTTGTCGGTCATGGCGAACACGCCCAGTTCGTTCACCGCGCCGTAGCGGTTCTTGAAGGCGCGCACCACACGGTAGCGGCTGCCGGAATCGCCCTCGAAGTACAGCACCGTATCCACCATGTGTTCCAGCACCCGCGGCCCGGCCAACTGGCCGTCCTTGGTGACGTGGCCCACCAGGAACAGCGCCGTGCCGCTCTGCTTGGCATAGCGCACCAGCTGCGCCGCGCTTTCGCGCACCTGGGCCACCGAACCGGGGGCGGACTGCAGCAGCTCGGTGTACACCGTCTGCACCGAGTCCACCACCAGCACCTGGGGCCTTTCCTGCTGGGCGACGGCGAGGATGTCCTCCACCCGCGTCTCGGTGAGCAGGCGCACGTGGTCGGCGGACAGGCCTAGGCGCTGGGCGCGCATGCTCACCTGCTGCGGCGACTCCTCACCGGTGACATAGAGGGTGCGCTGACCGGCGCCCAGGGTGGCGAGCGTTTGCAGCAGCAAGGTCGATTTGCCGATGCCCGGATCGCCGCCCAGCAGCACCACGGAGCCCGCCACCAGGCCGCCGCCCAGCACCCGGTCGAACTCACTGCTGCCGGTGGACAGGCGACAGGTCTCCTCCGGTGCCACCTCTTTGAGGCTCTGCACCGTCAGGGTGCCGGCGGTACCGGCGTAACCGGCATGGCGGCCCTTGCGCTCGGCAGGCGGCGTGGCCACCGTCTCCACCATGCTGTTCCAGGCACCGCAGTCGCCGCACTGCCCCGCCCATTTGGGGGCCTGGGCGCCGCATTCGGTGCAGGTGTATATGGTTTTGCCCTTGGCCATCAACTACTCCTTGTCGTCGGCATCGGGATAGTTGCGCCGATCGTTCTCGTCCCTGGCGCGCGCGCCGTGCCGACGGCGCAGCCCCCACAGCAGCAGGAACACGAAGGCCGCCGGCAGCAGCACTGTCAGCAGGATGATCCCCACCGCGCCCAACTCGGCGGTGCAGGCCGACAGTGACATCGACAGCGGCAGCAGACTCATCAGTTTCGCCTTGTTCATAACGACCAAAAATCAGATACAAGAGCAAAGGGACAAGATACAAGAGGGGGAGTGCGCTGTGCGCACGATTGTTTGAATCTCCGACAAGCTCCTTCCCTTGTATCTTTCCTCTTGCATCTTGTCTCTATCCTCTTTGCGGATGCGCCGCACTTTACTCATCCTGCATTGGAAACATACGGCCCCGCCTCGGCGGGGAACAGCGAGGCCAGCGCGGTGCGCGTGGTGGCATTGAGCGGCAGGCCGGCCAGTTCGTGCCATGCCACCCAGCGCGCGGCGCTGGCGTCGTCGCCGGCCTGCGGCTCGCCGCCCAGGTACTCGGCTGCGAGGTCGACGATGACGTAGTGAAAGCGCACGCTGCCGTCCGCCTCGCGCTCAATGTGTTCGCAGGTATAGATGGGAGTGGAGGCGCGAATGATCACACTGGTTTCCTCCAGTATCTCGCGCTCCGCCGCCTGCTGCAGGGTCTCGCCCAGATGCTGGCGGCCGCCGGGGATGGCCCACAGGCCGGCCCCGGGCAGGTGGCCGCGCTGCACCAGCAGCACCCGCCCCTGCTTCACCACCACGGCGCCGACACCGACCTGGGGGCCGGGCATTACGTCCCGTTCTCGACGGCGTCGACCCGCGGCATGACGCGGCACAGGAGTTCGTAGGCGATGGTGCCGGCGTGTTCGGCGATCTCCTCCACCGGCAGCCCCTCGCCCCACAGTACCACCGGATCGCCGGGCCTAGCCCCGGGCTGGCCGCGCAGGTCGACGGTGAGCATGTCCATGGAGACGCGGCCGATGAGCGGGGTGCGGAGGCCGTTGACCAGCACCGGTACGCCGTTGGGCACATGGCGCGGATAGCCGTCACCGTAGCCCGCCGCCACCACGCCCACCGTCATATCCTCAGGGCAGACGAAGGCGCCGCCGTAGCCCACCGCCTCGCCGCGTTGCAGATGATTCACCGCGATGAGCTCCGAACGCAGGGTCATCACCGGCTTGAGCCCGTGCTGTTCGCCACGCCCCCCCAGCAGGGGCGAAATGCCGTATAGCATGATGCCGGGGCGGACCCAGTCGGTACGGGATTCGGGCCAGCCCAACAGGGCGGCGGAATTGGCGATGGAGCGCTGTCCCGGCAGGCCGGCAGTGTGACGGTGAAATTCAGCGATCTGGGTGGCGGTGAAGCTGTCGGCCAGGTTGTCGGCATTGGCCAGGTGGGTCATGCAGCCGGCCACCTCGGCCACATTGGGGCAGTCGTGCAGCCGCTGCCAGGCGGCCTGCGCCTGTTGCAGGGGAAAGCCCAGGCGGTGCATGCCGCTGTCCACCTTGAGCCAGACGGTGAGCGGCTGCGACAGTCGCGCCTGCTCCAGCTGTTCCAGCTGGGCGGGGTTGTGGATGGCGGGAATGAAGCGGTGCCGGGCGATGGCCTCCAGTTCGTCGGCGCCGAAGAAGCCCTCCAGCAGCACGATGGGCCGGGTCACCCCCGCCTCGCGCAGTTGGAGCGCCTCAGCCAGACAGGCCACGCCGAAACCGTCGGCGTCCTCCAGGGCGCGGGCCACCCGCAGCATGCCGTGGCCGTAGCCGTTGGCCTTGATGGCCGCCAGCACCCGGCTGCCCGGCGTTGCGGCGCGGGCACGCGCCAGGTTGTGGCGCAGCGCCGCGAGATCGATGACGACCTGGGTGGCGCGCATCAGTACTCCTCGTACCCCCCGTGGGCGCAGTTCTCGAAGCGGGTGTACTGGCCGAGGAAGGTGAGGCGCACGGTACCGATGGGGCCGTTACGCTGCTTGCCGATGATGACCTCGGCAGTGCCCTTGTCGGGGCTGTCCGGGTTGTAGACCTCGTCGCGGTAGATGAAGGCGATGAGGTCGGCGTCCTGTTCGATGGCGCCCGATTCGCGCAGGTCGGACATCACCGGGCGCTTGTTGGGGCGCTGCTCCAGCGAGCGGTTGAGCTGGGACAGGGCGATGACCGGACATTCGAGCTCCTTGGCCAGGGCCTTGAGGGAGCGCGAGATCTCGGAGATTTCCGCGGTGCGGTTTTCGTTGCTGCCCGGCACCTGCATCAGCTGCAGGTAGTCGATGACGATGAGGCCGAGGCCGTGTTCCTGCTCGCGCGCCAGGCGGCGGGCGCGGGCGCGCATTTCCGTCGGGCTCAGGGCCGGGGTGTCGTCGATGAAGATGGGGGCCTCGGCCAGCAGGCTGACGGCGGAGGTCAGGCGCGGCCAGTCGTCCTCGTCCAGCTTGCCGGTACGGACCTTCTTCTGATCGATATGGCCGAGGGAAGACATCATACGCATGGCCAGCGCCTCGCCGGGCATTTCCATGGAGAACACCGCCACCGGCCGCTGTTCCTTGATGGCCACGTGCTCGACGATGTTCATGGCGAAGGAGGTCTTGCCCATGGAGGGACGGCCGGCCACGATGACCAAGTCTGACTTTTGCAGGCCGGCGGTCATGCCGTCGAAGTCGGTGTAGCCGGTGGCGACGCCGGTGATGGGGCTGTCCATGCTGAACAGCTGGTCGATCTTGTCCACCGCCTTGACCAGCAGGTCCTTCATGCCGGTGAAGCCGACGCGCGCGCGCGCGCCCTGGTCGGCGATCTGATAGACCTTCTTCTCCGCCTCGTCCAGCAGTTCGAACACCGTGCGTCCTTCCGGGCTGAAGGCGGTGTCGGCGATTTCGTTGGTGACGCGGATCAGCTGGCGCAGCACCGAGCGCTCGCGCACGATGCCGGCATAGGACTTGATGTTGGCGGCGCTGGGGGTGTTGCCGGCCAGGCTGCCGAGATAGGCGATGCCGCCGGCGTCGTCCAGCTCGCCCTTTTTGTCCAGCCACTCGGCCAGGGTCACCACGTCGCAGGGATCACTCTTTTCCGCCAGCAGGCGGATGGCGTGGAAGATGAGGCGATGGTCGCGGCGGTAGAAGTCGTCCTCGGCCACCATGTCGGCGACCTTGTCCCAGGCGCTGTTATCCAGCATCAGGCCGCCAAGCACGGCCTGCTCGGCCTCGATGGAGTGCGGCGGGACCTTGAACGCCGCGGTGGCGTCCTGCCCGTGGGAAACGGCGAGCTTTTGCATGGCGTTGTGTGACCTGGCTAACCCGGCGGGTTCCCAGAGTGCCTCAGGCGGCAGCCCGGAGGAAGGGCGCAAAATCCGTGCCCGCCCCATGGTGGGGACGGGCAGGGATCATGGCTTATTCAGCGACGACGACGACCTTGATGGCCTGGGTGACGTCGGTGTGCAGGTTCAGCTCGATCTCGAACTCGCCGGTCTGGCGAATCGGGCCTTCCGGCATGGCGATCTCCTGACGCTTCACCTCGACGCCGGCGGCGCACACGGCCTCGGCGATGTCGGCGGTGCCGATGGAGCCGAACAGCTTGCCTTCGTCACCGGCCTTGTGGGCGACGGTCACGGCACCCAGCTCGGCCAGCTTGGCGGCGCGGGCCTGGGCAGCGGCCAGGGTGGCGGCAGCGGCCTGCTCCAACTCGGCGCGGCGGGCTTCGAACTTCTCGACGTTGTCCTTGGTGGCCATCACGGCCAGGCCGCGCGGCATCAGGAAGTTACGGCCGTAACCGGCGCGCACCTTCACCTTCTCGCCCAGGGAACCCAGGTTGCGTACTTTTTCCAGCAGAATTACTTCCATTTCGTTTACCTCGACTTGAATTGCGTCCAGACCGCGACGCCATACCTATTGTTGATTACGGTTTCTGGCGCCGAAATAGGCCCGAAAATCCATCCAGTTGTCCACCATGCCGGCCACAGCCAGGGTCAGCGCGGTCGGTGTCGTCACCATCGGCAGCAGCAGCATCACGTACATCGCCACCAGCCAGCCCTTCCTGGCGCCCGTCCCGGCCACGACGCCATGCACCACGGCAACGCCCTGCATCATGCTCAGCAGCAGCGCCAGCGGCAGCAGGTCGTTCAGCAGCGCGATCCCCGGCAGCTGCGCCCAGTTCAGTGCCAGCAGCAGCACCGTCACCAGGGCCGGTCCGCGACCCAGGCGCAGAGCCCGGAATTCGCGACTGAACCCGCCGTGGTTGAACAGCAGGGCCTGCCACCAGCGCGCCAGGAACAGGCTCAGGGCCACGCCCATGGCAACTGCCGCACTCACCATGCCGGTCATCAGTCCGGCGATCTCGTCCAGCACCGGCAGCAGCACTTCCCGCTGTTCCGCCGTGGCCTGCTCCGCCATGTGCTGCAGCAGCCCCCGCCACCAGCCGGCGGGGTCATCCACGCCAAGGTGGAAGCCCAGCACCACCATCACGCCGAACAGCCCCGCCAGCAGCAGGCTGCGGGCCAGGTCGCTGGTGCGGCGCAGGCTCCAGGCCGTCACCAGCAGGGGCAGCCACAGCACCAGCAGAAAGGCCAGCGGCGTCAGGGCATTGCCCAGTATCACCAGCCCCAGCACGGCGGTGGCCAATACAGCGCCGGCCACCACCTTGCCGGCCTCGGCCAGGCCGAGGCGCAGGGTCACCAGACCCACTGCCGCAGCGCTGAGATAACCCAGCGGCGGCAGCAGCAATCCCAACATGGCGGTGACACTGGTGACCAGGATCGCCGCCATCGGCCCGCGCATGATGGTGTTCGCCAGGAACCTCATCGTGGCCGGCCCGACTGCGGATTAATCGTGCGAGTCGGAGTACGGCAGCAGCGCCAGGTAACGGGCGCGCTTGATGGCCAGGGCCAGCTGACGCTGGTACTTGGCCTTGGTGCCGGTGATGCGGCTCGGCACAATCTTGCCGCTCTCGGTCACGTAGCCCTTCAGGGTGTTCAGGTCCTTGTAGTCAATGTATTTCACGCCTTCGGCGGTGAAACGGCAAAACTTCTTGCGGCGGAAAAAACGAGCCATGATTCAATCTCCTGTCATCTGTTCATCGACTGCAACCTGGGGTTGCAGCCGCTCTATCCGTTCGGCGTGGAGCGCCAGTGTCGCCTCGCTGTTGCGGTGGTCGGCCCGGCTCAGAAACCCGGCGACCCGTACCGCTTCCCCTTCCTGCAATCCCTGGATTGCCCGCCCCAACTCGTGGCCGCAGACCACGACCTGGAGGCTGCATTCCACCCGGCGATTCAGTCCGGCCTCGGGCCTTTGCGACTGGTGACGCAGGGTGAAACGGGTGATGGGTATGCCGGCGGGACTGGTGCGTGTCTCCGGCCGCCGCGCCACGACTCCGGCGATCAGCAGGCGGTTATCCACGCCCCGGCGCCTTACTCGGCCACGGCCTCCTCGGCACCGGCGTCGTCATCGGCCATGTCATCACGGCTGCCGCGATCACGGCGGTCGTCACGCTCTTCGCGCGACTTGGCCAGGAAGGACGGCTCGGTGAGCGCTTCGTCCATGATCAGAATCAGGTTGCGGATCACGGCGTCGTTGAAGCGGAAGGCGGACTCCAGCTCCTTCATGGTCTCGGTGGGGCACTCGATGTTCATCAGAACGTAGTGCGCCTTGTGGACCTTGTTGATCGGATAGGCCAGCTGGCGGCGGCCCCAGTCTTCGAGGCGATGAATCTTGCCGCCGGCGGTTTCGATGGTCGAACGGTAGCGTTCGATCATGGCAGGAACCTGCTCGCTCTGATCCGGATGGACCAGAAACACGATTTCGTAGTGCTTCATTGTCACTCCTTACGGTTTGGACAGCCTTGGCATGGACTCCGCCGAGGCAAGGAGTAATACCGCCACAGCGGCGGCATTAAAGGCGCGGGATTATAAAGGGTCCGGGGGCCAGGGTCTAGGGGCTGGAAACCAGAAAAACCCTCGTCCTAGGCCAGGTTGCGCTGGCGCAGGGCTTCGAACAGGCAGATGCCGGTAGCCACGGAAACATTAAGGCTTTCCACGCTGCCCACCATGGGGATGCGCACCAGCACATCGCAGTGTTCGCGGGTGAGGCGGCGCAGGCCGCTGCCCTCGGCCCCCATCACGATGCCGAGAGGGCCGCGCAGGTCGGCCTGGTGGAGCGAGGTGTCGGTATCGCCGGCGGCCCCCACCAGGAACACCCCGGCGTTTTGCAGCATGCGCAGGGTGCGGGCCAGGTTGGTCACCTGTACGAAGGGCACGGTCTCGGCGGCGCCGCTGGCCACCTTGCGCGCCACCGGGGTCAGGCCGCAGGCCTTGTCGCGCGGGGCGACCACGGCATGCACCCCGGCGGCATCGGCGCTGCGCAGGCAGGCGCCGAGGTTGTGCGGATCGGTAACGCCGTCGAGGATCAGCAGGAAGGGCGGCACCTCCAGGTCGGTGAGCAACTGCTCCAGAAAGGCCTCGCTGCGGGCCTCGGCCTGGCGCACCCGCGCCGCGGCGCCCTGGTGGCGGTCGCCGCCAGTGAGCTTGTCCAGTTCCTGGCGCTTGACCCAGTGCGGCCGCACCCCAGCCGCCTCGGCCGCCGTGGCCAGGCCTTGCAGGCGCTGATCGCGCCGGCCCGAGTCCAGCCACAGCTCGACCACGCTGTCGGGGTGCTGCAATACGGCCTCGACGGCGTGCAGGCCGAAAACCAGTTCTGTCGCTGCCATGGAGTAAGACACCACATCTAAAGGAGGCCACATGCCTCCTCCCCCGCTGGCGGGGGAGGTTGGGAGGGGG
>Ga0299912_10002811_pt1 | contig 14266 bp, 16 predicted proteins | sample RVTome_2_FD_207667 | JGI IMG/M metagenome (GOLD analysis project Ga0299912, IMG submission 207667) | Soil microbial communities from uranium-contaminated site in the Upper Colorado River Basin, Wyoming, United States - RVT95D214 (version 2) ...
GTTCAATGTCTGATTGTTGTTTAGTAACAAGCTCATTTGCTGATCCGATATCTTCAGACAGCTTTGCAGCAAGACTTTTAGATTTAGATAATTCTCCTCCGAAATACAGACTTCCGAATACAATGATGGAGATAAGAACGACGATAACAACAATATTGAGAATGTTATTTCTAATCCACAGAATAATTTTCTGCCACACACTATTTCTACCTCGTTCCTGTTTCTGGATTGTCGTTCTCTTCCGGCTTAAACAATGTGAAATTCGGCCATTTGCTTCGAGCCCATGCATACAATACACACGATACTAATGGATATCCAAAAAAGATTCTCATCCAGTTTTCCATAGGTACTGTTGAAAGAATTATCTGTCCTATTGCGAGGACAGCACCTATTCCTAATGCAACAAATCTCGATGTCCATTCTCCTTTGATTTTGAATAGTGATCGAAAAAAATAAGTCAATGCAATAATAGCAAATACGATCAATGCATCTATCCCCAAAGTCACGAATAAAGAAATGATGCTGTTTGCATCACCAATCAATTTTGTAATGTCCATTTTACTCCTCCAATAATTTTCTTAAGTACGGTATTTGCTCATATATTCTGCCAGGACATTGTGTCTCAGCAAAATCTTGATGCCCCCAAACAACAAAGTCTCCTCTTGGTATATAACTGGTTGTTGTTCCTATGTATTCTTTCAGCCATTCCCTATACCACAATACATACGGTTTAAAAATAAAAGCGATGGCAATAAATGCTTCTTTCTCAAGCTCCTCAAATCGATAATCCCCACAAATCTCAATCCCAAAACTGCTTTCATGTATATTATTCGTTCCTGGAAACCATTTTGTATCCCCAGCATGCCAGCAAACATCGGACATCGGGTATTTTACCAATGGAACCAAGCACCATTTCCCTAAATGGTTGTGTAATGCATACTGTGCTTGAGAATAAGACACTTCATTAGAATTTGGTTTAAGATGAAGAGATTTTATTCTTTTAATTATTTTTCCGCTTTTGTCTTTTATAGTATATCCTCGATCATATCCAACTACAGAAAATTGATTCACAATATATTGGTCACTTGTAACAGTATCATTTTTCGATCCCATAGATTGATGCAATACTAACCGAGATGGAGGATGTGTTCTTTTTTGCAATACTATTACCGGATCTGGAATAGATTTTGTTATATCAGCAAATTCTGGATCGATTGCAAAATATTTTGGATCCAATTTATGAATCATATTATTCCTTTACACTTTTTAATTCAATTATAACTTTTTTTAGTTCTTGTACTGTATTTTTGGTTTCAATTGCTTGGTTTTCGAGTAATGTGATTTTACTTTTGTCTGTAACAATAGTTCCTACACCTGTGATTATCCCACCTGTCAGTACAAGTGATGCGATTATAATTGATAGGTTTCTTGCCCAGTCCGTTTTTGGCTTTATATTATGGAGAATTTTAGGCACTTCTTCTTTTAGAATTTCTGGGAACACTCTTCGAACAACAGATTCTATTCTCTGCTCTTCATCATCACGACACATTTTAATTCGATCTTCGACATTATCAGCAGCATCTGTCGCCCTTGCTGCTTCGTGTTCTGCACGCTCAACAAGCTTTTCAGATTGTACGTATTTCAGATCGAGATGGCGTAATGTAGAATGGATTTCTTTTGCAAGGTCTTTATTTGATGATTCAATATTATCCATTCTTGTTGACAGACTATTTATGGGGGTTCCCATAATTTTAGAGATTGCTTCTATCGTCTCTGGGGAGAATGTGATTGATTCTGGAGGCATGGTTTGTTTCCTTTTTATTTATTTCTTGTAGCTACTATCGCTGCTCTTTGTGCCAGATATTCTGCTTTGGTAGTATCAAGATTTGCAATCGTGGCATCGAGATCGGCGATAGCTTGGTTATAGTCAATTTCTTCCGTATCTGTGATTATCCGATCTGCTTTATTTGCATTCTTTTTTACATACGTAATTGTACGAGCCATTTATTATAGTTCTCCTCATTAAAAACAATTTCGGGAATATTTTCCATTACCCAGGCAAAAGTTTTTAACTCATCGATTGTGTAATCTCCATCAAGTTTTACAACCTTACCTTTTTCCCATGATTCATCAAAAAATTGATGATAACCGATATCAACTAATATTTTCTTGGCTTGTTGCTCATCCATTCTGTCTCCTTATAACCCATACCGTATTCGGAATTTCCACTTTGCCATTGTCATAACTGTCAAGGCGGCAGTAGTCTTATTCTGTATGAGTATGGCTAATGACCCCGTAAGAGTCTTGAAATTCGTTGCATCTACTGATATACTCGCGACACGATTATTTCCAGACTCATAGTCCGTCTGAGGCCACATATCCACCTCGTCTCCGGCAGAATAACCTCCTTCTCCCGTGACACATACCAAACTGTAGTACCTACGTCCAGGAATTATACTCAATCCATGTGCAAGTGTCTGCACCTGATTCACAGCCAACGCTGCCGAGTCTATCGTGAGCATGGGGATTGTGTTATCTGTGGTTCCACATGTAATACCCTTCGTGGTCTTGATCTGTGCTTCTGTAAATACCCGACCATCCACGCCTGGGCGAAGCAGGATGTCAAGCTTACTGTGTGTTGTCACCCATGCTGTGTTGTGCGTGTAATGCTGTGCAAGGTAGTTGGGGTCGAGGTATTTATTTGGGTATATAAGAAGCTCATCCATATATGATCGGAAATAAAAGATTCCTACAGCATACAAGCATGTAGATAATGATGTATATACACTCGTAGAAACTCCCCAAGCACCACTCGGTGTGTCCTCAACTATTTCTGTATTCACCACAAGATACATTTTGTTTGTTGTTGCATTATAAGAGAACGCAATGTAATACCACTGATTTATTGGAAGTTCTTGTGTGCTTGTTATTGTTGTAAGGGTTCCTCCTTTACGCATTAATATCTTGAATGTTGCTACTTCATTTGATGGGGAGTCAACAGCAAGACTTATATAGTTATTAGCATCCCACTGTAAATTTGCAAGTAAAAAATTATCCATATTTGACACAGTAGGGTATATCCAAATTCCCATTGCTTGCGATTGACCACACGTATATGATGCTGGTGCGATTAGTCCAGATGTACCACCTACACTATTATCATCGTACAAAGAGTATGATCCAAATTTCTTTTGGGTTGTTGAGAATGCTAAATCTGTTTTAGTTCCCCAATCATCAACACCTAAATGATCTTGATAATTGTTTTCAAAGTTGAACACTCGGAAATTAGGATGAGGAATAAATTCGTCACTCGTGGGTGGATTTGATGGATGATATAACCCACCACACCCAATAAGCATTCCTAAAAGGGCTATCACGATACCATTTGAGTTCACCCAAGCACCTCCAGTATACTCTAAATACTGGTCACTGGTGCCATCAACATAATGTACTGTATCACCTTCATCCGGTGCATCAATTGTTCCGGTTCCAGTATAACCAATATAAAGAGAGGATGTTCGTAGGAGAATTGTTTCGATTTCAGAAGCAATCACATTATTTGCATATATCGCGTTTGCTGCAATGTCTCCAGCCGATATTACCTGGGTTGTTGCAGACGCTAATGATGACCATGCGCTCGCTTCCTCTGCAAACGTAACTCTCCTACACTTATAATATAACCTTTTTCCTGTAGGATCGTCAAGTGTTCCTTCATTCGGTATATTGGGGTGCAAAAGTAGTTCAGAATACCATTCCGTTACATTTCCAAAAGTATCACCCCATCCTCTTGCAGTACCTTCTCCATCGAATGCAAGATCATACCAAGAAGTAGCATCATCTGATACTTGCCATTCGTACCTATCCCAGTTTGTGAGATCATATTGTCTATCAATTTTTAACTGAATAGCTTTATTTGCTACGTGTTTACAATGTAGAATTATAGGAGCTGTTGGAGTTGTAGTTCCACCATCAGTATCAAAACCGTTTATAATCTGTGAAAGAGACGCTTTTCCGTTTAGATCATTTTGAAATTTCCTTGCACCTTCTACTGTTGCATTCCCTGTTTGTTGGTCAATTACATTTGCTGTTCCTGTTGCTGTAAAATCCATTGCAGCAAGGAGGAGTACATTCGTTTTTTGAATAGACATTGGGCCGCCAACTGCTGGGTGGTCATACGCAGAGATAATACATTTTTGTGAAGTAATCCCCAAAGCCGGAAGATTGAGAGTTGCATATGCACCAACTTGTATTTGTGGTAACCAATCTGTTGTAATTTCCCAAGTTTTCTTCGGACTCTTTCCAAAATCCATCCACCACTGTGTTGTCAAATGTGCCTGAGTATCTATCACAGCATATTTCCCAGGGATTGATTTTTCTACATAATCGTAATCATGTGTGATTGTGGCATCCACATCTTCCACCCTTGCCTTTGAAGCAATTCGGATGGGGGTTCCCCTAAGATTGAATTTTTTGAGAGTAATTGTTCCAGCTGTTGTGTTTCTAAGTATAATTTCAGAGCCATTGGGAAATTGCTGTGTTGGTCCTGTTGCACTGTTGAAAGAAACAAGTGTAATATTCCCACCACTACATTCAAGATCACTTCCACTTCCAACTGCTCCAATCGTGGGTGTCTGTATATTGATGCCTATTGGGAAATCTTCACCTGAGTTTGGATCTTTGTATTGTAATTTTGCTTTATCCCCAGAATTGGGCCCAGGCCAATATGCACTCGCCGCAATATTTATCGATATTGTATCTGCTGTTGCATTATATTCTGTGACATTCTTATATAAGATTTGCTGAGACAATGTTTGATATTTGTCAAATTCTGTCCAAACTTTATTGCATATAATGTTATCAGCAAAACCTTTTATACTGTGAATATTAGTTGCATTGAAAGTCCATTCTGATGCAGGCTCCACCCAGTCATCCATTAAACGAGAATTGAACCTTAGCTTACCATCATAACGAAATCCAAGGAATCCCAAATACTGTTGGGAAAGCATTTGCATCTCGTTCCAAATAGATCCTTTGTTATCAAGAGGAAGATACGCTTTTTGATAATTGAGAACACCACTTGCATCTAACTGCCCACCAGTCATTCCCATAGAAAAAGCTAATTGATGAAAGAGACTGGTTGCTGTCGCAGTTGAATCATGAATTGTATAATTTATATATATTGCGGGAGTTGTCTTCGCATTTATACTTGCTTTTTTTGCGTAGTCGAAGAAGTCCAATTGTATAACGTTATCTGTAATGCAAGTCGTGGTTCTGGATACTCCTCTTTTCGAAAGGTATCCTGTAAAGACTCTTATATATTCATTGCTTGTTCCAACTTGTGCTTCAACCGCGCAAGCAACTCCAGCCAAATCACCTTCTTCATATGTGTTGTTCTTATTGTATAGCTGTACCGAACCACTATTGGAGATAGCTTCCCCGTTTGCACCTTCCATCTTGCCAGTGAGTTGCAGAGTATTTTTATAAATTAAACTTGTTATATCCTCTAAGACATCATCTGCATTTATGTCAACCAAAAGTTTCCAAGATTTTAATGCAGACCTGTTACTACATGCTGAAATAAACCCAGCAGAGCAAGGAACGAAGAAGCTTGATATTGCCATTAACTAAATTTCTCCATCCATTCGATTTTACCACCGATTCCCACATATTCCTGAATTGCTTCAACTAAGAATTGCCCAACTTGTGCTAATCCTTTATCTCCAATCACAGGACCATTAAGATATTGATATACAAATATATCCGGCTGTTGTGTTACTGTCGTTCCCCCACCATACACATTTGTTCCATTCGTATCGCCCCCATCCCCATTAAGATAAGTGTCTCCTTCACTCATCATTTCATCCCACGATATTTTCTTAGCGTGCATGGAATTTGCATCTTGTGTTGCCATATGCCCAAGATTAACTCCTGCCCACCCAAGTAAAGCATTTAATACATCTGCTATACCATTCCAAATCCATGCAACAAAATTACCAATAGCAACAAAAATATCGATTATAAAATTACCGACAGGCACAAATATTTCATTGTATAACCACAAAAATATTTTTGCCAATGCTTCAACAACTGGACCAAGTATACGAAGTAAAGGAATAATCATAACACCAAGCAATTTTCCGAACACACGAAGAAGCCCAATAACAGGTGCAAGTATATCATCTATGATAGGTTGAATTACTTCTAATGTTGCAGCAAGAATTGTCCCCAGTGGATCCATTACAGCTGATACTGATTTGATGCTCATTATCATTCCAAGTAACTGCCCACCAGCTTGCCCAATTATATCACCTAATCCTCCAAGACCTTCACCAAACATAGACATGATACTATCTAACATTCCCTTTTCTTTAGGTGGCCCACCAGTATTTGTCCATTCAGGCCGTGTAAGGTTTGTACCAATTGCCGATCCAGCTGAAGCACCAGTACCCCCCTCAGCAGTGTTTTCAGCAGTTTCGCCTGTATTCTTATCTATTCCTTCCACAGAAGATTTGAGCCAATCTGGAAGAGGTCTTCCTAATATAGCTTCGATTTTAGATGTGAGTTCTTGTATACTTTTTTGATTTGCTATTTGATTGACACCAGAAGATACTGTCTTTGTTTTTTCTTGCAATAATTTTAATGTTGAATCAAAAGTTGAAAAAGATCTATCAACCAATCCACCTGTTTTGTTGGTAATGTTATCTATTGCTTTATTATATGCATCTGTAATTCCTTTATTTTGTTCAGCAAACATTTTTAAATATTCTTTATAATCTTTGCCCACAGTCAACTGCATGGTCAACCAGTTACCTTGCATCTTATTGTAATCAGTTTCTGATAACTGTGTTTTAAAATAAGATGGTTTTGTGATATCGGTTATCGAAGTAAGAATTACAGAAAATAAATCTGGAATAGATGATAATGCAGTAATTATTAAATCTACAAATATACTTGCAGCAGATTGGAATCCAGCTACAATTATCTGAATCATTCCTTTTATTACATCTTTGAATCCATTACCTGTCAATGTCTCTTTAATTATTCCACCAAGAGAATCAAAAGACACCTTTGCTATTTCAGGAATATTGATAAAGAAATTTATTATTTTGGTTCTATTGTCTTCTATAAATTTAGTCAAATCTTCGAATATTGGAGTGATCATTTTCATTCCCACCACTTTCAATGGTGCAAATATAGATCCTATTGCTTCATCGAGATTTCCTTTTATGTTTTTGAATATTGTTTCTTGGCCAGATACTCCACTTGCAACAGATTCAGCCATCCCCTTATAATTCTTTGCAACAAGAGCGACAGCTTCCCCATTTTTGATTTGTTCTTTTGTTAGATTTTTTAATGCAGGCACAAACCTTGTGAGCATTCCAGCACTACCTGTTTCATATGTTTGTGCTAACGAACGCATTGCCATCTGTAATGGGACTACTCCATTTGCGGAAAGATCCATTGCTGCCTTCATTACTGAAAACATTTGATTTTCAGTTAATCCCATACCAGCAACCATTTGTGCTTGCTGTATTACAAGATCGTCTTCGTATTCTGTTGTTCTTTGTATTTGTGTGGCAAAGTCTTTTACTGCTTGCACAGTGGAAGGTTTTAAGAGAGGATTATTTTTGACAGCATTGGTCAATCTGATTTCTGCTTTTTCAGCTTCACCAAACGCCTTTGTAGTATCATCGATACCTTTTCTGATCTGGTTGAAAACAGCTGCACCGAGAAGGGTTTTAAAAGCAGTGGATACTTTGTTCGCCATTCCTGTAAGAGTATTCGATATATTGTTAATCTGGCCAGAAGCTTCGTCAACGGCTTTGAAAAGTATCCCAACATCAATTGTATCCACTGCTATCTTCTCCTCTTTTTCATGTAGTGTAAAGAACTGCTTGGTGATGGTGTGTTTCTCACGATTCCAGGATTTACTAACCCACCAGTTCTGCCAGTGCCGGCTTTTTCGCCCTTAGCTTTTATATCTTCGTTTCGTAGTTCAACCCATTTTGCTCTTATAACTTTATAGATTGTGATATCGGTATATGGTTGATCGGCCAATGCACCTTGATATTTCCAATTGCCTGTGAAACATCCATCCGAGTCGATTAAGCACAAGCAATCTTCAATCCAGGGTCGCCATTTTAATATTGCTAAGTAAGGAATGACACCATCAGGCAATACATCTGTTAGTGTGAATTCAATCTTTTTGAATACCCATTCTACTACGTCGTTAAGTTCTCGGACTTCTCTTCCGCTAAAGGGCGATTAAATTCCATAACCTCCTTGAATATTTCAAGTGCTATCGAATAATAGTTATTCAAAAATTTATTTAGAAAATTCATGTCTGTGAAATCTTCTTTCTTCCCATCTTCCCTTACGAAGTCATGTTCAGAAATACCACCACTCAATACTGCATAGATAATTGCTTTCATTTTTTCGTCAAGCAAAGAAAGATTTTTGCTTTTAATCTGCTGATTCATTTTTTCTTTTATAATTTCTTGTATCTCTTCGTCTGTCTTGCCTTCTGTTTCTATATCAGAATCAGATACTTGATTTCTTTTGATAGTGTCCATAGAATCAAGTGTAAGTTTCTTCGGGCGAATATGGTATCCAGGAGCCTCTGTTAATTCAATCCATCTTCCAGATATCCTACCCAATACTACTTGTTCCCATCCCTTTTTTGCTTCGAGTTTCTGCTCGTCCATTTTGACTTCCTCCAAAAATTATAAATGAGCCGGCATAATTATCCGGCTCATTAGTTTAAAAACATTTTTAATATGCTGCACTGTCCTGCGTAATTATCGATATTGTAATAGGATAATTATATACAGTTCCTTTCGGGTATATTCCTTTATGTGCAATCTTCGCATCGAACACACCAGCATTTTCGCTGAATTCGAAATTCGTCATAACATTATGAGGAATCTCTACCAACATCATTTCAGGTATTACAGATGTTCCAATGTTTTTACCTTTGAAGTAATAGGATATTGCAATTTCTGTGCTTGAAAATACTTTTGCTCTTTCAGCAAATGCTGTCGCATCAAGCCGTACTGTTGCATCCCCTGTTAGATCGTACTTTCCTTTCTGATGGTAGCATCTTGATGTACTTCCCTGCCCATACCCTTCTGCATTATGATTGGTGTTTACATTGACAGATACATTTCTTATATATGTATATTCATTTGCACCCAATGAGAAAGAACCGTTATAGAATATGAGTGGGTCAACATCTTCAAGAGAAAGTGCAGATGCTGTCTGTGCTCCTGTTTCGGTGAATCCCAAAGCATTTGCTTCTCCTTCAACCATTCCCTTCAACGCTGCATTCATAGATAAAGTATTAACAACACATCCCTTATAAAGAAAGTTATCATAATACCCATCTTTTTGAATTGAATATGTGGGATGCTCCGTAGTGCTGGTTGCATCAAGATAGAATTCGTGTTTATAAATTCCAGAAGACGCAGAATAGAACCATAAATAACACCACATATTCTTTGCTTGTTTCGCAGTACTTGGGAATGCAAGTATTTTACCTGTTGCTGTATTGAATGTTCTCGCACCAAATATGATATCACATTCATAGTCTGAATAACCCTCAATGGCTGTTGCTACTTTCCCAAGTGTGTTGTATGCTGCCAAGTCACAGTCAATTGTACCAGTTGCTCCAAAAGCAGCATCCCCAGTCTCACTACCTTCAGCACCGATAAGTGATCTAAGAATATTCTCTGTATAATCTGCCGTGATCTTCGCGCTTGCGCTCGCACCCGTGTAACGTATACGGGCACATGCACCGATCTGTTGCACAGACATTTCCTTTCCAAGCAAAGATTTTAACAGCTGTCCCATACCACCACAAGCTCTTGGTGATAATGGAATATTCCCATTCACATCATCGGATACAAGAAACGATCCTGCATCCATGTTCTTTCCTACTATTGCTGGGTCTACTGCTGTATTTACCATTTTGTTTAGTCCAGCAGCAGCACGGACTGGGATTACATATTCCCTTGCAACAGCAATTCCGGCTGTCGCTTCCGAACCACCGATAGTAAGTTTAATTTGATTTATTAAAACACCCATTTGTGTTTATTTACCCTCCTTATTATATTGTCTTGAATTGAACACCAAGCAAAACACCCTGAATTGCTTTTCCAATCTTTTGATTTTGAAATAGACTCGTCCAGTCTGCTCTCGTTAATTTCACATGGACAAAATTACTTCCCCATGTATCGTCTGCTTCCGTCAATCGTTCTATTGCCTCTACATATCTCATTAGAGTATCATCTATTTCATCAATACTTCCCGATGAATACTCTATAAATAATTTTGTGTTATAAATAATCCAAGGCTCTATCAAAGGTTGATTATCATATGCATAATTATATGTATGATCGTCCTTCATGATTGTGAGCTTTGGATATTCTGGGCTTCTGCTTGGCCGTGCTGATAGCTTTGCAACATTAGCTGGAATTGTGGATGAATGCTCTGTACGAATTGTTGCAAGATAAGTATTGAGATTTGCATTCAAATATACTTCGATTGCCAATACAGCAGCTTCGATTCTTTTTCGTGCCATTTATTTATTATTCCTTATTGAAAAATTTTTTTATAAATCCTGTAATTCGTACAGGCTTCCATTCATCAAATTCAATATAATCTTTTCTTCCTTTACCATCACCAACATCAATTATTGTCTTTCCTTGTGGGGAACTTATATTTTTTAGTTGTTTATATTGTTCCTCAGTAGGCTCCCCCACAATATCAATTAGTCCTTCTTGTGCATCAATTCTAATTGCTCCCATTTTTTGAAAATCTTGCATTGAATTTGAAAAGACCCCACTATATTCTTGATATGGCTTAAATCGAATATCTTGGTGTATTATTTGCCGTGTGCCTTTTTCATATTCTATTTCTTCATCATTTTTCCCAGACATATCCAATAAACTGCCATCAGGTAAAATAAATCCGGCTTCATTTAAATCATTAGTGGTGCCATATATTTCTTTCACATAAGAAAACGCTTCTTCCTTTTCTTTATTTGTGAAGGAAGATTCTTTTTGGGTGCCTGTTGTATCGTCACCACCATGCTTACCAATGCCGGCTAATGACTTATCTTGCCCACTGCCTTTTGGATATCTGCCACTGCCTTGTCCACCCATTTTACTTACTATCCTCTATTTGCTTTCCCAATACTTGTGTTAAATATCCCACTAACCAATCTTTCATTTCAGCTTTATCCTGATCAGTCACGAAAAATAATTCTCTCTGTGGAGGCCTGCCCGGAATTGTTCCACCCTCTTGATGGAAATGGGCATATGGAACTTTCGTACCGAACGAAAGATAATCCAATCCCTCTTCCACAATTTCAGGTGAAGCTTGAAGATGTCCTGTCTCTCCTACCATTATCCAAGGCTCACCACCATACAAGCCGAATCCTTTTTTCAATTTGTATTCGTAGTATGCCTCAGATAATGGCACCCATGCATCATGCCCTCTTCTTGCACCTTGCAATTCAAATGTTTCTGCCCACCATGAACGAGCAAGAATATTTGCGAGGTTGTTGAATATCTTATACTCTTTTTGATTTCGTAATACTTCAGCAATATTCCCAAGTGCTTTTAAAGCTTTTGAATTATCGAGTGATACTGAAACCATTTAGATTATTCTCCCTACCTTATATTCTTGTGTTCGTGCTGTATCATCTTCAAGCTCTTCATTCTCATCATCGAGAATTCTTATACTGCCATCTTTGAATGCCTTTAATAGATTTTCATACAAGCCTTTAAAATATTTAAAGACACTATTTTCTTGAGCATTTGCTGGATCACCAACCATCGATGAGTCATTTCCCCAATACCGTATGATTGCGACCATACAGGCTTGGTATTTTGAGAGCCTTCGTATTGTTCTCGGAACTGTATCAAGTGCTTCAACATAATCCCAGTCAACATATTTGGAAAGATCATCGTAGATAACTTCATCAGCATCTTTAATAATTTCCATAAGCTTGTCATCGGTTATGGATGTTGCTGATGCAATCAAAGGGAGATTCCTTTTCAAATCAGCAACAGAGGAAAGTGTTTCCCATTTACCCATTTAGAACCCCCCAAGATTAGGATTGACAACAAACTTGAATTTCTTACCGAACACAATCTTCCCAGCTTCTGTCTTTTTGACTTGTGCTTCCCATGTTCCAGTTACATTCAAATCACTTGTTGTATCGGTAATAAAATATGCAAAGTTGGTCTGTGTTTCTGTACAAGTAAAGTGACAAGTTGCACCATTCGGCTTTATACAATTCAATGCAAGTGTTGCTGTAGACACATCCACTTTGCAATCAATGTAGAATCCGATACCAACACTTTTTTCTTGTAAATTATAACTATGTTCCAATTTTCTACTCCTCTATATCAGATTCAAAATAGAAAACCACTATAATATCGGATTCATACACCATTTTATTTTTCTCCCATCCATGGCTCGCTTGCTTCTTCATCTGCAAGCTGCTTAATTGCCTTCAATTTATCAGCATATTCTCCAACCAATCTTTCATTTTCCCATTCAGGGTTTTGAAAGAACTCTTGGAAAGCTTGCATCATTGCTAATCTTCCGGCTTCTACATTCGATGCAGTCAGCATATCCCATTGGAAATTGATATTGTTTTTGATATTAGCAAGGAATCTGTATTTAATAGATGCGATATTCTTTTTTTGATCCACTTCATGATATACAAAGTGCCATAATATTTTTGGCACATACACAAGGTTTCCGAATTTCAATACTCGTAATGTCCATTCCCTTGTTTGATGTCTCGGAAATCTTACATCCCATAACCCTGCTTGCTTGCAGATATCCATATTGAAAACCATGCCACCGAAATGATCGAATCGAAGATAATTTTCGAATGCACTCAACTCACTTTTCCAGGTTTTGTCTGTCTGTATAATTCTGTTTCGCCCATCATATTCATGCACGACAAAATCTGAATGCGCTCCAATAACATCGTTCCTTCCGTTGAGAAAATCCATTATATCTTCTGCGAAAGTAGGCTCATGCCAGCAATCAGCAGCATCATGATGCCACCATTTGCCTTTTGCATTCTGTAGCCCAATATTGAAACATTCTGCAATCGTTCTAAATTTCGTATGCCTTTCTCTTGTGAACAATTGTATTCTGCTATCCTGTTTAGCATACTCTTCAAGTATTATTTGTGTATCGTCTGTACTCCCATCATTGATCAATATCAAATCAATATATGGATACGTTTGATTCAGTACTGTTTCAACAGCCTTCCTCAGTAAATACTCTTTTTCGTTATACGTTGGTATAACTATTGTGAGAATGTCATTCATATTGATTTTTGCCCTTTCTTTATGAATCTTTCTTATATTAGAATACTGCTACTTGCAGATTCAATTATTTTATTTATCCTTGGTATCAGTATATCATACGAAAAATTGCATTCAGCATATTCCCGTAATGCTTGATTGAAAAAATATGTTTCTTTATATCCGGCTTTTTCATTATCTCTGTCAATTGTTCTGTACTTATCAACCTTTTCCCAAAAATCATTTGCTGTAGATACAATGACATAGCCTGGAAATGTCCCATCAGCACCCATCCAATCGCGTACAATTATTTTACATCCACACGCTATTGCTTCTTGTATTGATGTATGACTACCCTCATTTATCGAATAGCTTACAGCGATATCTGCTCTGTTGTACAATTCTCGTAATGATTCTGGCGTCTGATAATCCATAAATTCAAGATTCAAATGATGTTTCTTTGCATAGAATATTAGTTGTTTCAATATTTTATTCGCTGTTATTTTACGATCAACATCTTTCGGTCTCATTTCTCCAACAAATAAAATACGTTTAAAATAATTTGGCCGTTCAACTAATGTCTGTAATAGATTTAACTGTCCTTTGTAATAATCAAAGTTACCAACCATCAATAATAGCCCAGGTTCTTTTTGAATTGTGGATATAGGTTTCCAGAAATTAGTGTCAATTGGTTCTGTAATAAATTCAGTGTTATCGGCTATGTCTTTATATTCTGGATTTTCAATTATCCATTTGTATATATGTCCATATTTGCAAGCTTTCCAGAACTCTTGATAATATTCACTGCCTAATACTCGTACAATTACATTCTTTTTTGTAGCTTGTTCATCCGCCAATATACACTGTTCATTCGCCCATTCCACCCAAATAGTGTCAGCAATTCTAAAGTCATTTACTATTTCATATTTCTGTTC
>Ga0299912_10002812_pt1 | contig 14264 bp, 8 predicted proteins | sample RVTome_2_FD_207667 | JGI IMG/M metagenome (GOLD analysis project Ga0299912, IMG submission 207667) | Soil microbial communities from uranium-contaminated site in the Upper Colorado River Basin, Wyoming, United States - RVT95D214 (version 2) ...
AGTCCGATAGCGATACTGTCAACATTGGTCAGGTTAATGCCCTGATCTGCAAACGTTTGCAGCGGAATCACCCACTCGGTCCAGGTGTTAATCTGCGCCGCGGCCGGATCATCATGTACCACGACTGCAGGTGCGCCGGCACTGTTAGACATAGATACATACAGCGGCTCGGGATCGTTGCTGAGTATGCCGATGTCCAGGCTCGTCCACTGCCCGCTGACATTACCGGTAGTCGTAACGTTAGAGAATACGGCTTCGCACGTGGCTGCCGCATTGTGAGCGGTAACCGCCAAACCGATATAGACATTTGCTACCATCGGGATTGGCTCGGTACCCAGCAGCGTCCAGGTCGTTCCGTTGGCCGAAATATATCCTGTAAAGTTACCGGCCATGTCTCGCTCGATCTTCACCCAGTACGGTGCAACAATACCGGCCGAGTCGGTGTTGAGACTGGTCTGGCCCGTGCCGGGACGTCTCTGGAAGGAAGCACCCTGACCAGGCGTTATAACCATCATGGAATGCGCCGAGTCCGGATTGAGCGATTCTCGAATCATCACGCCGGCTTTCGCCCAGACGTTCGTGTTTTCGACGCTCAAAACCTTTGCAACCATCGAGCCGGCGCCTGTCAGCATCTTATATGCAAAATGGAACTCATCGGCTTCGACGCTGTTGACCGCCCAGATATCCGCCCCGGAGGCTGTAATCGTGTAAGTACCGACCGGGCCCTCTTTGAAGCTGCCGACAGATGCCGGGTAGCCTCTGAACCACAGCGACAGATTCGCAACACCCTGCTCGGTCCAGTCACGCTGACCTGTCATCGTCATTTCCGTCTCTGAATACTTCGAGTAGCCCTGCTTGTTGTTGTCGTAGTAAATCGGCATCGACTGAAGGCCGCCATGGACAATAGTTTCCTCGGTATAAGAAGCGGTGGTTTCGTCGCCTACGGCCGAGCCGGTACCGTTGCCGGGAACGTATCCGGGAGTACCGGGGGCGCCGGCGCCAAGTCCATCGTGCCAGGTAAACCATATCTGGTTGTCACCGGCATCGTAGCTTTCGAAATCGTCTATGACAAAGAAATTACCGGTTGTAAAGCTCCAGACTTTGCCTTGCCACGGGCTACCGGGATTGGTGACGTTGACCTCATCGATGCGCCAATAGTAAGTCGTATTCATTATAAGCTTGCCGGGCTCATAGCTTTCCTCGCCAAGAGCTTTTGGCCCCTTGTACTCGGGCGAGCTTGACGTGGCATTCCTTACAGCGTTCGCTTCAGTGCCGAAGTACACTTCATGCGACTTGGCGACGGCTCCGGCAGCCCAGCCAAGAACCACCGACGGTTTTATATCCACGGCACCATCCGCCGGATTCGGTCCGCTGACCGCGCCTTCGGTAGTAAAGCTCCAGACCTGGCCTTTGTACTTACTGGTGCCATCGAACTCATCTATACGCCAGTAATATGTCTTTGCCAATTTAAGCGCACCGGGAGAGAAACTCGTAGGACCGCTCGGCGTACCCATTGCAGCGTTGCTTACCTGGTCGAAATCGTCGCCGAAGACCACATAATGCAATTTTGCTCCGAAACCTGCCGTCCAGCTAAGCTTTACACCAAGGTCGACAAATTCAGCTCCGTTAGCCGGGCTTGGATTATAAGCAGTCTTGGGAGGAATCGAAAAGCTCCAGACGGGACCTTTCCACGGGCTGTTCGGGTCAGCATCATTTACTTCATCAATCCGCCAGTAGTAAGTTGTACCCGGAATAAGTCCATCAGGATAAGGGAATCCGGGAAAGCCTACAACAAGATATGAATTGCCCAAATCCTGGTTGCCCTGGAACGTATCGCCTGTGCCGTTATTTACGTCGTCGAAATTAATGCCGAAGTACACATCATGCGAAACGGCAAAATCGCCCGGACGCCAGCTCAGGCTTGCCCATGTATCGGCATGGAGCGAACCATTAGCCGGAGCGGGACCGGAAGCAAAAGGATAATCCGCTCCCGCGCCTGCCATAACCTCAGCAATCTCCGCATCCGTCAGTGCCCGTTTATAAATACGCACTTCGTCCATCAGACCGTGCAGGAAACGTCCAGTGGCTTGCTGATTTTCACCGATCCAAAGGTTATAGCTGCTTTGATTGATTCTTCCTGTTCCGGGACTGGTAGTATCCAATACACCGTCGATGTAAATCCTCCCAGATGATCCATCGTACACTCCGGCCCAGTGATGCCACTGATTATCCGTTATAATAACAGTCGCATCATAATAACCGTTGCCACCGCCGACCGTAGTGCCCGATGCGCCCATATGGGTTGCATTTCCCGTTCCTCCCGAGCGGCTGGATCGATACGAATCGTCCCCCTTGGCAAGAAACGCTTCCCATGTGTTGCTGAACGCCTGGACCTTGAACCAGAACGTAATGGTAATCTGGTCCCGGATATTGAGCGACGCTCCATTGCCACAATCGACATAGTCGTTGCCGTTGAACTCCAGGGCTCCGCCATACTTGCCGGCAGCCCACTTCGGATCACCTATGAGATTACCATTATTGCCGTTACCGCTTGAGTCAAAAGCGGTGGTCCCGGAACCTTCGTCAAACTTCCAGTAAGCGGCGAGATCCGGGTCAGCAGCCTTTGCAGAACTCGTGAGGAACAAACCGAGCACCAAGGCGAAAGACACTAACAATACTAATTTTTTACACATAATAATCCTCCTTACAAGATAGTTCCGATAACCATACTTTGGCTACATACCAAAGCGACCTATAATGACATGTAATCCTCCCTGCACTTTACCTCATCCGTCCATGAAATTTTGCTATTTGACACCACCTCCTTCCTTCCCATGCCCGAATTGAGCGGTTTATTAAGAAGTTATAACCTCAAATAGATTATATATTTCTGACTCGTTGAAGAACGTAATATCTTATAAAGCACTTAATATTATTTATACTACAATAAAGACCTTTTCGTCAAGGAAAATCTATGAATTAAGCATAAATCCTGCATGAATGAAAAAACATTGAGGCCCATATCGAGCTATGTCGATATGGGCCTCGTTTTTACTTCATTAAACCGCCTATTGCAATCAGGCCATAATAAAGGCTATGACAATTTAAACTCCTGTTTACGGTTCCGGCTCTGGCTCGGGTTCCGGCTCCGGCTCCGGAGCTGGTTGATACAGCCGAATATCGTCAATGAATATCTTGCCCGAACCGCCTGGGATTGTCGTGTTGCCCTTAGTCCCCAGGCCGATCGCGATTCTATCGACGTTGGTCAAAACTATGCCCTGATCTGCAAATGTCTGCAGCGGAATCACCCACTCGGTCCAGGTGTCTATCTGTGCCGCGGCAGGATCATCGTGAACCACGACCGCCGGAGCGCCTGTTTTGTTCGACAGAGCCACATAAAGCGGCTCAGGATCGTTACTGAGTATACCGATATCCTGGTTTGTCCACTGCCCGCTGACATTACCGGTAGTCGTAACGTTAGAGAATACGGCCTGACACGTCAGAGCGACATCATGGCTGGTCACCGCCAAACCGATATAGGCATTTGCGCTCATTTGGATGATCTCTGTGCCCAGCAGAGTCCACGTCGATCCGTTCGCCGAACTATATCCTGTAAAGTTACCGGCCATATCACGCTCGATCTTCACCCAGTACGGTGCAACAATTCCGGTTGTGTCCGTGTTAAGGCTGGTCTGGCCCGTGCCGGGACGTCGCTGGAAGGAAACACCCTGAGCGGGTGTTACAACCATCGTCGCGTGCGCAGAGTCAGGATTGAGCGTCTCACGAATCATCACACCGGCTTTCGCCCAGACGTTCGTATTTTCGACGCTCACTACCTTAGCAATCATCGAGCCGGGGCCGGCCAGCATCTTATATGCAAAATGGAATTCATCCGCTTCTACGCCGTTAACCGCCCAGATATCCGCACCGGAAGCAGTCATAGTGTAGGTTCCGACCGGACCCTCGACAAAGCTTCCGACGGATGCCGGGTAGCCTCTGAACCACAGCGATAGATTCGCAACACCTTCTTCTGTCCAGTCACGTGGGGCGGTCAGTGTCAGCTCCGTTTCCGAATACTTCGCCAAGCCCTGTTTATTGTTGTCATATGTATACGGCATTGACTGGGTACCACTATGAACGATAGTTTCCTCAGTATAAGAAGCGGTCGTTTCATCGCCGACAGCCGAACCGGTGCCGTTACTTGGAACGTAACCGGGAGTACCCGGCGCGCCGGCGCCAAGCCCATCATGCCATGAAAACCATATCTCGTTGTCGCCCACATTATAGTCCTCGAAGTCATCAACAACAATGAAATCGCCCGTAGTGAAACTCCAGAGGTTGCCGATCCACGGACTGTCGGGATTAACAGCGTTGACTTCATCGACACGCCAGAAGTACTCAGTGAACCAGGCGAGCTTGCCTGGATCATAGCTCTCGTCATCGAGCGCCTTGGTGCCTTTGTATTCAGGTGAGGACTTGTCGGCGTTCCTGACGGCAACCGCATCGTTTCCGAAGTAAAGCTCATGCGAAACGGCGAAATCGCCCGCTCCCCACCTTAGAATCGGGGTCATTTTCGTGCCGGTCGCCCCATTGGACGGGCTCGGACTGCTGGCTTTGACCGGCGGTGCTAACGCACCTTGCGGAATAACCTGCTTCGGCGTGGAAGGGCTCGACCAGAGCAGTCGTGCTACTGCGCCGCCGCCGTTTTCGTAATATTCCATGACGATACTGTAAGTATTGCCGGCGACAAGGTCGATCGTTCCGCGGTACTCGGTTGTGGCCTGATTTACCCACGCGTTAACGAGCTGCTGGTCATTGACCCACAGTCGAGCGCCGTCGTCGGTGCTTGTATAGAACGTGTAGGTCTCGGTAAATACCGCCATGACTTCTCCTGTCCATCTGGCGGAGAAGTTGTCATCACCGACCGTCGGATCCGGCCCGCCTGGATCGCCCCAGCTAAAGTTGACCTGATTATCAGTACGGGTCAGCATGTGATTTTCAAAGTTCATGCCCCTGTAGTAATCCCCTCGAATGCCGCCGCCCTCTTTTGTTGTCATAAAGCTCCAGACATCGCCCTTATACGTACCGAAGCCATCGAACTCATCTATGCGCCAGTAATATGTCTTCTCCAATCCAAGAGGGCCCGGTTTGTAATTCGTAACACCCTGGGCCGTACCACTCGTAGCATTTGCCACGGTGTCATAATCATCGCCGAAGTACACAGTATGTAATTTCGAACCGTATCCTGCCGTCCAGCTCAAGGTAATGGATTCCGGATCCAGGAATGTGGCCTTGTTAGCCGGTACGGGAGCATACGCGGTTTTTGGCGGAACCATGAAGCTCCATACGCGGCCTTTCCACGGACTGTTCGGATCCGCTTCATTAACCTCGTCTATTCGCCAATAATAGGTTGTACCGTTAACAAGACCGTCCGGGAACGGAAATCCGGGAAAGCCAACTATAAAATACGAGTTAAACAGGTCCTGGTTGCCCTGGAATGTGTTGCCGGTGCCGTCGTTCACATCGTCAAAATTATCACCAAAGTAAATATCGTGTGAAACGGCAAAATCTCCCGGCCGCCAGCTCATACTTACCCATGTATCCGGATGCAGCGCGCCGTCTTCCGGCTGGGGACTCGATGCATAAGGATATCCTTCAAGACCCCGCATAACGGCGAGAATCGCGTTCTCCGTCAGAGCTTCATCGTAGACCTGTACATCGTCAATAATGCCCTCAAACCACTGATCGCTGTTCCAACTGCCAATTAACGTGTCTTGAGTTATACCCAAAAACGGCGTCGATGCGCCTTCAGCCGCTAATTCACCATCGACGTATATTCTCTTTTGTTGGGCATCTATGTCATAGACGAAACCGAGATGATACCAGGTGTTGAGTTCAAGCAGGCCACCGCCTGTCACCAGATCATTGGCGTAAAATCCAAAATTGATGCCACCGGCCGGAGGGTTTCCAGAACCTCCCAGTCGTAGATGGAGGCCGTTGTTAGTTGAACCTGGCCCCTGAGAGAAAGCGATATGCTCAGAAGTATTTTGGCCGAGATTGACCCACATGGCAATTGTGAAGCTGCGATTATCCAGGGGGATGTGCGGAGCTGTCACCCTTGAATTCGTTCCAGAGAAATCCAGGGCGCCGCCCAGCTGACCAGCCACCCACTGGGGATCACCGGTTAGGGTGCCGTCGTTGCCGTTACCGCTTGAATCAATGGCGGTGGTCCCGGAGCCATCGTCTAACTTCCACCAGGCAACAAGCCCTGCTTTGGCCGGACCCGTCAAGGTCAGACCCAGAAATAAGGCTAAAAAAGCCCAAAAAATTAATTTTCTACACATGTTAATTCTCCATCCAAAATAGTTCCGATTATCATGCTTTGGCTACATACCGAAGCGGCCGATAATGAATGTGATTTCCCTGCAATTTATCTAATCCGCCAATGAAATTGCTGCTATTTGACGCTACCTCCTTCCTTGAGGAACTAACTATATAATTGAAAAGATAAAAATTATTATTTCCGAAGGATACGGCCACTTTAGTTTCATCCGTTCCTTTCCGTGCGGAATGATCTCAAGAATTAAAGATATTCCACACATCGGAAAGCAAATATTCTTTCGATACGTGCCGAAAAGGGGCACGTTTCACCAACCTTAACTTTACCAAATTATCCAGCTTCCCGTCAAGGGAAAAAGTCTGTGAGATAAGAGGAATCAATAAATCTCCCGCAGAAAATGATAAAAAAGATTGATTGTTGATAAATGGTTATTGATAAATGTACAAAAATAGGCAAGAATAAGCGGAAATCCAACTGAAATTCCTGGATTTGTGATAATAGTCTGACATTCTGATACGACAGGGGCGTCAAACGAAAATGGCTGACGAAATTGGCCTGAAAATAACTATAGATGCAAACACCGCCATAGTGGCTTTCAAATCCGCTTCAATAAGCGATGTGGATGGAATAGCCAATGCCTCCAACCAGATTAAGGAGTTTATCGAAAAAAATAAACCAAACAAACTCGTATTCGATTTTGAGGGAGTAAAATTTTTCTCATCCCAGGTCCTGGGATTACTCTTAGACATCAGGGCCAAGCTGGCAAAGTACAAAGGCGAAGTTGTGATTAGCGAGATAAATCCCCAATTACACAGAGTTTTCAAGATAACTAATCTCGATAAAGTATTCAAATTTTTCCCGGATAAAGAAAGTGCCCTGGAAATAAAAAGCACAGATTGACTGCCACTTTCGTAATAGTAAAATGCCGTCCCTGCAAATGCCGGGATGAATTTTGTTAGAGAGGACAATTTTATGTACATTGAAACACAATTTTCGATCTTCATGGTAAATAAGCCGGGTGTGCTGGCCCGGGTGCTCGGCGAATTTGCTCAAGCTAAAATCAACATCATGGCGATAACAATGATGGATTCTATGGAGCATGGAGTTATGCGAGTGGTTTTTGCCGAGCCCGAGAAGGCAAAAAATGTACTGGCAAAGCTGAATATGCCATATAGCGAAACAAATGTTTTGTGCATAACACTGACCAATCAATCCGGTGCCCTGGCATCAGTTGCGGAAAAATTGGCCAGGAACCACATAAATATTTCCTACGCATATTGCACCGCCGGCGCCAAGGGAGGTCGAACTACCGGCATTTTAAAGGTCGCCGATGTGCAAAAGGCTATGAAAGTGCTACAGGAAATCCATAAAGAGGCCAGCAAATCACAGCCGGTAGTCAGACGCCCACGGTCATCGAAATAATGATATTTTTTTAGATTCGTTTCTTTCATATAAAAATAGTTGACACAAAAGCAAGTAATTTGATATATTACTTGCGATTTATAGTACGGGGCTGTAGCTCAATTGGTTAGAGCGTCGGACTGTCGATCCGAAGGTTGAGGGTTCGAGCCCCTTCAGCCTCGTTACTTAAGTTATGGGCTGACAAGCTATTATGCTTGTCGGCCCTTTGGTGTTTTGTCCTTCAGAAGGGGCACGCAACAAATACGCAACAAAATCACCATTCATTGGCCTCAGCACTCACAGCACGGGCATCTTTCAATCAGTCTTCTCGAACAGCAAGATAAAACTGGCGAGTCGTCTCAAATATAGCATGACCAGCTAAATTCATGACATCATATTCAGGCGAGTCACTTCAAAGCCATGAACGGATTACACTCGGTTGGAATACTCGCGTGCAGTTCTGTCAATCTCTTTGTATAACCCGGGTATCTTGCTCGCTTCAGTTTGGCGTAACTGTATCCTGCCAAGTTGACGCGACAGGCAGACAGAATAGAAAATATTGGAATACGAAAGGTTATGATAATGAAAGAGCATTTCAGATCAATTCAGACTCCAGCCGTCCTTCGCGTACTCTGTATCATCGGCATGTTTTATTCGTTATCGAATGCTCAGGCCGATACTGCGAGGGCGTTGTTTGACTCAGCTTATCCTATCTGGCCAGCAAACAGGGAAACTGAGAAGAACCTTTTCGTGGGATTTCGTACTGTCTTCGAGTGCTCAAAGCAAAAAAATCCTGTCCTTCGGATCGCAGCTTCATCGCTCTACCGCGTTTATCTCAACGGGCACTTCCTCGGCCATGGTCCCGCCAGAGAACCTCATATTTTACCGGGTCGATGAATGGCCTCTTGGCCGCTATATGAGCGAAAGAAATATCCTGGCAATAGAAGCAGCCGGGTATAATGTTAATAGTTACTATCGATGTTCCAAACCGACTAAACTCTACTTTACATTCGATGAAATCCTCACTAAAGATGACGTGGATTTCAAGCGGCCTGGCTGTGTCAACGCCGTCTGCTACGAGCTGGAACATGGCACGTACCACTTGGAATCCTTCGAGCCCTACACGATGCGATACCTCAAGCTGAATGTATTGCAAGGCACCTGCAAAGTCGAGAGTCTGTATTTACGAGAATACGCGAACTCTGAAACCGAAGAGGCCAGATTCTCGTGCAGAGGTCCCGGCCGGATATGTACTTGTAGGTCATCAGCAAGAATGAGAAAAAGAAGCCTTTGATTCAGGAAACAATTTTAACTCCGGCTGCCATTCCTGAGATTGAGAATCTGAATCCAGTCCTTTCTCATATCTGGAAATAAACCTATATGACAGGATGTGTATCTTTATAATAACTGTTTGTCAAATATGCTATATGTCTATTATTGACATATCTTTACGGAGAGATACAGATTTTCTCGTGGTTATTTTCAATATATTGGCACATTGTTTGCTATTTAACTGCTGGTGCTTTGTTTGCGCTTTTTTAATGATAGCTTAAGGAAAACATAGTTAAACAATGAGTAGGAACATTTTGTTTGTCGTGATTGGATTGGAAAGGAGATATGCGCCCCCTGAGATTATGCTGACAAGATTCGGCTTAGCATGTTGATAATTCTCATGTTATGGCCAATAGAAACTGTAATTTGTGCACAAATATATCGTAAATAGAAACAATGTAAAGGAGAAAATGATGCAAAAACGAACAAGCTTGATGGCTGTAGTGTTCGCTCTTGTTGTCCTGTTAGTAGGTACTTCAAATGTGTTAGCTCAAGCAATTACCTGCACGGAATGCCACAATGACACGACAGTGATCACGGGCAAAAAAACAGCCTGGAGCAAGTCCATGCACGGAACCGGTACAGCATATGGTCGTGGAACAAGCGCCGGTTGTGCCGGTTGTCATTCCGGCGGCGGCTTCAGCTCCATGGTTGCTGCGGGACTCACGCCGGACACAGTCGAGGCAGGAGATTCCAATCCGACCCGCCAGGACTGCCGGGCCTGCCACCAGATTCACACCAGCTATACCGCTACGGACTGGGCTTTGGAGACCACCGACCCGGTGGCGCTCTTCGCTTTCGATGACGTAACCTATGATGGCGGTAAGGGTAATCTGTGTGCCAACTGCCACCAGCCGCGTAAAACGATTACTGCAGCAGATCCTAATGGCAATATCGAGGTCGACAGTACGCACTGGGGCCCCCACCACGGCCCGCAGAGCACAATGCTGCTCGGTCTGGCCGGTGCCGGTGATGTTGTAGGTCGCCCTAGTGCCCACGCCATGTTGGTAAGGGATACCTGTGTTACCTGCCATGTTGGTAAAAACAACAACCACACTTTTGAGCCAGTTGAGTCTGCTTGCGTTGTATGCCACTCAGGTGCCGAAGATTTCGATATCGACGGTGTGCAGACTGAGGTCAAAGCACTGATCGTTCAGGTTCGCGATCTGTTGGTAGTCAAGGGTTTACTCGCTGTAGAAAAAGATTATGAAATCGGTGACGATGGTGTCATAGAAGAAGTAGTAGTAGGATATGAACCGGTTGTTGGAGTCTATCCCGCTGCACAGGCTTCTGCCCTCTGGAACTATATCTTTATTGCTATCGAGGATGGTAGCCTTGGTGTCCACAATCCAGGCTATACCAAGGCCTTGCTCGAAGCGGCTGTAGCGGCTCTGCAGTAAGCTGCATAGCATTGAAAGCTAAATGAGTAATAAAACTGGGACTGCCCCAAAGGTGGTCCCAGTTTTTATTTGAAAAAACCGGGGACAGTGGGGCTGTTGAAAAAGCCGAGATTTCTTCGTCGCTGCCAGCTCTTTTAGTTTTTATCTGTGGCCGGTAAGTCATTCGCTTTGTTAATACTCTTGTGGAGAATGCGTTTTGCTATGGCACTCCAGGTAACAGCGACCGTGGAATATACCGGTATCCTCGAACTCCAGCCGTCCCGTCGCAGGGTCCGGCCGTACGATGGTCGTATCAAAATTTATCAAGTTGGTATTGTTCAAACGCGTGCCCTGTACAGAACTGATGCCGTGAGCATCATGACATGCTGAGCATGGAATTTGTTTTTGCAGGTGTTCGGTATGCTTCGTAAAACTTTCGTTGTTTAGAATGCTGTTCCGGCTGTGGCATCGATAACAAAGCTGATACGAATAACTGCTCTCCTGTGTATAGTCGGATGTCTCATATCGATATGCGAGAAGATTCGGATAATTGGAGCCATGGGGGCCCTTAGCACCTGAAGTGCTGTCTGAATTATGGCAATCAGTACAATATATCATAGTCGCAGCGGTCATCGGTGATTTCAGGCTGGGGACGTTCTGATTTACGCCGGGCGCCATAACGGGATGAAATGAGAAAGCGGATGGATCAAATTCCAATCGCGTATTAGTCTGGGTTATCTGTCTGGTGATTGCGGACTGAGGTCTGTTCGGATTATCCGCATGACATTTGAAACACACTTCATATTCGTACTGAACGCTCTCTATGCTGCTCCCGGAGGCTGTAACGCCGGATACTCCACGCATCGGACCGGGCACAACAGGAGCTTTTGAAAGCGTGTCCTGCACAGCATGAGGATTATGACAATCAACGCATTCGACGTGCCTGATTGCTGCCGACGGCGATTCCTTCAAATCGTGCAGGCCCTCGTACCGAGCTATATCGTGCCTGCTGAGCTTGGTCATCTCGGACTTCAAGTTAGTTTTCGCCACTGAGCCATCGTGGCAGTTCAGGCAGTTGTCCTCTAATCTTGTGAAATGAAGCAGCCGTTCGTGTCCTCCGGCGGAATGCGGCCTATGGCAACTAACACAACTATTCTCCATAACCGTGCCGTACTCATTGCTTTGCAGATACGAATCGTTTGCAGCAGATGCCAAAGCCGATGAACTCGCATGCGATGATAGTCTCCATCCGGATAAATCATGGCATGCCACACACATTTGTGAGAGACGATTGGACATTACGAGGAAGTTGCCGTACCGGTTATTATGAGGGTCGTGACAAGTCGTGCATTGTAGCTCGCTTAATCTGTCAAGCTTGAGCTGCTCCGGCAAGGCTGAAGGCGGGCGCATCTGGACATCTTCTGTCGACAGTGCAGTAGAGTAAACAAAACTGATTGGGTGGTCGTCCGAGAGGTCGGTACCGATGTTTGCTGAGCCTGGTGTAATATAAGCGCCGCCGGAAGGGCCGCCACGTACCGATTCGGTCAGAGCTACTGTGCCATCATGACAACTGAGGCACAATTTGCTCGAACCGGTTGGCTGGCCAACATTTGCCTGAAGCGAGGAGCTTTGGTAGATTTTATAAACAGCCGAAGAAAGCTCGTGACTCCACAGCGGCGTTCCGGCTAAAGCTCCATGCGGAGTATGGCAGAAACTGCAGGCACTTCCCCCGACAACAGCGGAAAGATCGTGCGGCGAGCCCTCGATTTGGGCTACGGCTCCTGGATTTACGAATGCGAATACCAGGAGCAGAAATATTAATTTAGTCAATCTTACTTTCATTTGTCATATCACTCCACAAGTTCAAATACCTGTATCCTTTTATTGAATGAGTCTGCAACATAAATTCTATTTCGATTATCGATGAAGATACCGGCCGGTAACCAGAACTGCCCGGCCTGTGTTCCTTCCTGCCCGAATGCTAAAAGTATCTGACCCTGCTGGTCGAATACCTGCACATTTTCAAACTGTCTGTCTGTTACATAGATGTTACCGAAACCATCCGTGGCGACGCCGCACGGATGGGCAAAGTTGCCGGGCCGGTCACCTTGGAGGCCGAACATTGTGAGGAACCTGTGTTCACGTGAGAATACCTGTATTCTATAGTTCAATGTATCGCTGACGTATAATCTGCCGCTTTTATCCACCCACAAGTGTGTTGGAAAGTTAAACATCCCGGCCCCCATACCTCTGGAGCCGATTTGTTTGATAAACTTGCCGCCTTTTGTGAATACATAAATAGTATGGCCGGCTGTATCCGCGACATACACTATTTCATCTTCCTGCGAATAGGCAATGCCGGATGGCCTTACAAAGCGTTCACCGCCGAAGGAGAAGATGAATTTCCCTTTTGTGTCAAAAACACAGATTTTGTGCAGTATGCTATCGACTACATATATCCTATTATCAATTATTGTCAGGCCTACCGGTTTGAGCAGTTTCTCATGACTATCCAGGGTGTCGAATTGTTTATATGTACGTTTGTTCAGATCGAACACATGCACTGCCGCTCCTGCACTATCGGTTACGAACAATTTGTCGCTCTGGTCAATAGCTACGGCTGAGGGGGCGACAAGGACACCGATTTTTCCTTTGCCAAAGATCAACTCGCCCAGACCCTGAGTCCACGAGGCCTTCGCTTTCAAGTCAGCTTCTGTCGATATTACCCCAAGATACCTTATGCGAGATTTCTCCGGGGGGGCAGGCCAGGCAAGCGGCACATCGGGCCGTAAAGACAACTCGTTGCGATTACTTTCACATCCATTGCAGAATGACAGCAGCATAAGCGACCAAATGCATAATAACATAAAGACAAGAATTTCTTGAGATTTTCTTTTTTTTGCCGCCATTTAACATTTCCTTGTACTGGTTAGAAAAAACGTTTTAACTGAATATATAGAAGACTGCTGTCGATTTCGTCGCTTCTGCGATCGAGTATATTGAACTCGACTCCTGCGAGTACGCTCAGTTGACGAAAATTATACTTTAATTCGGAGCTAATTTGAAATCCTCTTGTTATGCCGAATCTTGTGTCATCCTCATCACGATAGTCGGCACGGGCTGAAATACTGTACTCGTCGGTTAATCTACTAAAAACCTCGGCGCCGGTCTTAAAGAGCACAACATCCCGCTCATCTGGTTCGCTAAAATCCAGCCAATGATTCATGATTCTCATGCTAACGTTTGTATTGCTGTTTACAGGCCAACTGTATCTGCCTTGTATTTTCCTGCTCGTTGAGGGAATCTGGGTCGAGTCTTCTTTGCTGTACTCAGCCTGCAAGAAGAGGCCTTTATTAAGATAATCTGTGCCTACTGTATTGACTGTGTACTCATCGGGCGTAATTTCCATGATCTTCGCGCTGACATCTTCATCTTGCCGCCGATGGGCGTAGTACAAAGACAAACCGTTTTTGAAACGCTCCCTGATGGTGAAGTTCTGACGAAGTGTATCTTCCTGCCTGTCCGGCTCGATTAAGACTTTATAATCTACTAAAATGTCCTGCTTATCGACAATCCTGGATTCTGGAATTGAAATTTCTAACTGGACTTGTCCGTTGATTTCCTCAATAGTGTAATCTTTGTCCAGTATATATGTGGTTGATCCTGTACTGTCTGTAACCACAATGCTCGATATATCAATATTTGTTCTGTTTAAGATTACAGGCAGCGGATCACTAAAAGTATGCTGTTCATCAGTCACAATTCCTCTGATACTTCCTGATTGTTCGGTCAGACTCGCCGTATATGTGCTG
>Ga0299912_10002813_pt1 | contig 14261 bp, 14 predicted proteins | sample RVTome_2_FD_207667 | JGI IMG/M metagenome (GOLD analysis project Ga0299912, IMG submission 207667) | Soil microbial communities from uranium-contaminated site in the Upper Colorado River Basin, Wyoming, United States - RVT95D214 (version 2) ...
CATGACCATCTCGGGGCTGCCGGTCTCGGTCGAATGGAGCCCGGCGTTGAAGTAGTAGATCGGCCGGGCCGAGGCGATGAGGACCTCGGCCGCATCGGGTGATGCCTTGCGGGGGTCGGCCAGGGCGGCAGTCGTGTCTTTGAGACGGGCGAGGTCGCTGATGCCGTCCTCGTCGGAAATGGCCGCGAGGAGGATGTCCCTCCCCTCTTCGCTCCGGCCGATGACCTGCACGCGGACCCGCGGCGAGGTCTCGGCGAGCTTGCGGAAGTAACCGTAGATTTTGGCAGTAGATGAAAGTTCGCCTTCGGCGCCGACGACGTGCCCGAGATACTTGGTCGGAGAGGGCACGGTGTCCGAGGCCGGCACATAAGCTACCCAAGGGTTGCCGAAGCGGGGCTCGGTCGTGAACTTGGCGATGGCCTCGACCGAACCCGGTTCGGGGGTGTCCGGGGCATAGGGATTTTTAACCTGGTTCTGTGGGACCTCGGAGGCCGCGGCGAATATGAACGCAGCAAAAAGAAGCGGTAGGAACATCCAGGCGACATGGCGGGATTTTTTCATGGTTCTTACTCCTCTCCGTCTCAGCTCGTGGTTGGGGATGATAAATCGCGGCGTCGCCGGATGTCAAATTGAACGCAGAGCAACAGACATAGAAAGGGGTTTGGGGGCGCCTACTTTTTTCCCGGCGCCTCTTTAGACAACGCCCACAGCCGCGACTTGTATTCCCTCAGGAAGTTTTCGAGGATGACGTCTTCCGGAATGTCATAAATGCTGTACTTTTCCGCCCCTTCCCGGAAGGACACCTCTCCCCAAATCCGGTTGCCGGAGACATCCTGGTAGAGCGTTTCCGGGTACGGGTGTATGTCCCTGACCTTGATTTTGTAGTCCAGCTCCAATCGGCCCTGATTGATCACCTCGATGGCGCCGGAATGATCGCCGATCGTTATGTTGACTTCCCGGTCATACCTTTCCAGCTCTTTTTTCAATTTCTTGAACACGGGCCTGACCTTCCCGGAAAAGAACTTTTTAACGTAGGACTTGATTTCATCCGCCTTTTTCTCCCCGCTTTTGTCGACTTCCTGGGCTTCAAAGAAACTCTTCAGATCATCTTTCCATTTTTCCATGTGCGACCTTCTTTGTCACGAGATCATAGACAAGATGGCTACTTCGGCGGAAGGACGAAATTATAATCGACGGCACACCTATAGGTACTCCGGTATTCCGCGACGTATTCGGGGCTCTCACTCCCGATGCAGAGCCGGTAGGTCTTTCCCGTCTCAAAGGCAACACCTTCCCGGGCCTTGATGACGAGCCGGTATGAGTCCGCTGCGCCCAGCATCGTTGGAAACCAGCCTTCAGCCAGCGGCTTATCGCCCTCCAGGATGAGGTGGTACATGTGTTTCGAGCCGAACTTCACCTTGATCCTGAACTCAATTTCCTGCGGCGTGCAGCTGACCACCTCAAAGTAGCTATCAGGCGGCGTCTGCCCGTGATAGTAGGTCAAGGCTGGCTTGGATTTCTCTGCAGCGCAGCCGATCAACACCGCGACAGCCAGGATACAAAGTCCCCTGAAAAGGTTAGTTTTCATTATCTTTCCCCTCGATTTCCATTTTGAACCAATCTAGCGGGGAAGTAAAGCGCCAGGCCAGGCCTAAGACTTGACCCCATGGCCGAAAACCGCGAGCGGCCGGCTTTTTCATAGGCGAGCCCTCAGGCTGTTTGACAACGCGGCACAGCCAAATCTATACTGAAAACCGCTTCCGGCGAATCATCTTAAGGAAGCTCCTAGAGGAAAAGAGATGGCATCATCAAGAAAACCGGCCTTTACGATGCTGATGTTCGTCATGCTCCTCTCTGCCCTGTTCGAGGTCGTCGCCGCCCTCCCCTCTTCATCCCTTGCCTCTCCGGCAGAAAAAACGCTGATGCTGGCGACGACGACGAGTGTCGACGCCACCGGTCTCCTCAATCTCCTCGCCGACGAGTTCAGGGCGGAGACCGGCATCACCCTCAAATGGACTGCGGTCGGAACGGGCGCGGCCATCAAGCAGGCCCGGGACGGGAACGCCGACGTCGTCATCGCCCATGCCAAGAAGCTCGAGGATGAGTTTCTCAAGGACGGGTTCGGGGTCAACCGCCGCGTCATCGCCCGGAATTTCTTCCTGATCGTCGGCCCGCCCGACGATCCGGCACAGGCAGCCGGCTCCCGGAGCGCCGGAGATGCCTTCGCAAAGATCAAAGCGGCCAACGCCGTCTTCGTCAGCCGAGGCGACAGATCGGGCACTCACACCCGCGAGCTCGACCTCTGGGCTTCGGCCGGCGGGCCGCCGGAAAAGGATTATCTCGAGACCGGCCAGGGCATGGCCCAAACCCTCCAGATCGCCGCCGAGCGCTTCGGATACACGCTGACCGACACCGCCACATTCTACGCCCTTAAAGGTCTCACCGGGCTCCAGCCCGTCTTCGGGAACTCCCCCGAGCTGGAGAATATCTACGCTGTGATCGCGGTCAACCCCGCCCGGATTCCTTCGGCTCACTACGCAGAGGCGATGGCCTTCATCGCTTTCCTGACATCACCGCGCGGCCAGAAACTGATCGGCGAGTTCAAAGGCAAAGCCGGCCGCCCCCTCTTTGATCCCCTGGCCGCCGAACCGGGAATCGACCTCATCAAATGATCGTCCATGACCTCCTCCTTGCGATCTGGGTTTCACTCAAGACAAGCGGACTGGCCGCGCTGATCGCGAGTTTCCTCGCCGTTCCGGCTGCCCTGTTCCTGGCCGGCACGGATTTCCGCGGGAAACGGGCCATCCTCCTCATCAATCAGACCTGGATGGCCGCTCCCACGGTGGTCATCGGGCTCCTGTTTTATTTTCTCCTCGGCCGGAGCGGGCCGCTGGGCAGATTCGGGCTTCTTTACACCCAGACGGCCATGACGATTGGGCAGATCTTCCTCATCCTGCCTCTCATCATCGGATTTTCCTACACGGCCCTCCGTCAGGTCGACCGGCGGGCCCGCCTGACCGCCCTGACGCTCGGCGCGAGCCGCCGCCAGGCAGGGTGGGTCGTGCTCCGGGAAGCCAAGTTCGCCCTCCTCGTCGCCGTGCTGGCCGGGTTCGCCAGGGCTGTCTCCGAAGTCGGGATCGCCATGATGCTCGGCGGCAACATCCGGAACGCCACCCGGAATATCACAACTGCCATAGCGCTCGAGACGGCCAAGGGCGAGTTCTCGAACGGCGTCGTGCTGGGCGCCATTCTCCTCGTGATCACCCTCGGCATCAACCTCCTCGTCCAAGTCGGGCTCTGGAGCAAGGAATAGGATGACGGAGACGGCTTACGCGCTCGACGGCCTCCGCTATACCTACCCCGGCTCCTCATCGCCTTTCTGCCTTGAACTCGATTCCTTAAGGATTGGCACCGGTGACATGCTGGCGCTCGTCGGCCCCAACGGCGCCGGAAAGACAACACTTCTCCTGATCCTCGCTCTCCTTGTCCGGTCATCTCAAGGCAGCCTGGCTTTTTTTGGTGAGGACCCCTGGAGCGACGACGACCGCATTCTCCGGGCGCGCCGCGAGGCGGTCCTGCTCACCCATCATCCCTACCTCTTCAAGGGCACGGTTTCCGAAAACGTCGCCTTCGGGCTCAAGGTCCGAAGGATTCCGGAGACGGAATGGCCGGCCAGGATAGGCCCGGCTCTGTCTCTCGTTGAGCTCTCGGGACTGGAGAAAAAATCCGCCGCCGGTCTGAGCGCCGGCCAGGCCCAAAGGGTGGCTCTTGCCCGCGCGCTGGCTCTAAAACCCAGAGTCCTCCTCCTTGACGAGCCGACAGCCAACATCGAAGCCGGGCTGGCTCTCCGGATCGAAGCCATCGTCCACGAAATATGTCACGAGTCCGGGACGACGGTTGTTTTCTCCACTCATAACTTTTCCCAAGCGTCCCGTCTGGGGGATGAAATCCTCTATCTTTCAGATGGCCAACGCGTCCGGTTCAGCCACGAGAACTGCTTCAGCGGGACCGCCCAGACCGACGGACGGCGAAGCTGGATCGAACCCCGTCCGGGGACCAGGATCGTCTTTGAAGGGGCGCGGACAGGTCATGTCACCTGCGTCATCAATCCGGAGAGTATCCGGCTTTTCCCGGCCGCTGACCCCGCTGCGGGCGAAGGGCCCAATGTTTTCAAAGGACGCGTCACGCGTCTTGAGATGACCGAAGCGGACCGAGCCCTGGTCAGGGTCAGCGGCGGGCTAACCTTCCGGGTCACTGTCCCACTCCCCGAGATTGAAGCCCATGCGGTTTCACTTTCCCGCCCCGTTCTGCTAAAATTTGAGCCTAAAGCCGTCGAGCTCATCGGGTCCGAGTCCGAGCCTCCGGAGAACACTCATGATTGATTTCGCGGATGCCCTGCGTCGAGTGATCTTCAGGGCCAAACCCCTGGCCGCCCAGTCCGTCCCCCTGACCGGGTCGCTCGGAAGGACCCTGGCCCAAAACGTCCGGGCCCGCGCTCCCATCCCGCCATTCGCCAAGGTCACGATGGACGGCTATGCCGTCAGGGCTGATGACAGCCGCCCGGATGCTGCCGGCCAAGCCGCCGAGCTCGCGGTGATTGAGGACCTTCCCGCGGGCCGCATCAGCCGCCGAGCCATCGGCCGCGGCCAGGCAGTTCGGATCATGACCGGCGCTCCCCTTCCGAAGGGGGCCGACGCCGTGGTCATGGTCGAGGACACGGAAAAAGCGGGAACCCGGGTGAAGATTTTCCGGGCGGTCGCCCCCGGCGACAACATCGGCCGGGCGGGCGAGGACCTGGAAAAAGGCGATCTCATCCTGGAAAAGGGCGACCTCATCGGCCCGGCCGAAGTCGGCATGCTGGCTGCACTGGGGCTCGCTTCCGTCCGGGTTGTCCGCCGGCCCAAGCTTGCGGTCATCGCGACGGGCGATGAGATCGTCGAGCCGGGCAAGAAGGCCGGCCCCGGCTGCATCTGGAATTCGAACGGATACTCGCTTCTGTCCCTGGCCCTCGAGGCGGGCACTGAGGCGTCCTATCTGGGCATCGCCCGCGACAAAAACTCTCAATTGAAGCTCAAGATACAGAAAGCCAGGTCTGCAGACATCCTGGTGATCTCCGGCGGCGTCTCAGTCGGCGACTACGACCTCGTCAAGGAAGAGCTCCGCAGCCTCGGCGTCCGGCCCGTCTTTTGGCAGCTCCGGATCAAGCCGGGAAAACCGACGTTTTTCGGTGTCCGGGGCAGGCAGCTTGTCTTCGGACTCCCGGGAAACCCGACGAGCGCCATGGTCATGTTCCACCTATTCGTAAGGCCCGCCATCGACCGGATGCTCGGCCGCAAGCGGCCCGGCCTGCGCTCCGCCAAGGCCTTGCTCGAACAAGAGATAACTGTCCAGCCCGGCAGGACTCAGTTCCTGCGCGGTGCTCTCGTCGGCGAAGGACCCGTGCTCAAGGTCGATCCCTTCCCCGATCAGAGGAGCGGCGTCCTGAGGTCCATGGTTAAGAGCCGGGTCCTCATCGTGGTGCCCGCCGACTCTTCCCGGGTCGAAAAAGGCCGGGAGGTCGAGATCCTTTTCCTGGATTGACAATGGCCAAACTCACCCATATCGATCCCGAGGGCAAAGCCAGGATGGTGGACGTCGGGCCCAAGCCTGTCACCCGGAGGGAAGCTGCGGCCTCCTGCATGATCCGGCTCAAACCGGAGACTCTCCGCCTCGTCCGAGCCAACAAGATAGCCAAGGGCGAAGTCCTGAACGCGGCCAGGCTGGCCGGCATCCAGGCGGCCAAGAGGACCTTCGAGCTCATCCCCTTGGCCCATCCCATACCCATTGACAGGGTCGAGGTGGAGGCTGCGGTCTTGAAGACCGGGATAAAGGTCGTTTGCCGGGTCAAAGCGGAAGCGAGGACCGGAGCGGAGATGGAGGCCCTGACCGGAGCCGCCGTCGCCGCCCTCACAATCTATGACATGGTCAAGGCGGTGGAGAGGGGCGCTGAAATCACCCGGCTCCATCTCGACTTCAAGAGCGGCGGCAAGAGCGGGGTCTTCCGGAGAAAGGGATGAGCGGGGCGGCGGCGGGGAAAATCGGCAGGATCGTCTCTATCAACATCAGCCGCAAAAAGGGCCAGGTCAAAACGCCGGTCCCGCAAGCCAAGGTTGTCACCGGAGAAGGAATAATCGACGACGCCCACCGGGCTTTCGGCCACAGGCAGGTGTCGCTGCTCATGCTGGAGAGCATCGAGGAACAGGCGGCCCGGATCGGCGACAAGGGGAAGATCGCCATCGGCCCCGGTGCTTTCGCGGAAAACCTGACCACCAGCGGCCTTGACCTCAGGAATATCAAGGTCGGCGACGAGTTCGTGATCGGCGGAGGCGGGGCCCGGTTGAAGATCAGCCAGATCGGCAAGGAATGCCACACCAAGTGCGCGGTCTTCAAGCTCACGGGCGATTGCATCATGCCCAAGCTCGGCATTTTCTGTGAGGTCCTCGAAGGGGGAATGATCAGGGTCGGAGACGCGATTGAAAAGCAATAAGGTCCTCCGCATCTCGGTCACGGACCGGTGCGACCTCCGGTGCATCTACTGCATGCCGGAGTCGGGGGTGACGCTCGTGTCTTCGGGGGAACTCCTGACCTACGAAGAGATCGAGCGCGTGGCGGTGGCAGCCATGAAAGTCGGCGTCCGGCGCTTCCGGATCACAGGTGGCGAACCGCTCGTCCGCCGGGGCATTGAGAAGCTGGTCGAGAAGCTCGCCCGTCTCGGACCCGACGACCTGGCGCTGACGACCAACGGCCTCCACCTCGGCGATATGGCGGCGACTCTGAGAGAGGCGGGTTTGAAAAGGGTCACCATCAGCCTCGATACGCTTCGGCGCGACAGGTTCGAGACGATCACCAGGAGGACCGGGTTCGCCCGAATCCTCGAAGGCTTCGAGGCGGCCAGGCGGGCCGGCCTTCACCCCATCAAGATAAACACGGTCGTCATTCGCGGGATAAACGACGACGAGATTGAGGACTTTGTCCGGTTCGCGGAGAGGGAGAAGGTCGAGGTCCGGTTTATTGAGCTCATGCCGACGAGCGGCCTCAGCCCCAAGTGTAAGGAGCTCGGAAGTTGGAGGCCGGCCCTTTTCGTCAAGGGCGACGAGATTCGGGAGCGGGTCGCCGCGGCGTTTGGCCCTATCGAGTGCCGCCCGAACGAGGACGGCGTGGCGAGGGTATACCGGATAAAATCCGGGACGAGGGTCGGCATCATCACTCCCATCTCGGACCCCTTCTGCCGGGGGTGCGAGAGGCTGAGGCTCAGCGCCGACGGCCGGCTGAAGCTCTGCCTCTTCGACCGGGAGGGGATCGACATGAAAAGGGCCCTTCGAGAAAGGAGGGCCTCAGACGACGCCATCGCCGGGCTCCTGAGGACGGCGCTTGGGGAGAAGGAAAAATGGGAGCGCGGCAGCCTTGACCTTCTCTCCAGCGAAATGTTCAAGGTCGGAGGTTGACCATGAAGGTGGGAATCCTTACGGTCAGCGACAAAGGGGCGAAGGGCGAGCGCGAGGACCGGAGCGGTCCGGCCATCCGGGAGATTATGGAGGCGGCGGGAGGAGAGATCGTCCGGAACCAGGTCGTTCCCGACGAGCCGAGTCTTATCCGGGCGGCGCTCCTGGACTGGACCGAGGAAGGCATCGACCTCATACTGACGACGGGCGGCACGGGTTTCAGCCCGAGAGACTGGACCCCCGAAGCGACCAAGGCCGTGATCGAGCGTGAGGCTCCGGGGATCAGTGAAGCCATCCGGCTGGCGGGGATGAAAAAGACGCCGACGGCGATGCTCAGCCGGGCGGTCGCGGGTATCCGGAAATCGACGCTGATCATCAACCTCCCAGGAAGCGAGAAGGCCGTCCGGGAAAGCCTCGAAGCTGTCATAGCGGCTCTCCCGCACGGCATCGAGATCCTCAAGGGAACCGCCGGCGAGTGCGGGAAGCCTCATAAATAGACGGGGCGGCGGGGCTGTTCGCGACTTCCTGTTGACATAACGCGTAATCACCTCTATAGTTGATAGGAGTGAGGTCCCCATGAAGAAAGCGCTCGCCTTCCTTGCGATCGTTCTCCTTGTCGCCTCCTTTGCCGCGGCTCAGAACTGGTTCAAGGGCTCTCTCGACCAGGCCGTGACCAAGGCCAAGAGCGAGAACAAAAGGGTCCTCCTCGATTTCTTCTCGGGTGGTTGACCGGGCTGCAGACTGCTGGGTCAGCAGTTTTACCAAAATCCGAAATTCCATGATTTCCTGAACAAGCATTTCGTTCTCTACCGCGCGGACCGGGATGAAAAAGAGGGGGATGAAGTCTTCAAGAAGTTCGGCATCCGGGGAACCCCGATGACGATGATCATCGGCTCCGACGGCTCGGAGTACGATTGGTTTTTGGGCTATGAACCACCGCCGGAAAAATTCCAGGCCCAGCTGGAGAAGTCCCTGAGGGGAGAAGATACCTTCAAGTCCATCTCGGCGGCCTATGTCAAAGAACCAAAGAATATCGACATCGTCTTCAAGCTCGCCCGAAAATATGAAGACCGCCTTGACCAAGTGAAGTCGACCGAGAAATATAGGGAGGTTATCGATCTCGACCCGGAAGGCAAAGCCGGGACATACACGACCGAATACAGGAAAATCACGGTTCCGTACACTCAGTACGCTGAATTCGCCATCGCCACAGCCGGCCTATTCAGTGAGAAACCCGACCTTGAGCCGGCCAAGGCCTTCATTAAAAAATACCCGGAGAGCAAGCTGGTTAAGGTGACCTTCGACCAGATGTCCCGCTACTATGGCTACGAAGCTCCCAAAGAAGAGGCCGCCAAGTTCTTCGCGGAGTATGCCGCCAAGTTCCCGGATGACGCCCGCGCCCTCGATAGCTGGCTGGCCCGGATTATCAAGGATAAAGGACCTCTCGACAAGGGCGCTGAGCTCGTCGCCAAGATCGAAGAATTGACCCGGGACAACCCACTCCCCGATATCAACGCGAATATTGCAGAGTTTCATATGCTCAAGGGCGACAAGGCAAAGGCCGATGAAGTCTACGGAAAGGACTTCATGGACGGCAAGGTCAGCCGCTTTGCATATGACCTGGTGAGCTACGCCAACTTCTGGCTGGCCAACAACGCCAACCAGGAGAGCGCCGTGGCCATGGCTGAGACGGCCCTGAAGCTCCAGCCGGAGAATGCCTACATCCTCCAGCAGGCCGCCTTGGCCTACGTCAAAACGGGCCAGGATGATAAGGCTTTGGCCATTTTCGGCCCGGAGTACATCAAGCCCAAATCCGGTGACGCCAACGGCCTCTATGCCTACGCGCGCTTCTGGGTGGCGCAGGGAAAGAACCTGGACAGCGCACTGGAGGCGGCCAAAAGGTCGGTCGAGTTGAAGCCCGGCGTCTTTTTTACCTGGTCTGCCCTCAGCGATGTCCAGCTGAAGCTCAAGAATTATCCCGAAGCCCTTAAGGCTGCAGAAAAAGCCCTCGAGCTCGCCGAGGAATACGCCAAAGCGGGGATCAAATCCAAAATCGACCGGATCAAGAAAGAGCAGGGCGAAGCCAAGAAATAATCCATCACGGATCGCAGCTGCGAATTTCGTACATTTTGACATCGGCCCAACCTGTGTTATAAGCTCGTTCTGGAAATTTCGTCGCTTCAATCATGATGACGGACCAGAAGGAGCACGTCGCCAAGTCGACGACTGTAGTCAGCGGCGCCACTTTTGTCTCCCGTCTCTTCGGCCTCGTCCGCGAGCAGATTTTCGCTTTTCTCTTCGGCGCGGGGTTCGCCACCGATGCCTTCGTCGCCGCCTTCCGCATTCCCAACCTGCTGCGGGATCTCTTCGCCGAAGGGGCTTTGTCGGCCGCCTTTGTGCCGGTCTTCACTGATTACCTGGTCAACAAGGAAAAGAAAGAAGCCTTCCGGCTGGGGAACCTGGTTGTCAACGCTCTGCTGGTCGTCCTCTTCGTGATCGTGGTCATCGGGATCCTGGCCACGCCCTGGATAGTCGACCTGATCGCCCCGGGTTTCAAATCCATCCCGGGAAAGTCCGAGCTCACCGTCCTCCTGGCGCGGATCATGTTCCCCTTCCTTCTTCTGGTTTCCCTGGCCGCCGTGGCCATGGGGATGCTGAACTCGCTCAAGCATTTCGGTGTCCCCGCCTTTGCCCCGGTCTTCCTGAACGTGGGCATGATCCTCTCGGGTTTCCTCATCTGCCCGCTCTTCAATCCGCCGATTATCGGCATGGCCTTGGGGGTCCTCCTGGGCGGGCTCGGGCAATGGGCCTTCCAGCTCCCCTCTTTACGGAAAGAGGGATACCGCTACCGCCCGATCGTCTCGTTCAGCGACCCCGGCGTGAGGCGAATCATCATCCTGATGACGCCCGCGATCCTGGGCCTCGCTTCGACCCAGATCAACATCTTCGTCAACACGATTATCGCCTCCTTCCTCCCCCAGGGGAGCCCGTCCTACTTGAACTACAGCTTCCGGCTGATGCACTTCCCGCTGGGCGTTTTCGGGGTCGCGGTGGCCACTGTCACGCTGCCGATCGTGGCCGCTTATGCCGCCCGAAAGGACATCCCCAACGTCCTCTCGACCTGCGCTTCCTCGCTGCGATTGGTCTTCTTTCTGACGGTGCCCTCGATATTCTTCCTGGCGATCGCCGCCAAGCCGATCGTTTCAACTCTCTACCAGCACGGCGTCTTCACCTACCAAGATACTGTGTTCACGTCCCAGGCGCTCATCTTCTACGCCTTCGGACTCTTCGCCTACGCTTCCGTCCGGGTCATCGCCCCGGTTTTCTACTCTCTGGGCGACACCAAGACCCCGGTAAAAGTGAGCGTCCTGGCCGTCGGCGTTAACATCGCCCTCAACCTGGCCTTTATGCGGCCGCTGAGCTTTCGCGGGCTCGCCCTGGCCACGTCCCTGTCGGCCATGGTCAACATGTTCGTCCTGATGTCTCTGCTCCGCCGCCGGGTCGGCCCCCTGGATATCTCCGGCCTGACGGCGAATTTCCTGAAGATCCTGGGCGGATCGGCCGTAATGGGGGTTGTTCTGTTCGCCGCACAAAAAGCGTATCCTATAAACTTGGAGACATCGACGCTGCTTCCCAAGGTCCTTTATGTTCTGATTCTCTTCTTCCTTGCCGCCGGAAGCTATGTGGGCCTATCAGCGGCCCTCCGAATCAGGGAGTTGAGGCTCGTGCTTGGGATACTCAAAAGAAAGAGGGCAGAGTGAGGAACGGCCTCCGCAATATCAAGAGGATCGCCGGCCGGGGAGGCGCCTGATGCCCCACGAGCGCTTCCGTTTCAAAGACCGCTTGGCCCTGGAGCGGAGAATCTCCGACCTCGGCCTGGACATCCCTTTGTCCGACGACATCTCCATACTTTTCAGCCCTGTCGTCGTCGCCCGAAGGGTCTTGCCAAACCGGCTCGTCGTCCTGCCGATGGAAGGCGCCGACGGCGATCCCGCCGGCCGGCCTTCCGAGCTCACCCTGCGCCGGTACAAGAGATACGCGGTAGGGGGAGCCCACCTGATCTGGTTCGAGGCCACGGCGGTGACGTCGGACGGCCGCTCCAACCCGAGGCAGCTCTGGATCCGCCCGGAAACAAGGGACGGGTTCAAGAGGCTGGTGAAGGAGACGCGCCTGGCGGCCCACCGGAAATTCCGGTCCGAATATAATCTCATGCTGATCCTTCAGCTCACCCATTCCGGCCGGTTCGCCAAGCCGGAGGGCCAACCGGCTCCGGTCATCGCCCAGCACAACCCGCTCCTCGACGCCAAGCTGGGACTCACTCCCGATTACCCCCTCGTCTCCGACGGAGCCCTGGACGCCTTGCAGGATGATTATGTAGCGGCGGCCGAGCTCGCCCGCGAGACCGGGTTTGACGGGGTCGACATCAAGGCCTGCCATGGCTATCTCGTCTCCGAGCTCCTGGCAGCTTTTGCCCGGCCCGACAGCCGGTATGGCGGTAGCTTCGAGAACCGCACCCGCTTCCTGGTGGAAACAGCGGAAAAAATCAAGCTCCGGGTCCGCGGGCTGTTCGTGACAAGCAGACTGAGCGTCTACGACGCCCTCCCCTTCCCCCATGGCTTCGGCGTGAATCGGGACGATCCCGATGAGCCGGACCTCAGCGAGCCGAAGAAGCTGATCAAGAAACTCAGGAATATCGATTATCCGCTCCTCAACATATCTCTCGGGATACCGGCCCATCAATCGCACTACGGACGTCCCTTCGACAAGCCCCTCATCGGGCAGGACCTCCCCGATGAAGACCCTTTGGTCGGAGTTGCCCGGTGGCTCCGGCTGACCTCCGAGATTCAGAAGGGCTTCCCCACGCTTCCGGTCGTCAGCGCCGGGTATTCGTGGCTTCGCCATTATTTTCCTCACGTCGCGGCGGCCATGGTGGAAAGAGAGAAGGCTTCGCTCATCGGACTGGGCAGGGGGAACCTCGCCTACCCGGACTGGGTGAACGCGCTGGCGGCCGACGGACTCCTCGATCAGCGCAAGGTCTGCGTCTGCTGCTCGAAGTGCTCCCAGATGCTGCGGGCCGCCCGCCCCGTCGGATGCGCCGTCCACGACGCCGGGAACTATCAGGCCGAATACCGGGCAGCCCGGAAGAGGGCCAAGGAGGTCCGCCGCATCGAAAAAAAGACAGCCAGGTCCGACCGAAGGAAAAGGAAACGGAAGGGCTGAGATGGAAAAAAGCCTGCTCACGATCCGCGGGGCCCGCCTCCCGGTTATCTCGCTCAACACCCTCATCATCGGGAGCGGAGCAGCCGCACTCAATGCGGCCGTCTGCCTTCACGAGCAGGGAGTCGAGGACATCGCCATCGCCACGGAGGACTGGGAAGCCGGGACGTCCAGGAACGCCGGCTCGGACAAGCAGACCTACTACAAGCTCTCGCTGGCCGGGGAGCTCCCGGACTCCCCGCTGCGGATGGCCGTCGACCTTTTTGCGGGTGGCTCGATGCACGGAGACATCGCCTACATCGAAGCCCAGAATTCGGCGCGGGCGTTCTTTCATCTTGTCGGGCTCGGCGTGCCCTTTCCCCATGACCGCTACGGAGCCTATGTCGGCTACAAGACCGACCACGACCCCCATCAGCGGGCGACTTCGGCCGGCCCGCTGACCTCCCGACTGATGGTCGAGGCGCTGGGCCGGGAGGTGAAGAGAAGGGGCATTCCGGTCCTCGACGGGCACATGGTCATTTCCCTTCTCACCGGCGGCCGGAAAGAGTCGAGGAAGGTCATCGGCGCTGTGGCCATCGACCAAAAGAGCAGCCGGAAGGAAGACAGCGGGTTGGTCCTCTTCAACAGCGTGAACATCGTGTTGGCCACGGGCGGTCCGGCCGGGATCTACAAGGCCTCGGCCTATCCCGAAAGCCAGCTCGGGTCGCACGGACTGGCCTTTGCCGCCGGCGCCGTGACCCAGAACCTGACGGAATCGCAGTATGGGCTGGCCTCCCTCAATTTCCACTGGAATGTCTCAGGGACCTACCAGCAGGTCATCCCCCGCTACATATCGACCGATGCCCGGGGCGGGGACGAGCGTGAATTCCTGAACGATTATTTTCCCGACATGGGCCGCCTGGCCACGGCCATCTTTCTCAAAGGATACCAATGGCCATTCGACCCGGCCAGGGTCCGGGATTACGGCTCTTCCCTGATCGATATTCTCGTCTATCAGGAAACCGTCGTCAGGCGGAGGAGGGTATTCCTCGATTTCCGGCGGAACCCGGGCGGCTGCGGGAAGCTCGAAGAATTCGACTTCAGACTCCTGAGCGCGGAGGCCGTGACTTATCTTGAGAAGTCGGGAGCCCTGCTTCCGACACCCCTCAAGCGGCTCAGAAAGATGAACCCTCCTGCCATAGACATCTTCAAAGCACACGGCATCGACCTTGCTGCAGAGCCGCTTGAAATCGGCCTCTGCGCCCAGCACAACAACGGCGGCTTCCGGGGCAACATCTGGTGGGAATCCAACATCCGGCATCTCTTTCCTGTGGGAGAAGTGAACGGCAGCCACGGCGTGCGCCGCCCCGGAGGATCCGCACTCAACTCCGGACAGGTGGGAAGCATGAGGGCCGCCTTTTTTATCGCCCGGAGATACGGCGGCGAGCCGCCGAGTGTCGAAGCTTTCCTTGCTCAGGCCCGCGCTCAAGCCAAGGAGACCTTGGACTCCGCCAAGAAGATGGTTCATCCGAAATTCCGGGATCCCGGCTTCCTTGCCAGCACCCGCCGGGAAATCCAGGAGAG
>Ga0299912_10002814_pt1 | contig 14261 bp, 16 predicted proteins | sample RVTome_2_FD_207667 | JGI IMG/M metagenome (GOLD analysis project Ga0299912, IMG submission 207667) | Soil microbial communities from uranium-contaminated site in the Upper Colorado River Basin, Wyoming, United States - RVT95D214 (version 2) ...
AATCCTAATGCCCAAGACCAAGAAGTGAGCGGATAGGAAGTGGATGATCACGCACTGGCCAGAAAAGATCGCCGCCAGCCACGCGGGCGTCTGGAGTTCGCTTTCAGTTAACACACCCTTCCGTTACAATGGACTTTTATAAATGAGAATGGTACAAAATAAATCGTTCAGAAGTTTGGGAATGACGGAAAAGGACCGATCGCAAGGGCAGGCCCCGTTCGTGACGGACGAGGTTAATATTGCCCGTTCAATTCTTCCCGATTTTTACAATTTTATACAGTTTCTGGACAAAATTTCACGCCGAGACACCCTTTGATGAAATAAAGTCGTCCATCGTCACGGTAGACAACAGCTACACCCTCCAATTCTGCAGCTTTCAATAACTCCTTCTCAGAACCCACCGTGACGAAAAAAAGAGTGCTAGATTCAAGTCGCGGGAATTCAACTTTCTCCACATCGATTATGGTTACCACAAGGGACACCAGAAAAAAGCTAAAGCGTGGAAAGTTTTTGCCGAATCGAATTAATGCGATTGGAAATATCTTGTAAGCCTGTATCTGCTCGCGAAACAGCGCTCTGGTAATCCGCCTGCCCGAGCTTTCCTTTCTCGAGTTGATCATCGAGTTCCTTCTTCCGGCGCTCGGTGGCGAAGCGCCGTCCCTCGAGGGCAATGAGTTCACTATACAACTCTGTTTTAGACTCTGGTTGTGAACCATTCACGTTAACACCTGCAGCATCCTCCGCAGCAGAATTTGCCATTAGTGGACGTATGGCAGTCACAGATTCCGGGGAAGGGGAGGTGGGTCGACCTATTGACGAGAGCGTGCTCGCCAAAGTAGCCCCAGGAGAAATCATAGGTTCGGCAGATATTGGTTTGATGTTTATAGGTTTGGCGCTAATTGGTTTAATTTGCATTGGCTCAGCAGGAGTCACCGACACCGGCCTTTTAAGGCCATTGACCGATTGCACACCATTAGATTTGACGGAAATATGTTGGACGGACACAATCTTAACCGGAATAGGTTCCCCTTCCCGAGAAGATTCACCCCGGGGTTGAGATGCAATGGGCTTGGTGAAAACGGGTTTGGAGGACCCTGTTATAATACTGACAGGTTTGGCGCTAATGGATTTGGGTGAGAGAGATTGTAAATCGCTTGATTCTTCTTCTTCAAGGAGAGGTGCTGCGGATTTTATCGCAAAAGGTTTGATAGATGCTGGTTGCACACTAACTGGTTTGATCGTAACGGGTTTTCCCATAATTGGTCTTAATACTGCAGGTTTCGTGGGGATAGACTGAAGGTTCGCTGGTTCCTCGACATCATCATCCTCCCCCAAACGTTTAATGGGCACGGGCTTTGGACTCATTTGGCGAACCGATACGGGTTTCGGAATGCTGACTTGTACTAGTTCCAATGCGGGTTTTTCCCTAACTTTAGGAGTAATGATAAGGGGTTTGATCGCGATGGGTTTGACGGCAATGGATTTCATTGATGGATGGGATGGTGATGCGCCTACAGGATTCTGTGAAGGAACCGTGGTCGCTGCCCCCGATGTTTCTGGAGCAGTCTTCTCTTCCATTTTCATTGGGACTGGTTTGTGAACAAGCACAGCCGGGAGCTTCAGTTTCGGGGCTTGAAGTTTAGGTTTTAATACGGGTCTTCCGGGGGCCGGTACGGTTGCTGCTTCTGAATTCCCCCCAACATGTGTAACCTTCTCGATCTCTTGGTCTTTTTCATCGAAGGACTTCTCAAGATTCGAGATTTTGCCTTGTAATGCCTCTATTTGGGATTTAAACTGGCCTGTTACCTTGGCAACAAGGTCTTCGAGGTTAGCGCCAGGGGAACCTTGGGGAAAACTTTCAGAGGCGAGTTTCGTAGGTGAAGTAGTCGCCGCCTCCAGCTTCAAGGGGATTGCTTCTTTGGGCGCAGACGGGGCAGAGATAGTGTCGGGTTTTAGTGTGGCCAATATTTCTCCCACGATCCGGGGAAGATCTTTGACTTCCTTGAACCAGAAGTCATACACGTCCCATGAACTTGCTATCGCGATGGCTTGTTCAACGAGGTCCTTGACGCGTTCCCCCTCCGGGGCCTGCTGGATCACCTTCAGAAACTCGAGAATCTTCTCCTTAGACAAGATTTCCTCATCGGGAGTAGGTTCCCCGCGCACGAGGAGATAATACAGTTTTTGGAGATCATCCCCAGCTTGCTCGAAGGCGTTCAAATTTTCCACGTTTCCACGTAATGATATATAATAGCTTTAGAAGTATTCCCTTTTATTTTTTTAGCGCTTGTGGGATACAGAAGAAGAGAGGAAGTGATCGAGAAATAAAAGAGTTAAGCATTTACTTATTTGTAGGCGGGGACGGGCTGTTTCTTTTCCGATGCTTCGAGGATGTGTTTATTGCTATTGTTGCTCTTTGTCCCTGCAATTTTCACCAAAAGTGGCAAACCCGGTTGGATTTCGGCAAGTTTTTTGACTTCTAGAAAACCTGCAGCGAGTGCTCCATCGAACAATTCCTTGCCTGCAGGTGTTCGGATGAGAACAGAAGACCACCCTGCTGGAGATCCAATAGAGCCTACTGAGATGTCGGCGGATTCAGAAGTGAGATCATAACAATAATGGCATTCCTTGCGCGCATATTGGGTGACTTCTTTAATAGGTGCCTGGACTACCGTGCAGTCCTTGTTGGTGATGAAAAATTTCCCTTGGTTGATGTTCATCTTTTTCGCATTTTCAATGGAAGTGCCGAGTTGCTTGGCGATTTGAACAATACCCTCGTAAGGGAAGGACTCCATGCAGAAAATACCGATTTTATACTTGATCTGGTTCCACAATTTAGCATCCAACTTGAAGATGTCTCCTTTTCGGAGAGCTTGCATCATGCATGGCGTACCAACAATGGCCACCGTTGCATAGTTCTTGAGCTGGGGCAACGCAGAGAGCGTGGGGTTGTTGGCATACTTTGTTCCTGCCGCAAGAAGTGCATCCTCTTTACTCCGCATTATGAAGGGTTCCGGTTTCCAAAGTGTGGTTCCAACTTTTGCTCCCAAAGCAGCATCAATTTTTCCCGCTTGGAAGGCATAATAGAGGAGCGTGGTAACGATCCCGCCATCTTGACCCACCGCGCGGATATCTGGGAGTTTCGTCTGAGCGGAGAGAGCCTCAAGGTAGCTTCCGATTTGAACGTCCACTGGGGCAGCTTCGCCGTGGGACACAAGCCAATCCACAAGTTTCTTGGGGAGGAAAGAACGTGGGCAAACTGTGAAGCAGAGGCCGCAATGGATGCACTTACTTTCGTCAATGGTTACTTTCCCATTTTCTACCGTCACGCATCCCAATGGGCAGATTCCCCCACACATTCCACATCCTGAACAAACACTCGGCGAGATCTTGGACACTTGTTCGTAGATGGGCCGAATCTCGGCGGGATCCGCGGCAGTAGTGGTGATCTGGGCGATTTGGCCATTGAGTTCTTCGATGGTAACTAGACCCTCGTACTTCATTTCATATGCCTTTCGAACCACGTCAAAGACCATCTGCCCTGTTTCGCGGGCATAGGACAATAATGGTTCCCACTTCATTGAACCTGTTTTTTTGATCTCCTGCCAGAGTTGGAATTTTTGCACTTCTTGGTTAAATAATTCCATCGTCATATTATCGAGGTTTTCTTCCGTGTAACGCCCTGTCTTTAGGATATCTTCGCGCGAATCTACCAAGCAGCGAACTCGGAACGACTGAACGGCATAGTATGCCGCGTCTAACTTCGATTTTTTAAAGGTATTGTCTTGCATTTCTTTTGCCTCGATATTTTCGCAGTTGTGGGGGAATTGGTGCCAATTCTCCACCTGCCCCTCGTTTTTAGTGGGCAAGCAGATTGAACCCCACGAATTTTATTTAAGAGGATTGGGGGGCAACTCTTCGACCCGGCGAACCATCTCGCCGATGGCCGCAACAAGCTTGTCGGCCTCAGCCGCAGAGAGGAAGAACATTTCGACCCGGTTCGATCCCACGCCTATAGAATCCAGCACGCGCTTGGCGAAATCCACGTGGCGCTTGGCGGTACGATTGCCAGTCTCGAAATCACATTCACCGAACTTGCAACCAACGATCATTACCGCATCGGCGCCGGACCGAAAGGCGTGGAGAATGTCCGCAGTATCCACCCGCCCCGTACAACGGACGCGGATGATGCGGACCCAGTCCGAATATTGCTTCCTCGCGGACGCCGCCAGGTCAGCTGCCCCGTATCCTCATTTCCAGCAAGCGAATAGGATGATCTTGTGTCCAACTTTCGCTTTGCTGGTGGTTTCAACCACCTCGTGCATAGACATTGTATATCATCTAACAATATTAGTTGATTATTTCGTCCCTTGCGCTGCACGCGCAAGTCCTTTGCAGGGTCCTATGCTTTACGACCCTGCTTCCTTGGACGGGGGACGGGCAATTTGCCCCGGAACCACGATCACGTCCCGCAAGCTTCCTTCGATTTGATCCTCCAACTGACGTTTCCGGTAATATCGTAGCTCGATCGCTCTGGCCGGGCAGCTTGATACGCAGACGCCGCATCCTTTACACGCGGTTTCGTCAATCACCGCAATATTTCGCTCGTTGATCTGAACCGCGTTAAACGGGCAGCTTCGCTCGCAGCGGTGACACCCAACGCACTTCACCTCATTCACGACAGGAGTAATGAGCTCGAGCTCAAAACGCCCCGCGTTGATGAGGGACGCTGCGTTCCCTGCGGCAGCGAGTGCCGATGACACGGAGTAGGGGATGTTCTTCGGGCCTGAAGCACACCCACAGATGTAGACGCCCGCTTGCTTGGTATACTGGGGTTTGAGACACCCGTGGATTTCTTTGAGAAAACCGCCAGGACCCCGTTCTAATCCGAGAACACCCGTGATTTGATCCGTGCCCTTTGAGGGGATGATGCCCGTGGAAAGGACAACCATATCGGCAGGTTCAGCTAAGATCGCGTCCGTATTCGTGTTTTCGTAAATCACCTGGAGTTGGCCGGTTTTCGAATCCCGTTTCACGTCGGCCGGACGCCCGTGGAGGAACGTGACCCCAGCCTTGCGAATGCGGCGATAATACTCCTCGTTGCCCTTATCGGTCGCCCGGATATCCATATAGAGGATTGTGATCTCGGCTTCGGGATACTCTTGCTTGAGCAACTGGGCGTTCTTCATGGCCACCATGCAACAGACGCCAGAGCACCACTCGTTGGTCTTCATATCCCGGGACCCGACACACTGGATCATTACGTACTTCTTGGGGAGTTTTCCATCGGAGGGGCGGTAGGGGTGCCCTTCAGTTGGGCCAACCGGAGATAACATGCGCTCGAGCTCGATCTGGGTGATGACATCGGGGTACTTACCATACCCGTAGAGCGGATGATCGGCAATCGGGAATTCGTCCCACCCCGTTGCGATGATGACCGCGCCAACGTTCACAGTTGTCAACTTGTCCTGCATGTCGTAGTTGATCGCCCCGGCTTGGCACGCCTTACTGCAAGATTTACACTGGATACAGTGATCCTTGTCGATCAGCGTGACCTTGGGCACCGCTTGGGGGAAGGGCACGTAAATGGCCTTCCGGGTGCCGATATACCGGTTGAATTCCGAGGGGACGTCAACGGGGCACTTGGACACGCAAAGCTCGCATCCCGTGCACTTGCTAGGATCAACGTATCGTGCCTTTTCCCGGATTGTGGCAGAGAAGTTTCCCGTGACGCCGGCGATCTCTTCGACTTGCGCATAGCTGAAGAGTTTCACGTTCGGGTGCTTCGCTGCGGAAACCATAATAGGAGCTAGCACTCAAATACCGCAATCATCCGTTGGGAAAACCCGGTCGAGCTGGGCCATCTTGCCGCCTATCGTGGGTTCTTTTTCCACGAGGTAGACCTTAATCCCTTGGTTGGCTAGCTGCAGCGCTGCATTCATACCTGCAATGCCCGCGCCAACGATAAGAGCCGCCTTTTCCACGTCAATTTTCTTGATGGGAATATCCTCGAGAAGGCGGGCCCTCATTACCCCCGCTCGCACCAGATCTTTCGCCTTCGCGGTCGCAGCCGCCTTTTCCTTTTGATGGATAAAGGACACGCCCTCACGCAAGTTGACCATTTCAAAGTAATACGGGGACAACCCGGCGTCCTTGAGGACCGCTCGATACGTTTCCTCGTGGATCTTGGGCGTGCATGCTGCCACCACTACCCGATTGAGGCGGTACTCGATGATGTCATTCTTGATTTGCACTTGCCCTGGGTCCGAACACGTGAAGTTATTCGCTTTCGCGACCACCACGTTGGGCAGCGTTTCCGCAAAGTCTCGCACCGCTTCAACATCTACTACCGCGCCGATATTCACGCCTCACCTGCACACGTAGACTCCAATGCGTATTTCCTTCGCTGCGTTACCGTCGTCGTTTTTGCCAATGCGAATTTCTGTCATTTCACTTCACCTTTTGGACATCACCTGTTTATGCAATATTGTTATCAAGTCAAATTTCTTGTGCTTTGCATTTAATTTTAGTGTTATTGGTTGCAAAGTGGTACGATTATAGGGCATTTTATCTGGAAACTTGACAAACGCTTGCCAAGAACCATCGCACTCCGATCATTTTCAGTTTCCATAACTGGTGCATTCGCTTCCATTTCGATTCCATAAAATGTTTAAAATGTGCAAATTGTTATAATGATGGAAGACTGAGCGAAAAAAACACATCTCGAGTACTGAAGGGATATATCATGAGTACGGAAAGCCCAAAAAAGTCCTCGGATCCCCCCAAACCATTGACGAAAAAAGACGCTCTCGTGCAAAGTCTTATGACAAAGTATAATTTGAAGGGGCGGATGGGGAAAATCTTGGTCACGGCAATTATTGACCGAGTCGGAGAACGCCCGGACGTTGTCGAAACTAATCTAATGCGCGCTTTACTCCCAAAACGTATTCATCACGATTGAGGGAAGCTTTTTGGAACAAATCCCGCTAGAAGAACTGGAATCTTGGTATAAACTGCAGTTGGAAGCAAAATTCAGCAAACTCCGTCAAGGTATTCGGAAATTGCTGGAAAGACTCATAATGTCACTCGCACAAATGCGGGAATCCCTCAAGCGCATTCAAGATAAAGAAGTAGAAATAAAAGATCCTCGCACGGAAAAGAGTCTTGAGCGATTCCTCGTGAAATATGCGGAAGAATTTGACAAGATTCGTATGCCCGCGGAGATTAATTACCGGGAGCTCAAGAAGATCATCGACAGCGTCCAAAAACTCTTTGTGGCAATGAACGAGATCGGACGCGCCCACATTCCACGGCTGGTAAACCTCTATAAGGAAGAAATTAAGGAAATTGAATTCGGATCGCGCAAATTAGGGGAGGAAATCCGCAAGCTCGACGACACCCTACGCAAGAAGTATGCCGAGCCCCAAGAAGCGGAATGTCTTATTGAGAAGATGCAAAACTTTTCGCAAATTATCGACAAGATAGAGCGAACGCGGGCGAAATTGAGTGATCTGAATGAACAAGAGCGTAAATTAGAGGAAGAGTCGACCAGCCTTGAGAAAGAGCTTATCGATACCGAACATGACGAATCACTGACGAAGTATACGAGCGTCCGCAACAAGGCCTTTCAAGAAAAGGCAAACCTGGACCTGCAACTGAAATTCAAAAAGGGACTGCAGAAAGCAAAGGTCCTCATGGCCAAGGATTCCCAGCTCTTGAGAGGCGTGACTGAGAATCAACTGAAAGATTTCTTGAAAGACCCGGTTGAGAGCATTATTTTGCAAGGAGAGAACACCCCGCAACTGATTGAAATGTTGATCCAACTCCGTGCCGCCATAGAAGGTGGGCGGGTGGAACTTAAGAGCGATACAAAGGATCGCATCCTCGAGAATATCCAACAAATCATAGAAACGAAGATCCTGAAAGATCATGTCCGCCAGATCTTGGCGTTAAACACAAGTATCAAGGAATTACAAGCGCAAGTCGATAAGCGAGGATTGCTTGCAAAAGTCGCTGGCCTCAAGGAGAATATCGCCCATATTACCTCCGACATGCAGCATTTAATTGGCGAAATTGAACGAACAAAAGAGGAATACGACCAAGCGGTCCAGAAACTCAGGGATATGCGGGAAACGATGCAAACAGGCATTAAAGAAAACGTAGGGCAAGATATCAAAATCCAGATCAAGATTGGCGTGTAACAACTTCCTAATTTATCCCTCCTCCGCTAATCAGAAGGAAAGTCACTCAATGTGCTTGCCTACAACGACTTCTTCGGACCCAAAGAGCAGTGGTGGGAGTATAAAATCCTACGATTTGGAAGTATTGACTGAAAATTCTCTTTAGAACGCTCAAAAAGAATAGATTTGACGGAGCGATTAATATCGAGCACAAGGACGCGGAATTCTCGGAGACCGATGAAAACTGCAAGGAGGGTTTGCAACGAGGCCTCGGCACTTTCCGCGAAGCATCCCTAAATGGCGTTCAAACGCAATAAGTTTTTTAACTAAGGTTCAGAGAATTGGATTGAGATCATTATGGAGCCCGTTGTGAAAAAAGTCATTGAGGGACAAGGCGAGATTTCGGACGAAATTGATTATGCATTAGCCAGTTTCGTAGCGAACAACATTGGGTTTGGGTACACGCCCTGTCAACCGGCCCTCGTGGAATTGGGTAACGGCAAGCAAGTCATTCGTATGGGGCTGGACCACACTTTTGTAGGGGCGAAGAACCAACTAATGGGTTATGGGATAGTTGGGTATCTTTATATTGATCCAGAGACAATGGACGTTCTCTATTGTACCCCAAGTGCGGAACTTGAAAAAGGCGTTGAAATTATCATCAATTCTGGCGTGGCGCCGCAACCCCGCCCTCGTGGCAAATACTAAATACTTCGCGTCACATCTCCCTTTTTGAGGCACATATATGTCAAAAACCGCTCGGGACGTTGCCGAGATGGTCAAGGATTGGGCCATCGAAGAAGGTATTATGTCGAAAAAAATTCCCCCCAAAGAGGAACTTGAATTTGGGTTCGAACTTAAGTTTCCCCCGAGCGCCCCATTTCAAAAAAGTATCGCGCTCGTGTGTCCAAAAGACAAGGATCTCCTAGTTTTTCAGCTCGGCACCCAAATGAGCCCAGAGCATGCCACAATCATAAAGGAATCGGAACCCCAGAAACAAGTTAAGTTCTACTCCAAGATGAAAAAATTCTTCTACCAGCAAAACTTGCTCTACAACTTGGATATCCCGAACCTGCGGTGGGCAATCATTGACCAGGTGTACTTTGATGGACTCACGAAAAATGCCTTTTTCAGCACCTTGCGCAAAGTATTCAATATATCGCTATATATTGACCAGATCTTGGCAGAAATCATCCTCGAAGGAAAAACCTCCGCAAGCGAGTCCTCCCGAACGGGACCCCGGTCGTCCTTATATATGTAGAAGGTTTTCTGCTTGGGAGACCCGCTGAAAGACGAAAGTTTATTCCCGAAGTCCCTCCTCGCCCAAGGTAAGTTGGGGTACATTCGAGGCGATACCAAACCAAAGGTGGATTGCATTCTTTGCGAGATAGTAAAGGGAAATCCGGATATTTCTCGACATGTGGTGTGGGAGGACGAGACTTGCATGATCATGATGAACCTCTACCCGTACAACCCTGGGCAGGCGTTAGTGCTCCCCAAAACCCATTTTGAGCAATTTCACACTTTACCTTCAGAAATTATCACAAAAATCTTCGTGCTCGTCCAGAAGGTCGAGCGGGCTCAAGAATCAGCATTTAACTGCGTGGGGTGGAATATTGGTATCAACGATGGAGATTATTCTGGACAGAGTATCAAGCACCTTCACGTCCACGTGGTTCCACGGTATGCAAGTGAAGTAGGTTTCCTCGACATTATTGCGAGGACGCGCACGGTTCCCATACAAATAGATTACGCTTTCCAGCAGCTTCGGGATGCTTTTCTAAATCTAAAATAAGAATGAGCCGAGCTTTTGAATGTATATGAAGATATCAATCCAAGTTTGTAGAATAAAAAGAAAAAAAAACTTGATCTAATACGCGTTGTCGTGGAAATTTATACGCGCGCAGCAGCTGCGATGTCTGCTGCGGTGACACGCTTGCGCTTGTCGGTCTTCACGAGCTTGACCGCTTCCTTGGTCACGTCTGCACCCATCGCAACGAGCTTGTCGATCAAAATTTTAACCGCTTCTTCGGCCACAAGGCCAGCACCTTCGGCCTTCATTAAGCGCCGGATTGGTGCCTTGGCGATGAATGCCTTAGGTCCCTTTTTAGCTGCCATATTGGTTTACTTCCGCTATTTTTTATCTAGTCCGAGATACAGTCTGGACTATACTTAACTTTCGCCCTTCCCTTTTATAAACCTTTCGCCTGAATTCGGGCGATCGTTCCAAGATGCCACCGAGTCTTGATAGATGGTAAAACCCCTAAGTGGTGCGACAAAAAGGTCTAAGTTGAGATCTGTGACGTACAACCTCGATCAAGATGGGGTCCAAAAGTTTGATAAGATGCATGATGGACGAAATCGGTCCCGCCAGAGAAGAATTCGAAAAGTGAGGATCGAGGTAGCACCACCAAAAGAACCTCGCACCACATATAACAACGATCCTAAGTGTCCTTGGTGAGGATTAAACCGCGCCAAAAGGAGAGAGGGAAATATTAACCACGGCAAGTGTTATCACCAGTTGACAGATATGAGCTATTTTCACGCGGCAGGCGCCTTCGAAAAGTTCTTGTAAAATCACGCACGAGTCCTCCAGGGTTGTTATTGGTATCTTATAGCGTTGTCCTGTGAGTGGGGGAATTTGGGCGTTATCAAAAATTTGAAAATGTCTTAAAACAAATTTAATAATTACCATTGAGTGATTGGTAAGCAACTGACTAAAAGGCGCAGTGAGATCAACGAAAAGTGAATCTGTGTCGGACGACCAAATTATTGACAACTTGCAAGAGATCGGGTTTACCCTCAATGATGCCCGGGTTTACTTGGCACTCGTGCAAAAAGGTCAGTCCACTCCTGCGGAGCTCGCAACCTTTTGTAACGTGGACCGTGCACGTGTGTATGACTCCCTCAAGAGACTTGCAACCCAACACTTCATCGGGCAGGAGAGCACGAAAAGTCGCCCCAAGTACTGGGCTGAAGATCCAACCGTTGTTTTCGGGGACGTCAAGGTCAAATTGCAAGGTAAAATCAAGATAGCCCAGACTCTCCTCGAATCTCTCAAGACACGCTTTAATGAACCGATAATGCCTCACGAGAAGTATTGGAATGTAGAGGGATCCGGGAAAATCAAGAGCATTATTAAATCAATCATCGAGAATGCGGAAGTTAAACTCAGTCTCATCATCACCCCGGACTTTCTCATCGAAGAGGAAGTTCCTTGGATCCTAAAGACCGTCCTCCAAAGATTACCCGGGTTTTCAGGAAAAAAAACCAACGTGCAACTCGTGCTGCCAATCTCAACCTTAGAAATACCAGATAAATTATATGGATACCTGAACGATTTACAAACTCAAGGAACGAATATCTTCGACTTTTCTTCAAAACTCATGCCCTTTGGGTTGTATCTCAATGAAAAATCTTTTTTATTTATACCTGCGTCCGAATTTGGCGCGATGCCGCTGTACGAGTCCGGTATCTGGATAGAGGATGCGAAAGCGGATAAATTGCTGGGTTTCTCCCATCTCGCGGATTGGTTCTTGCGCCTGACCCGGGAAGGCCTACTTACCCGCTGGCATTCAAACTCCGGAGGAAAGGGGAAATTATGATGGATTTGAAGGCGAAAGTGACACTCCTAGGCGATAGTGAGGTTGGGAAGACGAGTCTGATTCTCAGGTACGTGAAAAATGAGTTCACTGAGGTCTACAAGCAGACCCTCGGCGCGGACTTTATGACGAAAAGGCTCGAAATCAACGGAAACCCTGATAAACGCATTACCCTTGCGATCTGGGATCTCGCAGGGCAGGAGCAATTCAGCAACCTACGTGAATATTACCTCGCAGGCACGCTCGCGGCAATTATTTGCTTCGACATCACCCAGAAGTCAACGTTCGAGCATGTACCTGCTTGGATGCAAGAGATATGCAATATTTGTGGGGACATCCCGATAATTCTCGTGGGCACCAAGAACGACTTGGCAGACCACCGCCAAGTAACAATGAAAGACATCGAGGCGTTCCTCGCGAAGGAACCCACGAAACAAATACATTTTTTCGAAACTTCCTCTGCAACACATCACAACGTAAGTAATGTATTCCAACACATTGTCGATAATTACGTCCTGAAAGAATTCTCTGGTTGATCATTGGTGGCACCCCCTCGCACGCTCGGCATCCCCGTGGCATCATTGTATGTTGCCAAGTCCCGCTTGGAACCCTACTTCAACAGGTCTTTCTTGCAACACCTTGTCCTAGCAATGTTGGAAGATGTGGTACAAGCCGCCTTGAAGTCACAGGTCTTCGACACAATTATCATTTATTCGTCCGATGAACGGGTTCAAGCGTTTGCAAAGCAATGGGGCATTAATTTCGAGCTTGAACCCCATCCCGAGCATAATCTCGCCCAGTGCCTCGCAAACCTCACGAAGATTGCAGTAGATGACTTCCAAGCAAGTTCACTTCTCATATGCTTTTCTGACCTGCCGTTGCTCCTCCCAGAAGATTTCTCAACATGTTATGCTTTATGCGAGGACCATTGCGTTGTCGCGGCACCGAGCGCTGGTGGCGGATGCAACTTTTTCCTCCGTACGCCCCCTGATGTGATCCCACTCGAATTCGATTCAAGTCCCCGCCCTTCCTTTCTTTCCTTAACGCAAGCAGCTGCGGAGCGGCAAGTGCCTTTTAAGGTGTTCTCCTCCCTTCGAGCATTGTGGGATTTTGACATCATCGAGGACGTCATTTTAGGTACGCAAATTCTGTCCCTCACGAAACCTCGATCTCCCACGCTGACCTTGCTTGGTCCCGAATTGTCCCGATTTGAAATGCAGAAAGGAAAAGACTCTCGCGCCGTTAAAGTCGTGCTCAAGTCCAATAGTTAGAACTTAAAACTGCGAACGAATGATTGGGATAAATTCTTTCATATTATCTTGGGGGACGAGAAATTGGGCACCCGCAAATTCCGCCTTCGGATGCCTGTCGGTGATAACCGCGGCGAAGGGAATGTGGGCGTTCTGGGCTGTCTCTAGGTCGTTTGGATGATCCCCAATCATAAGGCATTCCTCCGGTCTCAACTGAAGCCGATCTAAGATGTATTGGGCGTGGGCGGGGTCCGGTTTGAATTGCGTGACAACATCGCGACCAGCAATGACTTCAAAATATTGGATGAGGCCGAATTGCGTGAGAAGGCCCGTCACGTTCTGACCCCGGTTGAGGGTGATGATGGCTTGTTTGATCCCCAACTTAGATGTTTGCTGAATGATTTCCGAAACCCCTGGCACTAAGCGGGTTGTGCCCGTTCCCTCGGTCTCGATCTTGTTGATAATATCCTCGACATTGGATGTATAGCTGTTCACTTCTGCTACAGTTTTCCCTGTGGCAAGAAAAAACTCCTTGGCGTCCTGGATTAGGCTAAAGATTGACCGCCAGCGGCCATCGTTCGGAACCTCAAATCCAAGTGATGTTAAGTACTGGAAAATTCCTTGACGCATACGCTGAGCATCAATGTTGAAAAAGATGATAGTCCCGTCAAAGTCCCAAAGAATCGCTTTAAGAACCATCCTGTCTATCACTCTCGGTCCGCCTGGAGATTCTGGGGAAGATCGGAAAGGACTTCGATTGCTTGTTTCAAGATATTTCGTGTGGCGGGAGGGGTGTATTTCAAAATCTCCTCTAAATTCTGAATCGTGCGTTCTATCTTTGCTAAAATTCGGAGGTAATCCGAGGAACCTCCGTCAATAAATCCACCCCAAGCCATTATATATCACGAGATTCGCTGTGTTTAGGAAGTTTGAATGAAACAGGCAAAAAATCCCTTTGTATTTTAAAAAATTTTTAAAGGGGAAGAAATTATGCCAGAGATCCCGATAATTTTCTATGAAAAAGAAGGGGAAAAACAGGGATATCTTTTAGGGGAGGTTTAAAACTCGTACCCGCATTTCTTGCACACGTTCTTCTTCGCGTAGAGGGGAACGTGGCCTATATAGGAGAGTACGCGGGTTTTGTCCTCGACCGTCTTAATCTCGTGGGCTTGACACATTGGGCAGGTTATTCTCTGTTCTAAACCAAAATCTGCAGAGGAGGGAACAGG
>Ga0299912_10002817_pt1 | contig 14254 bp, 10 predicted proteins | sample RVTome_2_FD_207667 | JGI IMG/M metagenome (GOLD analysis project Ga0299912, IMG submission 207667) | Soil microbial communities from uranium-contaminated site in the Upper Colorado River Basin, Wyoming, United States - RVT95D214 (version 2) ...
TGGCTGAAAACGGAAAAAGCCAAATCCCAGCCAGCGATTGACGTTCATCTGGGCGGGAGTAAATAAAACCATGATCAGAAAAATCAAAGAAAGCATAAGGAAATAAGGCGACAGTTTTAGAAAATTACGATAATTAAGTCTGGAACATATCAATAAAACAGCCAGCGCGATCACCGCCCAAACGAATTGTCTGAGGAAATAATACCAGGATGACAGTTCCTTGTGCTGGCTGTAAGGCCCGGAGACGCTGAAAATGAATATCAAACCCAGCGCGATAAGAAGCGATACTGAAATCATGATAGCTTTTTCCGGCGATTTCAAGATCGTCATCCCAATTCCTCTTTTAACATGTTGACAGCTTGCTTAAATACTTTGCCGCGATGTTCGTAATTATCGAACATATCGTAACTGGCGCAAGCGGGTGACAATAATACTACGCCCTTGGGTTTGGCCTTTTCATACCCGCGCCTGATAGCTTCTTCCAGGGAACCGGCCCGGATTATCGGCGTGATATTTTTAAAGACAGACTCGATTTTATCGGCGGCTTCGCCGATAAGCACCAGGTTTGTCACCTTGGCTTTTACCAACTCGATAAGCGTGGAGAAATCGCCGTTCTTATCGCGTCCCCCGGCAATCAACACAACAGGCGGGGACACCGACTGGAGCGCCCAAAATACGGCATCGACATTGGTAGCCTTTGAGTCGTTGATGAAGCTCACCCCTCCGATGAGCCCAGCATCCTCCAGACGGTGTTCCACACCCGCGAACGATTTCAACCCGGCCGCGATAGAATTATTATCTATACCGGCCGCCGCGCAACACGCCGCCGCCGCGCAAGCGTTGGCCATATTATGCGGCCCTTTTATCTTGATTTCACTGACATCAATTATCGCTTGACGGCTTCCGCGTTCTGACAAATAAAGTTTGCCGTTTTCGATAAAACAGCCGTTTTCCACCGCGTGGCTGGATGAGAAGGCAAAGGTCCGCGATACCGGTCTAAACGCGCTCAGATACCTGTCATCGGCGTTCAGCACGGCTTTATCGGCGCCGTTTTGATTGGCGAATACTTTTAATTTAAGCGCAATATAATTTTCCATGCTACCGTGACGGTCGAGATGATCAGGAGTAATATTCAGAACAATGGCGACATCAGGTTTAAATTTATCAATCCATTCAAGCTGAAAAGTTGAAACCTCGAGAATGGCCCAGTCATCAGGGTTTATACTTCGCACAATACCGGTAAGCGGCATGCCGATATTGCCGGCAACCACGCCTTTAATTCGCGAATGGTTAAATATTTCGCCGATAAGCGAAGTGGTAGTAGTTTTACCGTTTGAGCCGGTTACCGCCAGAACCTTGCCCGCGCAAAGTTGGTAACCGAGTTCCAGTTCAGATATCACTTTAATATTTTTCTGCAACGCCTTGGTCAAAATCGCGCTGTTGGCCGGCACGCCGGGGCTGGTAACCAACAGCTTGCAATCAAAAACCCGTTCGCTGTGACCGCCGAATTCGTATTGAATTCGTTTTTTATCCAGAGCTTTAACGGTATCCGCAAATTTCCCGATTGGGCCGAATTCCGATAAAAACGGCTTGGCGCCTAATTCATGCAATATTAAAGCCGAGGCCAGACCCGAGCGGGCAGCTCCGATTACGCTGATTTTTTGCCCTTTAAAATCTATCATCTAATCTTCAAGGTGCTGATACTTATCAGCGCGAATATTATGCCTAAAATCCAGAACCTGACTGTCACTTTTTGTTCCGGCCAACCCAGCAGTTCAAAGTGATGGTGCAATGGCGACATCTTGAACACCCGCTTGCCGGTAAGCTTGAATGACAAAACCTGAATTATAACCGAAAGAGCGGTCATGACAAATACGCCGCCCATAATCACCAGTAATATTTCTTTTTTAATAAGCAGCGAAAGACCGCCGAGTATTCCCCCCAGAGCCAACGCGCCGGTATCACCCATGAACACCTGCGCTGGATTGCCGTTATACCATAGAAAGCCGAGGCAGGCTCCTACCAGTGCGCCGCAGAATATCGTCAATTCGCCGGCGTTCTTGAAATATTCGATATTAAGATAGCCCGAGAAATCGACTCGGCCCGTGATATAGCATAGTCCCGCGAATCCCAGCGCGCAGATACCGACCAACCCGATAGCCAAGCCATCGAGACCATCGGTGAGATTTACCGCGTTCGAAGCGCCGGTTATAACGATTACCACAAACGGTATATAAAGTATGCCGAAATCAAGATAGATATTTTTGAAAAATGGAATACCGGTGGCCGTGGTAAAGGTCGGATCGGGCGGATATAAATAAAGGATAGTACCGAGAATCAAACCAAGCGCTATCTGGCCGGCGAATTTTTTTCGGGCCACCACGCCTTTTTTCTGATGTTTGATGGCTTTCAGGTAATCATCCATAAAACCGATCATGCCCATCCACACGGTCACCAGCAAAATAAGATGAATATTGATATTGGTTAAATCAGCCCAGAGCAGAGTCGGAACGATTATAGAGATCAGGATTAAAAGCCCGCCCATCGTTGGCGTGCCTTTTTTGGCAAGATGGGATTTGGGGCCGTCGTCCCTGATTTCTTCCCTGATCTGTTTCCTTTTCAGATATCGAATAAACACCGCCCCAAAAATAAAGCTGATTAACATAGCCGTAACCGTAGCATAGGCGGTGCGGAAAGTGATATACTTAAACAGATTAAAGCCGCTGATATGCTGACTTAGAGGAAACAGCAGATGATAAAGCATCAGGCCGCCCCTCTCAGGTTTTCGCTCACTTCTTCCAGCGCGATAAGTCTCGAACCCTTTATCAAGACGATATCGTCGGGTTTAAGAAATTTCCTCAGTTCCACCATTAATTGTTGCTTGTCATGGAAATGCTTTTTAAAATCGCCCTTGAATTTTTCAAGGAAATGTTCGGCTAATTTGCCTGTAGCAAACAGCGCGTTAATATTATTTTGCTGGAGATATTCGCCGATCTCAACATGATAATTCACCCGCTTTTCGCCCAACTCAAGCATATCGCCCAGTACCGCAACCAATCTGCCGCCGCCGCGCATATCGGTTAGAGTATCGATAGCCGATTTCATCGAATAGGGATTGGCATTATAGCAATCGTTGATTACAGTTATACCGTTGGAGATAAATATTTCCGAACGGAGATAATACGGTTTCATCGCCGCTAAAGGCTTAATCAAACTCGCTGGATTAATGCCTGCTATTGAAGCTGCGGCTATGGCAGCGGCGGCATTGTAGATATTATGTTTACCGGGCATATTTATCGTATACTCGATATCGTTAAGACTAAATCGGCTGCGTCCATCCGGCAATAGCCGATACTTTTGGACTTTGAAATCAGATTTGTTTTTTAGCGAATATGTAATCACCTTTTGTTTTAAATAATTTCGCCAGCCCGACATAATGCCGTCATCGGCATTAAGCACTGCCGTGCCATCAGCCGGAAGTTTCTGAACCAGCTCGAATTTTGCTTTAGCGATAGCTTCGATCGTACCCATGCTTTCCAGATGCACCGGAGCAATATTGGTGAATACCCCGACTTGCGGCTGACAAATTTCAGCCAGACGGGATATTTCGCCGGGCAGGCTCATACCCAATTCGAATACGCCGGCCTGATAAGTTTCATCCAGCCGAGAAAGCGACAACGGCAGGCCGATGAGGTTATTGAAATTTCCCATCGTTTTCAAGGTTTTAAATTTCGTTTCAAGACATCCGGCTAACAGCTCTTTGGTGGTGGTTTTGCCATTCGAACCGGTAACCGCCAGGCAGTGTATATCATGCTTTGCCCTTATGGACAAAGCCAGGTTGCCCAGCGCCCGAAGCGTATCGGGCACTTTAAAGGTAACAACTTTTCTGACAGGTCTGCTTTCACTTACAACGATTCCCGAAGCGCCTTTTTCGATCGCTTTATCGATAAAATTATGACCGTCGAATTTATCACCTCTCAGAGCGAAAAACAAATCACCTGCTTGCACGGTACGGCTATCGGTTGAGATATTATTAAAACCTAATCGAGCAATAGTATCGATAATATCATTTTCCGCCGCGGCTTTTGCGCCTAAGGCTTTCTCTAAATCATCGATGTCTAATTTCATTTTCTCAAGTACCGGCATAACCCATCTTTTTCAGAACTGTTTTAACTACATTCTGATCGGAAAAATAATGTCTGGTATTACCGACTATTTGATAATCCTCGTGACCTTTGCCGGCAATAATTACCAGATCGCCGGTTGATGCTATCGCCAGAGCCTGGCTGATCGCCTCTTCGCGCTTTTCGATGACGGAGTACTCTGATTCACCTCCGATATTTTTCTGGATATCCGTGATAATCCTGCCAGGCTCCTCGTTACGCGGGTTGTCAGATGTAATAATGACTTTGTCCGCGTATTTGACCGCGACCTGTCCCATAATCGGACGCTTGGTCTTATCTCGGTCGCCGCCGCAGCCGAATACCAGAATCTTTTTGCCTAAAGTATCCACACCTGTTAGCAGGTTTTCAAGAGCATCAGGGGTATGAGCGTAATCTATTATCACCTCGTAAGGCTGACCCATGATAACTTTCTCGACACGGCCGGGCACCTGAGGCGCGTTGCTTAGCAAATCAATCGCTTTATCAAAATCATAGCCCAATCCAATAGCGGTAGAGATGGCCGCCCCGGCATTCGCCAGATTAAACTTACCCAGATGTGGCATAACACCGTCACAGGATTTTCCGGCATATGATATTTTAAAATGACGCTGATTATCGCTATAGCCTTTATCTTCTATGATAAGATCGGCGGCATATTTTTGTCTAACATCGGCTACAACCGAGTAGGAGATTATCTTGTGTGGGCAGATTGCGCTTAGCTTTTCGTAATGAGGATCATTGGCGTTCAATACGGCTATGCCATCCTCCTTAAGCAGGTCGGTAAACAATATCGATTTGGCCTTGAAATAACTTTCTAAATCCCGATGGTAATCGAGATGATCTTGCGTTAGATTGGTGAAAACCCCTGCCGAAAATTTGATGTCATCGCAGCGATGCTGATCCAGGCCATGAGATGAAACCTCCATCACGCAGCCAACCAGCCCGGAATCCCGCATCTCCGCGAGATATTCCTGCAGTTCGAGAGTATCCGGCGTAGTATTTATCGCCCGGATGGTTCTTTTGCCGGTGAAATATTCGACCGTACCTATTTTGCCCCAGGTTTTTTTGGCACTACCCAAAATATGAGCCAGCAGAAATGTCACGGTGGTTTTGCCGTTCGTGCCGGTTATGCCTACTACTTTGATATCCTTGGAAGGATGACGATAGAAACGGGCTGCCACTTGAGACATGACAGGTCTGATATTGCCGCATCTAATAATTGGAATATAATCCAGGCCATTAACATCGGCTTGAGTAATAACCGCTTTAGCGCCTAATGATGTCGCCTCCGGTATAAACCTGGCGCCATCGACGGCAAATCCGGGAACAGCAAAAAACAGATCTCCCGGCTTTACTTTGCGCGAATCATTAGACAGGCCGTTTATCTCGATATCCGAAATATTATCCTTAATCTCGCAGTCAATTCCCTCGAACAACTGATCGAGTCGAATCGCTTGATGGCCCGAGGTCGCATTGTTGTCTATTGCCAGGTTCATCCGCTATTACACCTCAATTGAATTATTAAACCAGGTTGTATTAATTCACCGGCTACAGGGATTTGGTCTTCCACCACGCCGGATCCATTTATTTCACATTCGATGCCCTTTTTGGCCGCCAAAGTAAGGGCTTGCCTTATGGTTAATCCTTTAAAATCCGGGATAAGGTTTTCATCGCTGAACTCTTCACGAACCACCGAGGCGGTTTTTACAAGACCTGTAACTTCTTGTTCGGGATATTCTTTCAAAAAGTTTTCCGGGCGGCTTAATTCGCCGCTTTCAAGGGCGTAGCATTCGAGTAATTGTTGTGGCAGATAATAATACCTTTCAGCGATTCTCTTAAAGACCGGCGCTGAAGTTTCTCCGCCATAGCGGGATGTTTTTGGTTCATCGTACAAAATTATGCCGACAACCATCGGATTTTCAGCCGGGAAATAACCTACAAAAGACGCTCTGGACTTTCTATGATCGTAACGCCCATTGTCATTCAGTTTTAACGCGGTGCCTGTCTTTCCGGCAATATTAACCAGTTCGGAAGCCGCCTTCGTCGCCGTGCCTCGAACCACAACCTGGCGCAAAAGTTCATTTAAAATCGAAGCAATCCCGGGAGAAAAAACTTTTCTTATCTGATGAGTTCTGGAAAGCGTCTTGTGTATGCCATCGGGCTGGATAAGTTCTTTGGCGAAATAAGGTCGATATAAAATGCCGCCGGAGGCGATCGCGCCGTACAGCGAAACTAATTGTAATGGCGAAGCGGAAATACCATGACCAAAACTGATATTGGCCAGATAGTGTTCACGCCAGTCCAGGGGCAGCATTTCGCCGCCGGCTTCGCCGGGAAAATCCACGCCGAGGGGCATCACGAAACCGGCCTCCTTGATAGCTTTGAACATCCGCTCATCCCCCAAATGGAGGGCCATTTTGGATATTCCGATATTAGAGGAATGTACCAATATATCTCCGACATTAAGGGTATGATATTCATGATCATCGCTTATTGTATGACTGCCGATCCGGAACTTACCGTTTTCTACGAATATCTCGTTGTTAAGTTCAAATTTACCGCTGGATAATCCTAAAGCGGTGGTTATAGTTTTGAATGTCGAACCGGGTTCATACTGATCCGCGATTGCCCGGTTACGGCGCGAAGGTTCACCCAGGCTATCGAGTACGGCACACGCCAGAATTTCCCCGGAACCGACCTTAATAAATAAACCAATCCCAAAAGCGGCGTTATTTTCGATTAATCCGGCGGCCAGTTCCTGTTCGACAATCTGCTGCAGGTTTAAATCTATTGTAGTTACAATATCGCTACCGGTCTGAGAGCTTACCAGCGGCGATTCATCAAAAATATAGCAATGCCCCAAGCCGTCCCGCTTTAAAATAGCTTTACCATTCTTGCCTAAAAGGCAATCATTATATTGCAGTTCTAAACCCGAAAGACCGTTGTTATCAATATCAACCCGGCCTAATAAAGACAACGCCAAAGAACCGGACGGATAAACTCTCATGGGTTCGACAACATGATTTAGTGTCTTGATATCTAATTTATCGAATTGGGCTTCAATGTCTTTGGAGGTTTTCCGCGAAACCCAAAGAAACCGGGGATGTTTCTTAAATTTTGCCAGCCAACCCGAATTACCCGTAATTCGTGCCAATTTTTTCGCGGCATCGCCTTGATTTTTAATATCTTCCGGAACTACATAGTATGAATAAGAATCAATATCCTGCGCCAACACCTTATTATTGCGATCATATACTGTGCCGCGCTTGGCCTGAATATCAATAATCAGATTTTGCTGATTATTGGCGGCATCGACAAAATCATCTTGTTTTATAAGTTGAAGCCAGGTCAGCCGGCCGACAAATATTAATAATACAGCCCCGAATAAAAGCTTGATAACGATTAATTTAATTTTCAGCTTTTTCCGTTCAACACTTGTCATTTCAATCAATAACCATTTTAAAAACTTTAGTAACCATATCCGCCATCGATACAAGCAGATTCCTGTTAGGTACTGATTTTAAAACGGGCTTATCAAATAGTACCAACCGCTCTTTAACTTCGTAAGTCAAACCTTGCGTTCGGACACAACTGTCAACCCAGGCAATAGAACGATATTTGTCCAATTCGGCCCGGAGATGTTTATTTTGTTCAATTATTTCATTTTTGGTTCGCTCAAGCCGGGTCAACTCTTTGGATAAATTAAGCGCTTCCGTCGATTTCCATACCCAAAGGACCGCCAGAGCGAAAATAATCGCTATCAAAAAAATCAAGCGGCTTGGGGCGTTTTTTTTATTACGACGTGATCGCAATTCTTTCCACAATCCTTAATTTTGCCGATCTGGCCCTCGGGTTCGAGGCGATTTCCTCGGGGTCGGGTACGACCGGTTTGGAAAATACCGGGTGGACAAGTTTAACTTTTCCGCAAGCGCATTCAGGTATTTTTGACCGGCAGACGCATTTTCCCGAGTATTTCTTGAATATCCTTTTAACCAGGCCATCTTCCAATGAATGATAGGATATAACCATCGCCTTGCCGCCCGGCGCCAAAAACGGTATAATCGACTCCAATCCTCGACTGATATGATCCAATTCCTCATTGACTTTAATCCGCAAAGCCTGAAATACTCTGGCCGCGGTTTTCACAAAATATCTGTCATTTGTCACCGAGCGAATTACTTCCGCTAATTGACCGGTAGTCATAATGCGCCCTTTATAGTTTTTGATTGATCTGGCCAGGTATTTCGCCCTTGGCTCCTCGCCATACGTTCTGAACAATTCCGTTAGTTCTTTTTCAGAATATTTTCTTAGGATATCAGAGGCCTGGCGCGGATTTTTTGCGTCAAAAGCCAATGACAACGGTCCATCTTTCAGATATGAGAAGCCTCGTCGGGGATCATCTATCTGGAACGACCCGATCCCCAGATCAAATAAAATAGCGCTAATGATAGATATCCCCCTCCCCTGAAGGAAGTCAGCCACATTTGAAAAATTCGAATAAATTAACTCGGCTTCAATTCCGAGTTCGTTCAATGATCGCCTGGTTTGCCCGATTATCTCCTGATCGAGATCAAAACCAAAGTATTTAAATCTGTTTCCGTGTGCCTGGAAAACCGCCTTGAGATGGCCGCCCGCGCCTACCGTTGAATCGATAAATATCCCATCTGGACAACTTTTTAACTGGTCGATAATTATATCAGCCAATACGGGAAGATGTGTCTGGTCAGATGAGAATCTTTCGGGCCACCTCCTCATAAGATTCGGGACTTTCTTTTAAATATTTCTCAAATGTATCAGGATCCCAGATCTCCATTCGATCCAGTGCCCCGTTAATTAATACTTCTTTGCCAAGCCCTGCTAATTTGATAAGATTTGCCGTAAGCGTAATCCGCCCCTGCCGGTCAACCTGAACATCAGCGGCATTAGCCAAGGTAGACCTTAAATAGTATAACGCATTGGGATCGGTTTGGGCCAACGAGCGCAGTTTTTGTTCCACTTTGTCCCACTCATCGGAAGGGAAAATATATAAACAGGAGTTAAGTCCTCGCGTAATAACGTAAATTTCGGCTGTCTCGGGAGCCCGTCTGAATTTGGCCGGGATATTGATTCGGCCTTTTTGGTCAATTGTATGTTTATAAGATCCCTTGAAGCCTGCCAAAACAATATTCTCCTATTCCCCCCACAATTCCCCACAAAACTATAAGTTCACCCCACATTTGTCAAGGAAAAATTTTGCGCAACTCATAGTCTTTTAATAGATATAGGACTAGCGCCGAGAGTATGGTGATATTCCCATATTTCTTAATATTTTTGCCTAATTTAATTCTGGCTCAATAAAAATATCTCACCACAACTTATTGAAAGATAACCAAATATAGAAGTGTTTCAATGTTTCAGTCGCTTTTTTAGGTCCTGGCATCACCTTTGCCTAATTATCATCCGGAATTTGAAATTACTGCAAAAAAGCAAGGAGGGGACGATATGAAAAAGTTCGTCAATACATTTACGGCAATTATCTTATTGATAATTAGCAACTTACCGACAACATTATTGGCCGATGAAATTTACACCTATAATGTGACAACGAATTTAAGCGAAATTTCAGTTACCGAAACTGAAAGGGGGGCAATATACTATTTTGAACCCGATAATTATACGGATATCAGCGGCGCTCCCGAAATTCCTTTCAAGATAATCCGTTTGGCTCTTCCACCTAACACTAAAATAAGTTCGGTCACTGCTAATGGCAGCCGAATCAATAGTATTGCCCATAATCTGGATTATGCCTGGAACGAGGGCGAAATGAAAACTGACATCGACGCAACCTACGATCCCGCTCCGAAGGACATGGCTATTTATAATTCGAGCGATCTATATCCGGGTAAATATATCGAATTATTGAACTATGGGGTCATGGGTGCGCAACCTTTGGCTTGTTTCGCTATATATCCGATTCAATATCGACCGATAGATGGTGAATTGATGATGGTTGGAGAAATAAATATCGAGATTCACCTTAATAGTAACTTATTACCGCAGTCGGGTCCTTTGCCGGAAGCGATAAATATTGTCAGGCAGATGGTTAACAATCCTGAAGGAATATCAATCCAGGCACCCTCATTAACTTCCGGCGATGGTACAATACCCGGCGGCACTATAATGGGAATTGGCGCCGAATATTTGATTATAACATCAGGCGAATTAGCCCCGGCATTTTATCCATTCGCTGTCTGGAAAAACCAGAAAGGCCTGCTAACTGAGATAGTCCTGATCGAAGATGTGCTGGCCAGATATTCCGGTGAGGATGACGCGGCCAGACTTCGCGAGTACTTAAAAGAGGCTCATTTAGCCGGCGCCAAATGGGTGCTTTTAGGCGGTGATGAAGATATTATTCCGATTCGTTACGCTTATCCCGGAAATGTAAATAGCGCACCGGAGTTGAAAAATCAACAAGTATCAGATCTTTATTTCGCCGACTTAAACGGCAACTGGGATGTCGACGGCGATGGAACTTATGGTGAATATGTTCATGACCAGCCCGATATTTATCCTGAAGTATATGTAGGCCGAATCCCGGCCGTCTCACCCGAAGAGGTTGAAATTTGGGTTAATAAAGCCCTTATGTATGAACAAAATCCCAATAATGGTGATTATGATTATCTTACTCGCGGACTTTTCATTATCAATGATCAGATGCGGGATCTTAATCAGCATATCGAATTGGCGGGTTTGATGCCGGATAATTTCTACGTGGACAATTCCAGTTGTGCCGAGGAGCCAAGCGGCGGCGCCCTGGAGCCGACTCAGCCATCAGGCGAACAAATCGTCGCGGCCATGAATCAGGGCTGGGGTTATATCAGTAATCATAATCACGGCGGGTTTTATTATTACGCGGCCAGAACACCTGGTTATAATAACTCTCCGCGTTCGGATATGTACGGCGATACTATTAGATACACCGAACAGGCCGGCGCTTTAAGCCATCTTGACGAGTCTAACAAATACGGCGTGCACTACTCAATCAGCTGTTATAACGCCGCTTATGATTTCGACAAAGAGGTCTTCTGGCCGGGTCCGTTCATTACTAATAACTCTTTCATGGAAGCCTTCCTGTTTTTGCCTGAAAAAGGTGGCGTAGCTTACCTGGGTAATACTCGCTGGGGTTGGGTATCATCCTCCAGCTTGTTAGAGAAAAAATTCGTTGAATACGTATTTTCCGATACCGCCAGACAATTGGCTGTAGCCGAGACTCTGTCCAAGCTGTACTATCCAACCAAGCGCGATCTCGGTTATGGTCACACTTTATTTGGCGACCCGGAAATGCGGATATGGGCCGACGCGCCCATTCTTCTTAACTCCAGCGTGCCGGAACATATCAGCCTTGATTCGACTTCGATTACGGTGGAGGTTTCAACAGCCGGAGGGCCGGCGGCTAATATCAATGTCACCGCCTGGAAACCGGGAGAAATGTATCTAAAGGGCACGACTGACGGGTCGGGCCAATTGTTAATACCGCTTGACCTGACTGAGACCGGATATTTATATATAACCGCTGTCGGCCAGAATTATCTGCCGCACGTTGACACTATAATGGTTCATTTACAATCATCGATCAACGATGATGGCAATCCGTCTTTGCCGCTGCAAACCGGCCTGTATGCCAACTATCCGAATCCGTTTAACGCCACCACGAATATAAGCTTCTCCCTGGCTAACGATGGACAGGTTCAATTGCAGATATTCGACATAACCGGCAGACTGGTCAAGACCTTAATCGATGGCAATCAGCCGGCCGGTACACACAGTGTAATCTGGGATGGCTTGAACGATCTGGATAAAGTAGCAGCCAGCGGAACGTATTTCTATAGGCTAAAAACAGATAACGAGAGTTTTGTCAAGAAAATGGCTCTTTTGAAATAACTGATAAATTCCTGATACGATAGAGTTCGAAACGGTCGGTTAGATAAATTAACTGACCGTTTCTTTTTATAATATCAACAAAGTCATTTACCCCCCGGCTGAAAATGTCAAACCCGGGAGCTTTATTAAAATCGCCTTCGGGCGAAAATTCTACGATAACAAGCTTATCGATCAACACGTAGCGGATATTTTGTTTGGCCAGCGATTGAGCGATTTGGGTTCTATCCGAGGTGAAATCAATAATTACCTGATCGCTGGGATTGAGATAGAGATGGTGTCGATCCAGGTAAAAACCATCGGCCCTGTTCCAGTTCGAACATAAAATTCCGATTACCGCGTCGGGGTCGGCCGTAACGTTAAGAAACTGCCAGATATCATAGTAAGGCAAGGCCGTGCTTTTTCGCGGTGATTCCAATTGGTTGGGGTCTAACACTGATACCGTTTGTAAAAAATAATCATGGTCAATTAAGCCTAAAGCGGCTTTTATTCGGAAAGACCCATCGCGTATTAATTGAATGCCGCCGGCGGCAATAAGAAGCGATAGGCCGCAAATCGCGATATAGCCCGGTAATCTGCTTATTTTAAACAGCCTGTCGATTATTAGAGCCGCCGTCAAAGCCAGAAGCGGAATTATCGGCATCAGATAGCGGGCGTTGGGCCAGGCGATATACCAAAAAAAGTAAAATATCAGTGAAATCAAAAGGGCTTTAAAGATAATCCGCGGAACTTGCCTTAGAAAAAATAATAACGGAAGAAAAATCAATATCGAAGGACCAATTCGGCCGCGAAAAATATCCGGGAAGTAAACCAGGCGGAAAGGCGATGTGATGAAATTAACGAGGCCTTGACTTTCTGACCTGACATTCGTGGCTTTATTAAAACTATCGAATACGGGTTGCCAATACATAGAATCGAACCAGTTGTTATAAAAAGGAAATACCGGATTGCCTGTTTGCAAATACGCTTTAAGATACCAGGGCATGCCAAGCAAAACCGCGCCAATCGCGAACAAGGCAACATCCTTTGCCCGATGACGCGATAGCAATATGACCGCAAATAGCGAAATCGCGTAAATGATTGCGTTGGTCTTGGTCGAGGCGGCCAGGCCGGCGAAAACGCCCGCCAAAATTATTTGTTTTGTATTATCGTTATTAACATAATCGATATAAAATAAAAAAGAACACAGCGCGAAACCGGCCGCCAGATAATCGTTTTTCGCGTCAGTCAAGCCGCTTAAAAATAACGGAACCGATCCCAGCGCCAAAAGCGCCACTATCTGCGAACTGCCCGTCAAGCGGTTAAACCCCCGGCCTAATAATAACAAAACCATCAACCCGACAATACATACGAAAAATTGAGCAGCTTCGGGCGAGACAAATGCCATAATAGGTGTCAATAACATCTCGGAATTCAAGGCAGTGGCGGAAAAAGAGATTGTCGGATAAAACCGAATGCCGCCATCCTCGGCCCAGAGTTTGGGCAAACCCAGATGGTAATACAACGTATCATTTTTTATCGGCGGCGACAGCGATGACAACGCCGCGGCCAAGATGACTCCGAATAATAATATCAGCGGCAATAGATATCTTTTATCAATCGGAAATTCTTCTCTCATAAGCGACCGCCGCCCCGTGATCGAGAATAAAAATATAAATATTATGAATGCGCTAAAGAAGGCACGATTATATAAGCCCGCTAATCCGACTATAAATAAAATGATAACCGCCAGACCGCAACCGGCAAAGAAACCCGTGAAAAAATCAATATTTTCGCTCAATACCTTTTTAAAAAATATCACGCCAAGCCCCGCCAGCGATATACCAAAAATTATGCCAAATAACAGGTCAATCAATAGTTTCATAATCCCAATAGCTCTTTCAGCCGGCTTAACCGCGATAAGCCAAACAACACAAAATAAGAAATAAAAGCCAGTAATAAATATAAAGAAATTAACAAAGGTTTCGCGCCCCTGCTCTTATCATCATCATTGTTTTTCATAATGAAAAGCTGTCAACGGCTTTTATTTCTTCATCACCCGCTTTTTATAAGCGTAAGCCAGGTTTCCCCAGAGTATATAATCGAAAATATAATCAGGCCAGTTAACATTTTCAAATTTGGATACTATCTTGGCGGCTATTTTCAAAACCTGACCGTTTATAGCTATAAACGAG
>Ga0299912_10002818_pt1 | contig 14253 bp, 14 predicted proteins | sample RVTome_2_FD_207667 | JGI IMG/M metagenome (GOLD analysis project Ga0299912, IMG submission 207667) | Soil microbial communities from uranium-contaminated site in the Upper Colorado River Basin, Wyoming, United States - RVT95D214 (version 2) ...
CCAATCCGAACGGAAATCGGCAGGGCAATTCGGCAGGCATTTGTCCCGGCAAAGAAAAACACGTTGATGATGTCCGCTGACTACTCGCAGATCGAGCTCCGCGTGATGGCACACGTGTCAGGTGATGAAGGATTGATCCAAGCCTTCAGGAACAAGGAGGACATTCACGCAACAACTGCGGCAAAGGTCTTCGGCGTCAACGCAGGCGATGTCACCCGGGAGATGCGGCGTAAGGCCAAAGAGGTCAACTTCGGGATCATGTACGGCATCGGTCCGTTTGGGTTGTCAAACCGGCTGGAGATCAGTCATGCGGAGGCAAAGGACATTATCACAAGGTATTTCGAGCGATTTCCGAAGGTTAAACAGTACATCAACGACACACTCGATACTGCTCGGCGGACCGGCTTTATCAGCACGCTGTACGGAAGGAGACGTTATCTGCCCGACATCAACAGCCGTAATCAAAACATCCGCGGGAACGCCGAGCGGCAGGCGATCAACATGCCAATCCAAGGGACTGCGGCGGACATGATCAAGATCGCAATGATCAATATTGACACAGGCCTCCGTACACGGAGACTATCATGCCGCATGCTGCTGCAGGTTCATGATGAACTCCTTTTTGAAGTAACGGACAAAGAGCTGGCAGAGGTTCAAGAGCTCGTCGTTTCAAACATGCAAACAGCGCTGAAGTTGAACGTTCCAGTCGAAGTTGAAGTGGGTACTGGGGAAAATTGGCTTGATGCGCACTAGAGACGTGGACGAAAAGTATAATCCTAAAAGCACACGAGACTTTCCTTGGAGTGAATTCAATAGTTCCACTTTCGATTTCGGGGTTCTCGTCCACGTCTCTGGTATCGGCAATTCAACAAACGCTCATCCCGATGACAGAATTACTGATCGTTGACCGAAAACGTGCAATCGAGGATCGAAAATCGAAAACCGAGAATTTGAAGCGGTCGCGACTCAGGCCGTGCGGCGATTCAGGATGAGGGACACGCCGAAAAGTACCAGCGCCAGCGGCCAGTATCTGCTTACGGCGTCAACAAGATCCCACCGGTAGAGGTAATCATAGTCGGTCGCCACGAACAGCACTCCGAGACCCAGGAAGAAGAACGAAGGAATGAAGAGATGCCACTCCCGCGTGTTGCTCAAGGACGCAGTGAGGAGGCTTACTCCGAGAACGAGGAAGAATACCGAGACCACCGAGAAAGATTGAAACACCGGTAGATGCGCTGGCTGTACCAGTCCGACGACGCCAACCAGAAAGAACACCGAACCCCAGAATGCCTTGCCGGATGCGTGCCTTGAGAAACCGTTCACAACCTTGACGACCCCGTACAGAGCAATCAGTCCCCACGCAATGTCATGCCAGTGCAGTGAAAGAAATCCGATCCTGCGCATAAGCAGCAGCGCACCTACCAGAATCAGCGCAGCGCCCAACCATGGGAATTTGTTCTGCATTGTTCCTCCTGTTTCGACAGCTCAGACGGTGTGCGCAGCAATCGGCTCTTCAGGGACAAGGATGGCCATGACGATGTAGATCAAGAGTGTCATGCCGAACGATGCAAAGGCCGAGACTACGAAGAACAGCCGGACAATTGTCGGGTCGATACGGAAATACACTCCAAGTCCGCCACAGACACCGAAAATCTTTCGCTCAACGCGTGAGCGGTTAAGCCGCCTCAATTCCACGGTTGTCTCTTTGGCAAGCGTGGGCTCGCCCTCGTTTGGCATAGCACTCGCTGCCCCTGTTGCGGATGTGCCTGTGATGTAGTTCCTGCCGCCAAAGAGAAAACCCACTCCGGCGAGGATAAGCAGTAACGGCAAGAGGATATCCCATGAAAAGCCCCACCACCGGTGCCAGAGAGGCATCCCCAGGTTACTCAAGAGCCAGACAAGGCCAACCACAAGGAGCAGGACGCCCCAAAATCTCTCGTTGTTTCCCACCCGTTTCGGCCCCGCCGATTCTGCGCCGGCGGCTGGTGCAACAGGTGTGATAATCATGGCAACAACATACAGGAGGATTCCGACTCCTCCGAATAGTGCCAGCAGGACAGTTGCAATCCTCACCAATGTCGGGTCCAGGCCGAAATAATTGGCAAAGCCTGCGCAGACGCCGTCGACCATTCGGTCGGTTCTGGACTTATAAATCCGCTTCGTCTCGGCTGCAGTTGTCATGTTTCCCTTTTGTTCTGAGTTCATGCACTTCGTTCATCTCTTTAATACGCTTTGAAGCAGGAGTTGTTTCGCGTCATACAACAGCAAAGCCGGCCTCGAATAGCCGGCTTTGCACGGTGTGGTCGCGGGAGGGTCTACACCTCCATGATTTCCTTCTCTTTTTGGACAAGGTGGGCATCAACCTCCTTGGTGAACTTGTCCGTTGCCTTTTGTACCTCACCTTCTCCCCTTTTTTTCTCATCCTCCGAAAGGTGTTCAGACTTCACGGATTTCTTCAGATGCTCGATCGAATCTCTCCGAATGTTCCTGATTGCGATCTTGCCGTCCTCCCCGAATTTCTTTGTTAGTTTCACCAGCTCGCGTCTGCGCTCCTCATTCAGCGGTGGGATGGGAATACGAACGCGCTCGCCATCCTTCACGGGATTGAGTCCGAGGTTCGCCACCTGGATTGCCTTTTGGATGTGTTCCAGCATGCTTTTGTCCCACGGTTGGACGCTCAGGGTATGGACATCGGCAACGCTCACGTTCCCGACCTGCGACAAAGGTGTCAACTTGCCGTAGTAATCGACTTTGACACCGTCAAGCAATGCAGTAGTGGCCTTGCCTGTGCGGACCGTTGCCAGTTCATGGCGGAGAACCTCGACTGCCTTGTGCATCCTCTCTTCTGTCTCTTTGAGAATTTGTTTTACCATGGCACGCCTCGTTATCGTTTCTCAAAAACGGAAGAAGGATCCTCAACGACCGTAGTTCCCACTGGCTCCCCAAGCACAAGCCGTTTGAGGCTTCCAGGTATGTTCATGTTAAATACAATAATCGGAAGCTTGTTTTCCCTGCACAGTGTTATGGCGGTCATGTCCATAACTCTGAGATCCTTCTTCAGCACGTCCAGATACGAGATTTCCTGAAATTTGAATGCCGATGGATCCCGTTCCGGATCAGAATCGTACACGCCATCTACGCGGGTTCCCTTGACAATAACATCTGCGTCGATCTCCACAGCACGCAGTGCAGCAGCAGTATCAGTTGTGAAATACGGGTTTCCGGTCCCTGCACCAAAGATGACGATTCGGTCCTTTTCAAGGTGGCGAACGGCACGGCGACGGATGAACGGCTCGGCAATGACCTCCATGCGGATTGCAGACACGAGGCGAGTCACCATGCCGTCACGTTCCAGCGCACTCTGCAGTGCAAGCGCGTTGATCAATGTGCCAAGCATGCCCATGTGATCGCCGGTTGTCTTGTCGATATAGCTCGACGCGTTCGAGACGCCCCGATAGATGTTACCTCCGCCGATGACGATGCCAATCTGGACGCCCAGGTCTTTCACCACCTTGATCTCAGCGGAGTAGCGCTTGAGCACTTCCTGGTCGATTCCGTATTCCTGGTCGCCCATGAGCGCTTCGCCGCTGAGCTTCAGGAGGATGCGTTTGTATTTTGGATTCTCCATACCACTACACGTTCTCTTCTCCGAGATGAAATCGTCTGAACCGCAGGACCTCGATCGGTCCCCCTGACATCGCACCGGCCTCTTTCAGGTAGTCCCTGATCGTCTTACCGGCGTCTTTTATGTAGGTTTGTTCTAGCAGACAGACCTCCTGGTAGAACTTCTCCAGCCGACCCATTGCAATTTTGTCCACAATCTGCGGAGGTTTTCCTTCATTCTTCGTCTGAGCGCGATAGATGTCGATTTCTCGTTCGACGACGACCTTGTCGACCTGATCGCGGGACACGACCATCGGGTTCATCGCAGCGATTTGCATTGCCACGTCACGGCCGACAGCACCCGCAGCTCCTGCCGCCGAGAGCTCAACCAGCACGCCTATCTTGCTACCAAGGTGCGTATACGAGCTCACTGTCCCATTCTGTGACTCAAACACGTCAAACCGTCGTACGTCGATTTTTTCGCCGACCTTGGCGAGGAGATCATTCAGGAGGTCAGCAATCTTCTCCCCGCTCTTCGCAGCAAGGGTCAGCACGCTCGCCGCATCTTTCGGCCGGCGGAGCTCGATCACTTCGGCCACAATATGCACAAACTTCATAAATGCTTCGCTGCGCGCTACAAAATCGGTTTCACAGTTTACTTCAACGACTATGCCGACTTTGCCGCCGTCCTGTACTCTGGTAACAATTGCACCTTCCTTTGCGGAGCGGTCGGCCCGTTTCTGCGCAACAGCAGCCCCTTTCTTCCTCAGAAATTCAACGGCCGCATCGAGGTTCCCTCCCGTTTCTTCGAGGGCCCGTTTGCAGTCCATCATCCCGGCACCGGTCTTATCGCGGAGTTGCTTGATTACTTCACGTGCAATCTGCATATGGTCAGTCTGGTTCCAATTCAAAAGGATCAGCTTCAGTTCAACACTGCTTTTTCTTCCGCGCCGGACTCTCTGCCTTTGTTCTCGGCCTCCGCCGCCATCTCCATCTGCTGTGCCGCTGCACGTTCCTTTCCTTCGAGCACTGCGTTGGCAAACGCCTTCGTTATCAATTCGACTGATTTGATCGCATCATCATTTGCAGGGATGACGTAGTCGATGGCCTCCGGATCACAGTTCGTGTCGACTATGGCGAACACCGGTATCCCGAGGCGCTTTGCCTCGCTCACGGCGATCGATTCCTTCTTCACGTCGACAACGAAAAGTGCGCCGGGGAGCCGCGTCATCTCTACAACGCCAGAAAGGACTTTCTGCAGTTTCTCCTTCTCACGGACAAGGAAGAGACCTTCCTTCTTCGTGATCTTGTCAAACGTCCCATCCCCCTCCATCTTTTCGATGTTGGTCAATCGTTTGACGCTCTTGCGAATCGTGGTGAAGTTGGTGAGCGAACCGCCGAGCCACCGTTCCGCAACATAGAACTGGCCACAGCGCACCGCTTCTTCTTTGATGATATCCTTCGCCTGCTTTTTTGTTCCGACCATCAGCACGCGCTTTCCTTCGGCGACGATGTTCGAGATGGCGTTACAGGCTTCCTCAAGGAGGGTTTTGGATTTCATGAGGTCAATGATGTGAATCCCGTTGCGATCCATGAAGATATATGGTCGCATCTTGGGATTCCACCGGCGGGTGAGATGTCCGAAGTGGCACCCTGCCGCCAACAACTCGGCGACTTCTGGCAGTGGCATGACGATTTCCCTTATTTTAGTTTGTTCGTCTACCTTCTTCTCTTTTCACCGGAATCCCGTCTGCGGACAGGACACTGCCGGCAAAATCCGAAGGTATGAGTATTTGCATCTACCGCTGATTATCGCTTCGAGAACTGGAATCTCTTGCGAGCTTTCTTCTGGCCGTATTTCTTCCGCTCGACCATTCGCGAATCGCGGGTCATGAGACCTGCTGTTCGCAATGGTCCGCGGTGGTCTTCACTCATAATCACGAGAGCACGGGCAAGGCCAAGACTGACCGCACCGGCCTGGCCGCTGACACCACCGCCTTCGACGTTGACTTTCACGTCATATTTGCCGAGGGTCTGGGTAACCTGCAAAGGTCTGACAATCGAGGTGCGAAGGGTCTCCAACGGGAAATACTGCTCGAGCGGTTCTTTGTTAACCGTGATGTTCCCCGACCCGGGGATCATGATGATGCGGGCAACGGATGTCTTCCGTCGACCTACCGCATTGATTACATGTGCGTGCATTCGCTCTGTCACTTGTTAAAAGGTCTATGGTTTTCCGGTGTATGGTTCCGGGCGCTGAGCGGCATGCGGATGCTCAGGTCCGGCGTATACTTTCAATTTTTTGATGATCTGGCGCCCGAGGCGGTTGTGGGGGAGCATGCCACGAATCGCATGCTCGAACACTCTTTGAGGATGCTTGCGCAGCACATCCTGATACTTCTCGAATGTCGCCCCACCCGGGTACCCCGTATAATGGAAGTATTCCTTCAGTTCACTTCGTTTGCCGGTTACCTTCACTTTGGACGCGTTCACCACAACAACATAATCCCCAAGATCTGCGTTGGGAGAAAACATTACTTTGTGCTTTGCGCGAAGAAGTCGCGCAACCTGGGTGGCGATCCGGCCAAGTATTTTCCCTTCGGCATCAACCAGATACCATTTTGGTGTGACATCCGAATTCTTGAAGAATCGTGTAGCCTTATCCACGAAAATACTCCTGAGGGTGCGAAATTTTGAAGTCTATAAATTTATGCAAAATCAGGGCCATAGTCAACACTATTCCGCCATTTCAGACTTGTATCTGCTGCTCGGCGTGATATGAACTGCGAACCAGCGGTCCTGACTCCACATGCTTGAAGCCCATTTCCAAGCCCCTAAGCTTCAGCATTTTGAACTCATCCGGAAGCACAAACCTGTCCACAGGCAGATGCTGCTTTGTCGGCTGCAGGTATTGCCCGATCGTAAGGATGTCGCACCCGACGCGGCGGAGGTCCGCCAAAAGCCGCACAACTTCCTCCATCGTCTCTCCCAGTCCCAGCATCAGCCCGCTTTTGGTCACCATGCCGTTTCTCTTTGCGCAATCGAGCAGCTCGAGAGAACGGGCATATTTTGCTTGGGGCCGCACAATGGAATAGAGACGTGGAACGGTTTCGACATTGTGGTTCAGGATGTCAGGACGCGCGTCAATCACAATCTGGAGAGCCCACGCCACTCCCCGGAAATCGGGAATGAGCACTTCGATCTTGATACCCGGGCTCACGATGCGTGCCTGCCGGATCGTCTCGGCAAAGATCGTGGCCCCCCCATCCGGCAACTCATCGCGGTTGACCGACGTGATCACGGCATGCCTCACCCCCAAACGTCTGATTGCCTCAGCTACCCGTATCGGCTCCTCGAGATCGAGTCCCTGGGGGCGGCCTGTCCTGACCGCGCAGAAGCCGCATGACCGGGTACAGATGTCACCCAGGATCATGAACGTTGCCGTGCCGGCGTTCCAGCACTCGCCCATATTGGGACAGCGGGCCTCTTCGCACACCGTATGGAGTCCGTGCTGCGCGACGAGACTCTTCAGCCGGGAATAGTTCTCGCCGGCCGGAATCCTAACTTTGAGCCACTCAGGGCGCTGCTGCCTCGGCGCCTCTTCCGGCTGTATTTCCTGGATGACAAATTCCATTCCTGATCAGTGCCTAAAGCTTCATGTTTACATCAACATTCTGCAGAGCCTGCACGATCTCCTCAAGGAACATCCCACCGAGGGCGCCATCGACGATGCGGTGGTCAAACGACATGGTGAAGTACGCAATGGAACGAATTGCGATCGCATCGTCAATTACCACGACTCTTTTCTTGATCGCTCCCGTGCCCAGGATGGCCACTTGTGGCTGATTGATGATCGGCGTTCCGATCAACGTTCCAAACACGCCGTAATTCGAAATTGTGAATGTTCCCCCCTGGATATCATCAGGCGATAGCTTTCTTGTGCGAGTCCGAACAGCAAGATCATTGACGGCACGAGCCAGACCGATGAAGTTCTTTTCCTCGGCATGCTTGATCACGGGGACAAGCAGCCCATTCTCAGATGCAACTGCAATACCGAGGTTGATAAAATTCTTCCTGATGATCTTGTCACCCTCGATCGAGGAGTTGATCAGGGGATATCTCTTCAGTGCCTTCACAACCGCATGAGCGATGTACGGTGTGAACGTCAGCTTGTACCCCTCCATTTTCTGAAACTCCTCGGCCTGCCGCTCCCGGTGTTTCACAACGTTGGTCATATCGACTTCATGCACGGCAGCAACATGGGGTGAAGTGTGCACGCTTTTCACCATATGCTCCGCCATCTTCTGCAGCACGTTGCTCATCTGCAGAACTTCGTGCTGGGGAGACGGATACTTCGCACGCAGCTCCGGAGAGTCGACCGGCTTGGCCGCAATACCGATCGGTGCTGCAGCCAGAGCAGCCGACGGTTGGACAGGGGGAGTCGGCAGAGCAGCCGTCTTCGGCACGGCCTGACCGCTCTTCTTCGCTTGTACGTGCGCGAGGAGGTCCTTCTTGGTGACGCGGCCACCTTCTCCGGTCCCAGGGATTATTTCAAGTTCCTCCATCGAAATCCCTTCGGAGCGCGCAATGTTAAGAACAAGGGGGGAGAAAAACCGCCCCGTTCCGACTTGGACGGGCCCCGGAGCCGGAGCATCAATCACAGGTGCGGCCGGACTTGGCACAGGCTCATCCGAAGTCGGAACAACTGCCGGTGCCGAGGGATGCGGAGACTCGGCACCTGCCTGTCCTCCGTCGGTTTCGAGGTAGGCAATCACTGTGAAGACAGGGACTGTTTTCTGTTCTTCCATGATTATCGCAGAAAGCACTCCGGATGCAGGCGAGGGAATTTCGGAATCAACTTTGTCAGTGCCTATCTCAAGGAGAGTTTCATCCTTCTTCACCCTGTCGCCCACGCGCTTGTGCCATTTGAGAATTGTTCCTTCAGTAATGCTCTCGCCCATCTGCGGCATCACAACTTCCACTCTTGACATACTCTCTATCCTTCGTGCTGTGCTACGCTGCGCCCCCGTTCATTGGGGGCGTTGTGGTCAGTATCTGCTGAGCTCGCGAAGAGCTGATACAATCTTTTGTTTATTCGGAAGGCAATACTCTTCAAGCGGAGGCGCGAACGGCACCGGAGTGTCGAGAGCGGCAACACGCTTGATAGGGGCATCGAGAGACCGGAACGCGCGTTCGGATATGATCGCCGCCACTTCGGCCCCGACCCCTCCTGTGAGGTTATCCTCGTGCACGATCAGGACCTTTCCTGTGGATTCGACTGCACGGAGAATCATATCGGTGTCGAGCGGCGCGAGGCTTCTCAAGTCAACAACCATGGTCTCCACTCCGGACTCCCGGAAAACTGCATCTGCCGCCTCGAGTGCCAGCTGGACGGTCGAGCCGTACGAGAACACAACGATATCGTTTCCGTCTCTCCGCACTTTAGCCTTTCCGATCTCCACGACATATTCCTCGTCGGGCACCTCACCTTTGGCCCTCCGGTAAAGATATTTGAATTCAAGGTAGAGGACAGGGTTGTTGTCCCTGATTGCCGCTTTCATCAATCCTTTGGCGTCGTACGGAGTAGACGGTGAGACAATCTTGAGTCCCGGCACGTGGAAGAACCAACTCTCCGGGCTGACCGAGTGGTACGGACCACCGTGAATGTAGCCCCCGCTTGGGAGGCGTACGACGACCGGGATCGGGATGTTCCACCGGTAGTGAATCTTCGCAGCATTTGTTACAAGTTGATTGAACCCGCAGGTGACAAAATCGGCAAACTGCATCTCGGCAATCGGGCGCATACCCACCATCGCCGCGCCCACCGCCGCACCCAGAATAGCCGCCTCGGAAATCGGAGTGTCGATGACACGTTCCTGGCCAAAATGCTGCACGAAACCCTTGGTGGCCTTGAACGCACCGCCATACTCGCCAATGTCTTCCCCCATCAGGAACACCGATGGGTCACGCTCCATCTCCTCCCACATCCCCCTGGATATGGCTTCGATGTATGTCATCGTTTTCATCAGAGCGCCCCCTGATCGTGCCGCGGCCCCACACCGCCCTCCCGGACCGGGGGTGCAAAGACACCATGAGCAGCTTCTTCAGGCTCGGGGTAAGGACTCTCCAAGGCCTCATTCACGGCCACATCGATCGCCTCAGCGATCTTCCGCTCCATCTCCGTCTTGTTGAGCTCATTCAGCACCCGGTCGCTGAGCAATATCTTTTCAAATCGGTCAATCGGGTCCTTCATGGTCCATTCTTCAATCATCTCTTTCGGGACATACGAAGCATCATCAGACGCAGAATGGCCATCCATGCGCATTGTGATTGTCTCGATCAGCATAGGGCCTTCCCCCTTCCGGGCACGATCGACCGCTGCGCAGCACGTTTCATAGACCCTGACGACGCTCGTTCCGTCGATCGTTATGCCAGGGATGCCGTATCCCAGCGCCCTGTCCGAAAGCCGCTGGGCTGCAAACTGCCTGGAAATCGGCGTTGAATACGCAAACTGGTTGTTTTCGATAATAAGTATTAACGGGAGGTTCATCACGGCTGCCATATTGAGGCCTTCGTGGAACTCCCCCACGTTACACCCCCCGTCTCCAATGTAGTTCATCACGACGGAATTCTCTTTCCGCATCTTGGCGGCAAGGGCAACTCCAACTGCCACGGGGATCATTGCCCCGAGGTGACTCGCGTTCCCATAGATCCGGAGCACAGGATCGGCGTAGTGGCCGGTTCCGTCGCGCCCGCGCGTCAGACTGTTGCCACGCGCAAGATGTTGCAGGAAGATGTTGCGCAACGACTGTCCCTTGACGAGATGAGCCCCGAGGTCTCTATGAAGCGGGAAGAGATAGTCATGACCTTCAAGAGCATACGCGCTTCCAACTGCCGTCGCTTCATTGCCATGTCCTGTGTACGCGCCGCCGACCATTTTGCCTTGCTTGTACAAGCGAACAATTGCCGCGTCGCACTCCCGAGCCAGCCGCATGTAATAGTAAAGCTCCAGCCTCTCCGGATTGGAGAGAACAGCATGCGGGACGCCCACCGTCTTGTTCTTCTCGATTGCAGTTGATAGCGTTGGCATAGGTGATCAAATGGGACGAAAAGTCAATACCGAAGGAGCTGCTCCAATGCTGCAACAATATCGGAAACCTGCGGCAACATAGCCGCTTCGAGTGGCGGACTATACGGAACGGGCATGTCTTTTGCCCCAATGCGACGAACCGGGGCATCGAGATGTTCAAAAGCCTCTGCAGCGATGATTGCTGCGATCTCGGCGCCAAATCCGCCTGTCAGAGTGTCTTCATGGGCAATCAGCACCTTGCCCGTTTTGCGGACCGAAGTCAGGATAGTCTCCTTGTCAAGCGGGTTCAGTGTCCGGAGGTCGACAACTTCGATACTTGCACTCAATTTCGGTTCAAGCCTCTTGGCCGCATCAAGCGACCTCTGCACGAGCATTCCCCAAGTAATGACTGTGAGATCCGCACCGGTTTTCCTAACCTTTGCAGCTCCAAACGGAAGCAGATACTCGGAGTCGGGCTCGGGGGAAGAAGCGAAACTCTGGCGGTAGAGCCCTTTGTGCTCGCAGAACAAAACGGGATCGTCAGATCGGCAGGCGGTCTTGAGCAGGCCTTTCGCGTCCGCGGCATTTGAAGGAAACGCCACACGGATTCCGGGCATGTGCGTGAAGAAGCCGTCAATGGACTGGCTGTGGTAGAGTCCGCCATGGATATATCCGCCGACCGCAACGCGGATCACCATCGGGCATGTCCACTGATTGCAGGAGCGGAACCGGAGCATGGTGACTTCGTCACGGATCTGCATGAAGGCCGGCCAGATGTAGTCGCCAAATTGGATCTCGACTACCGGCTTGAAATCCCCACGTACCGCCAGTCCAAACGCCGTACCCACGATGCTTGCTTCAGCAAGGGGCGAATTAAAAACGCGATCATACCCGAACCTATCCGTCAACCCCTTCGTGGCAGTGAACACACCCCCCTTTTTTCCGGCAACGTCCTCGCCATAGATGAGCATCTTCGGATTACGTTCCATCTCTTCCGCAAGCGCATGGTTGATCGCGTCAACCATGACGACAGATGGTCCAGTGTGTTCGGGCTCGACAAATCCGGCAGACGGCACAGTCACGTGGGGAGAATACACGTACTTTTCCAATTCTCCTGCATCAGGCACCGGCTGACGCTCGGCCCACTCTGCCGCTTCGTCGATTTGGGTCTGGATCTCGTGCCGCATCGATTGAAGGTCAGAGGTCTCCACTACCCTTTGGTCCAACAGGAGCTTCTCAAACCTTGGAATCGGATCTCTCTTCATGTCTTCTTCAAGATCCTTCTTGTCGCGGTATTTCCTCTGATCATCGGAAGAGGAATGAGGAAGCAGCCGGATTGTCTCAGCCTCGATCAGACTCGGCCCCTGTCCACGACGCGCTTTCGACACAGCATCGGTCGCGACTTCATACACTGAGGGAAAGTCACACCCATCCACCCTGTATCGGTTCATCCCCTCATATCCCTGGACAAGGGAGTACACGGAATTGCCGGCAACTTGTTTCTCAACAGGGACAGATATTGCAAACTTGTTGTTCTGGATGAGGAAAACCACAGGCAACCGTTCCCTGGCTGCCCAGCTCACGGCCTCGTGGAACTCGCCTTCGCTTGTTGCACCTTCACCGGACGAGACATACACAACTTCATCCTTTCCGTCCTTCACTGCCCCCAATGCCGTCCCAACCGCTTGAAGAAATTGAGTGCCTGTCGGGCTTGATTGAGCTATGATCCTCCACTTCTTGTGTCCGTAGTGGAAAGGCATTGCATATCCATGACTGCTGATTCCACTCTTACGGTGGAGCACTTCAAGCATGATCTCCTCAATCGTGTAGCCCAGCTGCAGCGAAAACGCCAGGTCGCGGTAATACGGATATGCCCAATCGTACCCCGGCTTCAGAGCCAGGGCAGTCGCCGTCTGAGCCGCCTCATGTCCGGATCCACCGATGTGGAAGAATACTTTGCCCTGCTTGAGAAGGATGAGGATCTTGTTGTCGAGGAGCCTTGCAGTGACGCAATTCTTGTACGCCTGCACGAGCTGATCAGACGGCACGTTAGTCAGTGCCGAGCCATTCGGCCCCGTGGACAGCTTCTGTGTGGCAATCCCGGTGCGGGCCGCGATGTGAATCGGTTTCGTCATATCCTCTGACTTATTCATCAAACCACTTCGTGCGTGATCTGTACGCCCTCTTCCTTTTCGCAATCCTCAAGCAATTCAAAGAACTGCCCTGGCACAAGTTCGTGGGCCCTCACTCCAAAAACACTCTCAAAGCCAGCCACAATCCCGCGTGCCGTTTCCAGCATATCGAGTGTTCGTCCCAGGCACTTCTGCAGGGACGTAACACCTCGCTCAAAAATCCCACACGGTATTATCCCGTCGAAGAACGAGAGATCAGTGTTGACGTTGAGAGCAAATCCGTGCATCGTGACCCATCGACTCGATTTGATGCCGATTGCGCAGATCTTTTCGCCTCCCACCCAAACGCCCGTGTATCCTTCCATTCGCCTTCCGGCCAGTCCAAAGGGGCAAAGCGTTCTGATGATGACTTCCTCGAGATCTCGAAGATAACGGTGGAGATCAAAATAATGACCGCGAAGATCGAATATCGGATAGCCAACGCACTGGCCAGGTCCGTGGTAGGTAATGCCGCCCCCGCGATCGTTGAAATACAGCCGGATACCACGGGCTCCCAAGTCTTCCTCTCTTTCGAGGAGATGATTCGTGTCTCCGGTGCGACCTATTGTATACGTGTGGTTGTGCTCGGTCAGCAGCAGTGTATCCACCATGGCGCCTGTGCTCCGCGCCTTGAAGACCCGGCACTGCAAATCCCAGCACTCCTTGTAGTCTGTGTGTCCCAGGTTGACAACGTACATAGTCTTAGAGCTTCCCATCCGTTTCATGTTTTTTCGAGGTGCTGCTCTTGCTGATTTTTTTCTCCACGCTTCTCTGTAAGAATGCTCAGATGCTAATTGCCTCACCGTATGCGGCCGCGGCAGCTTCCATTACTGCCTCGCTGAGTGTCGGATGCGCATGGACGGCGTGGATAAGATCTTTGCCTGTGGTCTCGAGCTTTTTCGCCACCACCAGTTCGGCAATCATCTCTGTTGCATCAGAGCCCAGGATGTGCGCGCCCAGCAGCTCTCCGTACCTGGCATCGAAGATCAGCTTCACCATTCCTTCCGTTTCGCCGATCGCCACTGCCTTTCCGAGCGGGCGGAAAGGGAACCGTCCAATCTTCACTTCGTGCCCCTCTGCCCGGGCCTTTTCTTCAGTGAGTCCAACACTGGCAAATTGCGGATGGCAGTATGTACACCCCGGAATTGATGAATAATCGAGGGGATCCGGGTGCAGGTTCGCTATTGCTTCAACACAATGGACACCTTCGGCGGATGCCACATGCGCCAGCCAGGGTGGGCCGACGACATCGCCAACAGCATAGATACCCGGCACATTGGTCTTGTAGTCCTTGTCTACCTTAATTGCATTCCGCTCGACCTTCACACCGAGATGCTCAAGTCCGATGTTCTCAACGTTCCCCTGGACTCCGACGGCCATCAAAACGACGTCGGCTTTCAATTCTTTCTT
>Ga0299912_10002819_pt1 | contig 14251 bp, 7 predicted proteins | sample RVTome_2_FD_207667 | JGI IMG/M metagenome (GOLD analysis project Ga0299912, IMG submission 207667) | Soil microbial communities from uranium-contaminated site in the Upper Colorado River Basin, Wyoming, United States - RVT95D214 (version 2) ...
ACCACGGCGGACACCACGACCGGGGTGATCGACAAGGCCGCCCTGACGGTCACCGCCGACGACGACTCCAAGACCTATGACGCGGCGGCCTACTCCGGCGGGAACGGGGTGACCTTCTCGGCCTTCGCCGGCTCGGAGACCTCCGCAGTGCTGGGCGGAACGTTGAGCTTCACCGGCACGTCCCAGGGCGCGGTGCACGCCGGCTCCTACGTCATCACCCCGACCGGCTACACTTCGGCCAACTACGACATCACCTTCTCCAGCGGCTCGCTGACCATCGATCCGGCGACCCTGACGATCACGGCCGTCACCAACACCAAGACCTATGACGGCGGGGTGACGGCCAGCGCGACGCCCTCGGTGTCCGGTCTGTGGGGCTCGGACACGGTGACGGGCCGGGTGGAGGCCTATGCCAACAAGAACGCCGGCACGGGCAAGACCCTCAGCGTCAGCGCCTACACCGTCAACGATGGGAACGGCGGGAACAACTATACCGTCTCGACGGTCGACGACACGACGGGGGTGATCGACAAGGCCGCGCTCACGATCACCGCGGCGACCAACACCAAGACCTACGACACCGACACCACCGCCGCGGCCACGCCCACCGCCTCGGGCCTGCAGACCGGCGACAGCCTCGCCAGCGCGACCGAGGCCTACCTCACGGCGGGGGCCGGAACCGGCAAGACCCTCAGCGTCACCGGCTACACGATCAACGACGGGAACAGCGGGAACAACTACACCGTCACCACGGCGGACAACACGACCGGGGTGATCGACAAGGCCGCCCTGACGGTCACCGCCGACGACGACTCCAAGACCTATGACGCGGCGGCCTACTCCGGCGGGAACGGGGTCAGCACCTCCGGCTTCGTGGGCGGCGAGGGGGTCGGGGATCTAGGCGGAACGTTGAGCTTCACCGGCACGTCCCAGGGCGCGGTGCACGCCGGCTCCTACGCCATCACCCCGACCGGCTACACTTCGGCCAACTACGACATCACCTTCTCCAACGGCGCCCTGACCATCGCCAAGAAGACGATTTCCGCCGCGCTCACAGGCTCCACCTCCAAGGGCTACGACGGAACCACAACGGCGAGTCTGGCGTCGGGGAACTTCAGCTTCTCGGGCGTGATCTCGGGCGACAGCGTTGGCGTCTCGACCGCCGCCAGCGGGACCTACGACACCAAAAACGTCGGGACCGGCAAGATCGTGAGCGTCTCGGGCCTGACGCTGTCGGGCGCCAACGCCGGCGACTACGCCCTGTCGGCGGGCGCAGTGTCCGGCGCCATCGGAACGATCACGGCCAAGACGCTCACCGCGTCCCTCACCGGCACGGTCTCCAAGGTCTATGACGGAACCACCGACGCCGCGCTGACCTCGGGCGACTACAGCCTGTCCGGCGGCGTCGCGGGCGACACCGTGACGCTGAGCGCGCCGACGTCGGGGAGCTATGACACCAAGGACGTCGGAACGGGCAAGACGGTGAGCATCGCCGGCCTGTCGCTCGGCGGTCCGGACGGCTCGAACTACGTGCTGTCCGCGTCCAGCCTGGCCGGGCCAGTCGGCGTGATCACCCTGCGGCCGATCACGGTGACCGCCGACGCCGCCAGCAAGGCCGTCGGCGATGCGGACCCGCTGTTGACGTTCGAAATCACCTCGGGCTCGCTGGTCGCGGGCGAGAGCCTTGCCGGGTCGGTGGCCCGCGATCCGGGCGAGGATGCAGGCGTCTACGACATCACCCAGGGCACGCTTGTCGCGACCTCCAACTACGACCTGGGCTTCGTGAGTGCGCCCTTCACGATCAACGGGGCGGGGATCGTCACAACGGCCCAACCCCTGACCAACCGGCCGGGCTTCGGCGACAACGGCCCCGGCGGCGTGGGGTTGGGTTCGGCGTTTACCGGATCAGCAGATGGCGGGCAGGCGGCCGGCGCGGCCGGCGCGACCGGCGCGGGCGGGGCGGGTGGTTCGGGTGGTTCGGGCGGTTCAAACGGCGCCGACAGCGATGAGGGCGACGGCGCGCCCTATCCCGACAACCGCCGGGTCAACGTGTCCATCACCTTCAAGGCGTCCTGAGCGATGACCAGCCATTCGACGCCCAACGCCGCGCCCGCCGTCTTGGGCCGAGCCCGCCCTGGCCTGGCCCTGATCCTTGGTCTCGCTCTCGCCCTGGCCGGGTCCGCCGCGGGCGCCCAGGTGGTGGAGCGCAATCCGCCCCCAGGGCAGACGGTGTCGCCGGGCGTCATCCTGGGTCCGAACACAGTTCCCAAAGGCCAGGACGACACGCCGATCGGGCCCGCGTTGCGGGGCGTCGTGCTCCTGGGCCCCGGGGAGCCCGCGCACGTGGGCGAGGTCGCGGGGGTGCGGTCCAGCGCCTCGGTGCGCCTCGACGCGGCGAAGGGGCAGCGGGTGCTCGGTCCCTTCATCGGCCGGCCGATCTCACGCAAGCTGATCGCGCAGATGGAGGCGGCCATCGCCCGCTTCTATCGGGGGCGGCGCTATCCCTTCGTCTCGCTGTCTACGCCCGAGCAGGAGATCTCCGGCGGGACGGTTCAGATCAGGGTGCTGGAGTTCCACCGGGGCCGCGTCGGGGTGACAGGCGTCTCGCGCACGCCGCCGGCCCATGTAACGGATCGGGTGCGCCTAGCCGACGGCGATCCGATCAACACCACCAGGCTGGGTCAGGACCTCGCGTGGCTCAATCGCTATCCCTTCCGTCAGGTTCAGGCGATCTTCACCCCGGGGGCGAACCTGGGCGACGCGGATCTGGAGTTGGCGGCGACCGAGAGCCGGCCGTGGCGCGTCTACGCCGGCTACGCCAATTCCGGCTCGCCCCTGACCGGCTGGGACCGTTACTACGCCGGCGCGATCCTGGGCGGCCTGCTGGAACGGGACTCGGTGCTCTCCTACCAGTTCACCGCCAGCGGCGATTTCTTCTACGCCAACGGCGATTTTCCGGGCCACACCGCCCACCCGCAATACGTCAGCCACGGCGTGCGTCTGGCCCTGCCCAACGCGCCGCGCCAGCAGCTTGAGGCCGCCTTCGACGCGGTCGAGACCAACGTGGTCTCGGCGCCGTTCTCGGTGCGCCAGACCACGCTCGACGGCACGCTCGGCTATCGCTTCGCCCTGTCCAATGTCGTGCGACTGCCCGGCGACGCCAACTTTGGCGTCGAAATGCGTCATCAGGAGCGCAAGACCTTTTTCGGCGGCGTGACGGCGCTCTCCGGCCAGGTGAACGTCTACCAGGTCTACGGCGGGTGGGCGGACCAATGGACCGATCCGAAAGGGCGGACCTTGCTGGACGTCACGGTGCACGTCAGCCCCGGCGGACTGGGGTCTGACAATTCCGCTTCGGCATTCAACACCTACACCCAAGGGCGCGTGACCCACGCCGGCTACGCCTATGTGGACGTCAATGTCCTCCGCTACACGCGCCTGCCCAATCGCTGGGCGCTGTCCAACGGCCTGTTCGCCCAGCTCACCGATCGTCCGATCCCGGACAGCGAGCAGATCGCTGTCGGCGGCCATGCCCTGGTGCGCGGCTACACCATCGACGACGGCGCCTTCGACACCGGGCTGGTCTCGCGCAACGAACTGAGGGCGCCGTCGATGTCCCTGCTGAAGAAGAGCGGGCGCATGACCGACGACGTGTCACCCTTCGCCTTCGTGGACGTGGGCTGGGCGCGGGACAACTTCACCAAGGCCGACGCGGTCCCGGTCTCCGCCGGTCTGGGCGCCGACTACCGGCTGGGCCCTTGGCTGAACGCCAATCTGGCGGTCGCCCACGCCTTCCGCGACGCGGCCGCCACCCGGTCCGGCGATTGGACGCTCATCGTCCGCGTCACGGTCTCCTACTAGCCCGCGTAGGCGCCCTCGATCTCGATTGATCGCGCGCAAGCCGCGCGGGCCGACATGGGCTATGACACGCGGATCGAACACCTGGGCCTCGCGGTGCACCATAAGGACGCCTACTGGAGTCTCGGCGCCGCCGAGCTGCTCGCCAAGTTCGACTCCAGCGCCGAGGGCCTCTCCGCTGCCGAGGCCGCGGTTCGACTCAAGCGGTTCGGCCCCAATTCCGTGGAGGACCAGGCGCGGCTGACGCCCCTGCGCCTGCTGTTGCGCCAGTTCGAGAGCCCGCTGGTGCTGATCCTGATCTTCGCCGCCGTGGTGTCGCTCGGCCTGCGCCAGTGGGTGGATTCCTCGATCATCCTGGCCGTCGTGCTGGGGAGCACCGTGCTGGGCTTCGCGCAGGAATACCGGGCCTCCACGGCCATCGCCCAGTTGAAAAGCCGCCTGGCGCTCACCGCACGCATCTTGCGCGGGGACGTCGTCAGTTCCGGGCCGACGACGTCCATCGTCCAGGGCGACGTCATCGTGCTGTCCGCCGGCAATCTCGTCCCCGCCGACGGGGTCATCCTGGAGGCGACGGATTTCCTGGTCAGCGAGGCGGCGCTCACCGGCGAGTCTTTCCCCGTGGAGAAGCAATCCGAGCCCACGCCCGCGGACGCGCCCCTGACCGGCCGGCTCAACTGCGTCTTCCTGGGCGCCTCGGTGCGCAGCGGGACCGCCAAGGTGCTGGTCGTGCGCACCGGCCGCGACACGGCCTTCGGCGCGGTGGTCGCGAGGCTGCGCGCCCGCCCGCCCGAGGCGGAGTTCGCCCGGGGAATCCGGCGGTTCGGATACCTCTTGCTGCGCGTGATGATTGTCATGGTGCTGTTCGTCCTGGTGGTGAACCAGCTGCTGCACCGGCCGTTCTTCGAGTCGCTGCTGTTCGCCGTGGCCCTGGCGGTGGGCCTGTCGCCCGAGCTCTTGCCCGCGATCGTCAGCGTGACTCTCTCGGCCGGCGCGCGCGCCATGGCCAAGCAGGGGGTGATCGTCCGCCGGCTGGAGGCCATCGAGGACCTCGGCGGCATGGATATCCTGTGCACCGACAAGACCGGCACCCTCACCGAAGGCGCCATCGCCCTCACCGACGCGGTGGACATCGAAGGCCGCCCCTCCGACGAGGTCAAGCGCCTGGCCTATCTGAACGCCGCCCTGGAGACCGGCATCGCCAATCCGATGGACGAGGCGATCGTCGCGGCGGGCGCCGCCGCCGGCCTGACCACCACGGGCGTCTCCAAGATCGCCGAGATCCCCTACGACTTCATGCGCAAGCGCCTGACTATCGTGGTCGCCCCGGCGGACGCGCCCGGAACGCACCGCATCCTCACCAAGGGCGCGGTGGACAATGTGCTGGCCGTCTGCACCAGCGTGATGCGGGCAGGGGCGGCCGCTCCCCTCGACGACGCGACGCGCAAGACGCTCCAGGCCTTCGTCGCGGACAAGGGCGGCCAGGGTTTTCGCACGCTCGGCGTCGCGACCCGCGACCTGCCGGACCGCGACGTCCATGGCCGGGACGACGAGGCCGAGATGCGCTTCATCGGTTTTCTGCTGTTCTACGATCCGCCCAAGCCCGAGGCGCAGCACACCATCCGCGACCTGGCTTCGATCGGGGTGCGGATCAAGATGATCAGCGGCGACAACCGCCATGTCTGCGCCCACGTGGCTGAGAGTGTCGGGCTGGACGGCGCCGCGCTGCTGACCGGCGGCGAGATCGACGCGCTGAAGGACGAGGCGCTGTGGCGTCGCGCCGAGCAGGCCGATGTGTTCGCCGAGATCGATCCTCAGCAGAAGGAGCGGATCGTCCGGGCGTTGCAGCGCAGCGGCCACGCCGTCGGCTTCCTCGGCGACGGCATCAACGACGCCCCTGCCCTGCACGCCGCCGACGTGGGCATATCGGTCGACAACGCGGTCGACGTCGCGCGAGAGAGCGCCGACATCATCCTGCTGCGGCGCGACCTGGATGTGCTGCGCAAGGGGGTGGAGGACGGCCGGCGCACCTTCGCCAACACCCTGAAGTACATCTGCATCACCACCAGCGCCAATTTCGGCAACATGGTCTCCATGGCCCTGGCCGCGCCGCTGCTGCCATTCCTGCCGCTGGCCGCCAAGCAGATCCTGCTCAACAACTTCCTGTCCGACCTGCCGGCCATGACCATCTCCACCGACCGGGTCGATCCCGAGCGGCTGGTCGGCGCCCAGCGCTGGAACATCGCCGAGGTTCAGCGGTTCATGATCGTGTTCGGCCTGATCAGCACGGTGTTCGACCTGGTCACCTTCTGGGTGCTGCTGCGCCTGTTCCACGCCGGCGAGCGGGAGTTCCAGACGGTGTGGTTCGTGGTCTCGGTGCTGACCGAGCTGGCGGTGCTCTTGGTGCTACGGACTCGCCGACCGTTGTGGAAGAGCCAGCCCAGCCGCCTGCTGCTGATCGCCACGGCAGCGACGGCGGCGATCTCGTGCCTCGCGGCCTACGCGGGGCCGGCGGCCGAGCTGTTCGGCTTCTCGCCGATGTCCTGGCGGCTGGTCGGCGCCACGGCCCTGATCGTGCTGGCCTACGTCGTCGCCACCGAGGCGGCGAAGCTATGGTTCTACCGGCGCCCGCGGGCGCCGCGCCCCGGGGCCGCGGCGGCTTGAGCGGGGGCGAGCGAATTGTCCACCGGATCACCATATATTGTGGGTGACGGCCATTGGACGCTCGCATGTAGTGGAGAGGCTGTTAACCTCAGGGGTCCGAAGCTCGTACGTTCCTGATTCCCCGATCCGCCAGGCATAGCCATGACCGCCCATTCCAAATCCGGCCTGCTCACCGCATCCCACGCCTACAAGCCGTTCCGCTATCCGTGGGCCTACGACTTCTGGAAGACGCAGCAGCAAGTGCACTGGATGCCCGAGGAGATCCCCCTCGGCGAAGACTGCAAGGACTGGGCGGCCAATCTGAACGACAACGAGCGCAACCTGCTCACCCAGATTTTCCGCTTCTTCACCCAGTCCGACATCGAGGTGAACGACAACTACATGGAGCGGTACGCGCGCGTCTTCAAACCCACCGAGGTGAAGATGATGCTGTCGGCCTTCTCCAACATGGAGACGATCCATATCGCGGCCTACGCCCTCTTGCTCGAGACCATCGGCATGCCCGAGAGCGAGTTCGGGGCGTTCCTCGACTACCAGGCCATGCGCGACAAGCACGACTACATGGGCGCCTTCGGGGTGGAGACCAACGCGGACATCGCCCGCACGCTCGCCATGTTCGGCGCCTTCACCGAGGGGCTGCAGCTGTTCGCCTCCTTCGCCATGCTGATGAACTTCCCGCGCTTCAACAAGATGAAGGGCATGGGCCAGATCGTCAGCTGGTCGATCCGCGACGAGAGCCTGCACTGCGAGGGGATGATCAAGCTTTACCACGCCTTCCGCCACGAAACCGGTTGCGTCACCAAGGCCGTGGCCGCCGACATCGTGGACTGCTGCAGGACCGTGGTCGGCATGGAGGACCGATTCATCGACCTGGCCTTCGAGATGGGTCCGGTGAACGGCATGACGCCCGACGACATCAAGGCCTACATCCGCTTCATCGCCGACTGGCGCCTGCGCCAGCTCGAACTGCCGGCGCTCTACGGCGTGACGGAGAACCCGCTGCCCTGGCTGCAGTCGCTGATCTCGGGCGTGGAGCACGCCAACTTCTTCGAGGCGCGGGCGACGGAGTACTCCAAGGCCGCCACCCGCGGCCAATGGCATGGCCCAGATGGCGTCTGGTCCGAATTCGACCGGCTGAAGAGCGAGCGCACGGCCAACACCCTGCCGGCGGAGTAGGGGTCCGCTCGCGGCCGCCGCGCGTTTCCCCGTCCATGCTTGCTAACCCTCAAGCTTAGCGAAGGTTTTACCGCGTCCACGTATCAAGGACCGCCCGCAGGGGGCTTCCTGAAGAGTGCGCACGCCTGTGATCCTCGATTTCCTGCGCCGATTCGGGCGGAGCCGACGCGCCAACGTGGCCGTCACTTTCGCCCTGACGCTCCTGCCCATCTCGCTGATGGTCGGGATGGGCATCGACGTGGCCAACGCCACGCGGCTTAAGCTCCAATTACAGGACGCCACTGACGCCGCGGCCCTCGGCCTCGCGCGCCAGGCGCCGTCCATCGCCGATTCGGCCATTTCCAGCACGGCGAACAATCTGGTGGCGTCCGGCTACGGCGCCACGGCCTTCACGGTGACCAGCGCCACCATCGACCGCAACACCATCACCGCCACCCTCGACACCAAGGTGGACGCGCCGGTGTTTTTCTCCAGCCTGATTGGCGTGTCCTCGATCCCGGTCACGGCTCACGCGACGGCCAAGGGCATGCTCTTGGAGATCGCCGTGGTGCTCGACACCTCCGGCTCGATGAGCAACTCGGCCGGCACGGGCGGCTCCAAGATCAGCGCCCTGAGAAGCGCGGGCGCCGCGCTGCTGGACGCCATGTTCGGGACCCAGGCCACCAGCCAGCGGGTATCCATGTCGGTCGTGCCCTTCGCCGCCTCGGTGAGGGTCGTGCCCGCCGGCAGCACGCCGCAGCCGTGGATGGACACGGCGGGCCAGTCCTCGATCGCTGGCGAAGACTTTGACAACCCGGCCAAGACCCGCTGGTCCCTGTTCAGCCAGATGCACAACGTCTCCTGGGGCGGCTGCGTGATCACCCGCCCGGCGCCCTATGACGTGGACGACACCTCGCCTTCCTCTGGCAACCCGGACACGCTGTTCGTCCCCTGGTTCGCGCCTGACGAGCCCGACCCGGCCGGCGGCGGTTGGGGCTGGGGCTGGGGCGGCGGCGGGTCCACCTACGCCAACCACTACCTCGACGACCAGGGCGGCTCATGCGGCGGCAGCACCTCCGGCTGGACCGACGCCCAGCTTCAGGCGCGCACCTGCAAGTACAACAACGCCACGCCGAGCGCCGGCAAGGGCCCAAACTATCTGTGCGATTCCAATGCGATAACGCCGCTGACCAACAGCAAGGCGCCCCTGAGCTCGGCCATCAGCTCCCTGCAGGCCAACGGCAACACCAACATCCTGGAAGGCCTGATGTGGGGCTGGCGCACCCTGTCGCCCAGCGCGCCGTTCACCGAGGGCAAGAGCTACACCTCGCCCAACAACCGTAAGGTCGTCATTCTGATGACCGACGGCCAGAACTACTTTGGCGGCACGAACAACTTCAACATGTCCTCCTATTTCTCCTACGGCTACGCCGCGAAGGGGCGCGTCGGCGCGGCCACCAGCAACAACACCACCCTGACCTCGATGTTGGACGCCAAGACCCTGACCGCCTGCACCAACGCCAAGGCGGCCGGGATTCTGATCTACACCATCGCCTTCGGCTCGGGCGCCAGCGTCTCCCAGGGCCTGCTGAAGAGCTGCGCCACGGACCCGAAGTATTTCTTCGCGCCGCAGAACTCCAGCGACCTCGTTCCGGTCTTCAAGCAGATCGCCCAGAGCATCAACAGCCTGCGGATCGCGGACTAGACGATCGGGCGGCCGTCTTTGGGGCAGGCCCCACATAGCGCGACTGGGGCCGGATCAGCCGGCCGCTCATTCGCTGCTCGCGGGCGTGGGCGATCCAGCCGGCCGTGCGGCCCATGGCGAACACGCAGGTGAAGGCGTCGGCCGGAAAGCCCAGGGCGTCCAGCAGCACCGCCGTGTAGAACTCCACATTGGTGTCGAGCGCCCGGTCTGGCTTGCGCCGTTTCAGCAGGGCGAGCGCCGTCGTCTCCACCGCCTCGGCCAGGGCCAGGCGACCGGGCCGGCGGCCCATGGCTTCGCTGAGGGTCAAAAGGGCGCGCTTCAGCGCATCGGCGCGGGGATCGCGCACCCGATAGATGCGGTGGCCGAAGCCCATCAGCCGCTCGCCCCGGTCCAGCGCGGCCTCCATCCAGGCCAGGGCGCGGTCGGGTTTGCCGATGCCGTCCAGCATGGCGATCACCGGGCCGGGCGCGCCGCCGTGCAGCGGCCCCTTCAGCGTCGATAGCCCCGCCAGCACCGCCGAGCCCAGGCCCGCGCCGGTGGAGGCCGCCACCCGCGCGGCAAAGGTGGAGGCGTTCAGCCCGTGGTCGATGATGGTGACCAGATAAGCGTCCAGCGCCTTCGCCTTGGCCGGTTCGGCCGCTTCGCCGCGCATCATGCGAAGCGCGTCCGCCGCATGAGGCAGGGCGGGGTTCGGCGCGACGGCCGGCTCGCCCGCGCGCACGCGCAGCACCGCGGCAGTGAACACGGCCGGGGCCGCGATCAGGCGCAGAGCCGCGTCCAGCTCGTGACCGTCGGGCAAGAGGGCGATCAGCGCCCGGATGGCGTCCACCGGCGGCAGGCTCGCCACCGCGCCGATCAGCGGCTCGCTCGCCGCGAAGGCTTCGGCCCGCGCCTGGCCCAGCCGCGCGGCGAATTTGCCTTCGGCCGGCAGGTCCTCGAACAGATCTTCCAGCAACAGCCACGCGGTCGCCTCGAACGGCGTTCCGTCGGCCAGGACCTCCACCGGAACGCCCCGGATCACCAGCCGCCCGCCCGCGCCGTCCACGTCCGACAGCACGGTCTCGGCCACGACGACGTTCTCCAATCCGTCCATGCGAATGCTCCTTTGACGGGGGCAGATGAAATCGGTTAGGCTTTGCGTCAATCTTGATCAATTGAATCAACCATGGCTCAGGGCTGGATCGACGGGACGGAGGCGGGCGCCCGCCTGGGGGTGAAGCCCCAGACCCTCTACGCCTATGTCAGCCGCGGCCGGATCGAGGCGCGGCCGGACCCGGCCGAGCCCCGGCGCAGCCTCTATCGCGCCGAGGACATCGAGCGCCTGACGGTGCGCAAGCAGCGCGGCCGCAAGGCCTCCGCCGTGGCCGAGACGGCCATCTCCTGGGGCGAGCCCATCCTGGCCTCGGCCATCACCACGGTGGAGCGGGGACGGCTCTACTATCGCGGGGCCGACGCCGTGGCCCTGGCGGAGACGCAGACGCTGGAGGCCGTCGCCCTGCGCCTCTGGGGCTGTGAGGACGCGGGGGTCTTCGCCCGCGAGCCCGGTCCGCGCATCCGCCTGAAGGGCCCGGCCCAGGCGCGCGCCTTTGCGGCCTTGGCCGCGCGCGCGGGGGTCGATCCGCCGTCCCTGGGCCGATCCAACGAAGCGCTGTGGACCGAAGGGGCCGGGCTGGTCGCCGACCTGGCCGGGGCCCTGGGCGAGGGCGTCACGCCGGCGCCGCTGCATCTGATGCTCGCCGAGGCCTGGGGGGCGGACGCCGCCGCCGGCGATCTGATCCGCCGCGCCCTGGTGCTGCTCGCCGATCATGAGCTGAACGCTTCGGCCTTCGCCGCGCGCGTGGCGGCCTCGACGGGGGCCTCCCTGGCGGCCGCCGCCCTGGCGGGCCTGTCCGCCCTGTCGGGGCCCCGTCACGGCGGGGCGGGGGCGCGGACCGCCGACCTGATGGACCAGGCCGCGCGCCTGGGTCCCCAGGCGGCCGTGCGTGCCTGGATGGGCGGGGGCGAGCCTTTGCCTGGCTTCGGCCATTTCCTCTATCCGGAGGGCGATCCAAGGGGCAGGGCGCTGCTGGGCGCCTTCAGTCCGTCCACGGAGGTTCTTGAGCTGAAGGCTGTCGCCGAGGCGCTCACGGGCCAGAGCGCCAACATCGACTTCGCCCTGGCGGCCATGGCGCGGACCTGCGCCCTGCCTCCGGATGCGCCCTTCGCCCTGTTCGCGCTCGGCCGGTCGACGGGCTGGATCGCCCACGCCCTGGAGCAGCTCTCCACCGGCGTTCTGATCCGCCCGCGCGCGCGCTACGTGGGGCCGGCGCCGGCCGGCTGATACCCCCTCTAGTCGGGCCTCAGCGGTGGACGGTGTAGCTGTAAGTGAATCCTACGCCGCCGAAGTAGCTCAGGCTGTCACCCACGGTCTGCACGATCGGGCTGGCCTCAGCGTCGCCGGTCAGTTGGCGAAGACCGCCGAACGCCCCCACCTTCCAGTGTTCGTCGAGGCGTCGCACTACGGTGGCTTCGCCGCCGTAGTAGCGAAGGCCAGAAGCCGGGCTGTAGGCGGTGCTGATCGCCGGGCTGGCGGCGGCTTCGGCGGAGGTGACGCCGAAGTATGTGTCCATGTAGTCGCGCGAGCCCCAGCCCAGGCGCGGCCCGGCGGCGAGAACCCAGCGGTCGCTGGCGTGGATGAAGTCCAGGCCGCCATCGCCGACCCAGCCGTGATGGCCGTGCACGCCCTTGCGCATCTCCACGTGGGCGCGAAGCCATTCCGCCGGCCGGATATCGACATAGGCGCCGGGTTCGATCGCCAAGTCGACCTCGCGCAGGCCGACGCGGACGCCCTCGGCGTCGCGCTTGCCGGCCGCGCGCACCACCGGGCCGAAGGTGAACACGCCCGTGCGCAACAGCGGCAGCTTCAGCCCGTCGTCAGGCGCGGTGTAGCGCTCCGGCTCGTCGGCGCGGCGCAGGCCAAGCACCGGTATGGGGACCAGGATGACGCCGTTCGCCCCTTCGTAGGCCGGCGTGACCCTCACGCGCGCCCCGACCGTGACAACCCAATCCTCCGCCTGGGCCCGGGCGGCGAAGCCGCTGGCGAGCGCCAGGGCGGTCAAAGCGAGCACTGACTTGCGCATGAAACCACCTCCCATCGCGCGAAACCGAATCAATCCTCGCGCGAAAAGGTGGTCCAGTCCTTACGCTCGCTCAACCTTTTCGTCAGCGTCCAGAGGCTCGGCCAGGCGACTCAACATCTCCTTGGGGCAGACCTGCCAGAATTTCGCGCGGGCTGACGCCCAATCGCGCAGCACGTCGGCGGCGAAGCTGGAGCCGGTCTCCGCCGCGTGCTCGGCCACCAGGGCGCGCAACACCTTCTCCCAGTGGGGCGAGGCCAGGCGCTGGACCACCACGCTTTCTCGGTTCAAGGCCCGCTCGAAGCGGCCTTCCAGGTCGAGCACGAAGGCCATGCCGCCGGTCATGCCCGCCGCGAAGTTGTCGCCGACCGGGCCGAGGACCACCACGGTTCCGCCGGTCATATATTCGCAGCCGTTGGCGCCGCAGCCCTCCACCACGGTCTCCGCGCCGGAGTTTCTGACCGCGAAGCGCTCGCCCGCGCGCCCGGCGGCGAACAGCCGGCCGGCCGTGGCGCCGTAGAGGACGGTGTTGCCGACGATGGCGTTCTGGTGCGGCGCCTCCAGCCGGGCCGGCGGCTTGATCACCAGGGTCGCGCCCGACAGGCCCTTGCCGACATAGTCGTTGGCCTCGCCGGTCAGCTCGATGCGCAGGCCCTGCACGGAGAACGCGCCCAGGCTCTGGCCCGCCGAGCCCTTCAGCTCGATGGTCAGGTGGCCGTGCGGCAGCTTGTCCATGCCGTACTTGCGCACGATGGCGCTGGAGACCCGCGCGCCGATGGCCCGCGAAGTGTTGGCCACGGTGTAGGTGAGCTGCATCTTTTCGGCGCGGTTCAGGAAGGCGGCGGCGTCGCGGATGATCTGCACGTCCAGCGACTCGCCCAGCGGCTCGTTGCGCCCGGTCATGGTGCAATAGGGCTTGTTGGGCCCCGGATCGGCCCGCACCAAGAGGGGGTTGAGGTCCAGGTCGTCCAGGTGTTCGCCGCCGCGCGAGACCTGGGTGAGCAGGTCGGTGCGGCCGATCGCCTCCTCCAGCGAGCGCAGGCCCAGCATGGACAGGATCTCGCGCACCTCCTCGGCGATGAAGCTGAACAGGTTGATCACCTTCTCTGGCGTGCCGGTGAAGCGCTCGCGCAGGGCCTCGTCCTGGGTGCAGACCCCCACCGGGCAGGTGTTGGAGTGGCACTGGCGCACCATGATGCAGCCCATGGCGATCAGGCTGGCGGTGCCGATGCCGAACTCCTCGGCGCCCAGCATGGCGGCGATCACCACGTCGCGGCCGGTGCGGATGCCGCCATCCGTCCGTAGGCGGACGAAGTGCCGCAGGCCGTTCAGGGTCAGCACCTGGTGGGCTTCCGAAAGCCCCATCTCCCAGGGGCAGCCGGCGTACTTGATCGAGGTCTGGGGCGAGGCGCCGGTGCCGCCGACATGGCCGGAGATCAGGATCACGTCCGCCTTGGCCTTGGCCACGCCCGCGGCGATGGCGCCGATGCCGGTCATGGACACCAGCTTCACGCACACCCGCGCCTCGGGATTGATCTGCTTCAGGTCGTAGATGAGCTGGGCCAGGTCCTCGATCGAATAGATGTCGTGGTGCGGCGGCGGCGAGATCAGCATCACCCCGGGCGTGGAGTGACGCAAACGTGCAATCATTTCCGTGACTTTAAAGCCTGGAAGTTGCCCGCCCTCGCCGGGCTTGGCGCCCTGGGCGACCTTGATCTCGATCTCGCGGCACTGGTTCAGATACTCGGCCGTGACG
>Ga0299912_10002820_pt1 | contig 14250 bp, 11 predicted proteins | sample RVTome_2_FD_207667 | JGI IMG/M metagenome (GOLD analysis project Ga0299912, IMG submission 207667) | Soil microbial communities from uranium-contaminated site in the Upper Colorado River Basin, Wyoming, United States - RVT95D214 (version 2) ...
GGAGAAGGAATTGCGGTTCGCCATTCGCGAAGGCGGCCGCACCGTCGGCGCCGGCGTCGTCGCCGAAGTGGTCGAGTAAAAGAGAGTGAGAAGCTAAAATGGCCAAAGATAAAAAACGCCCGATTATTACCCTGGCTTGCAACGACTGCAAGAAACGCAATTATAGCACCACCAAGAATAAGCGGAAACATCCCGAACGGGTTGAGTATAAAAAGTTTTGTCCTACTTGCGGCAAGCATATTATCCACAAGGAGACACGATAGCAGGTTCAGGACAGTAGCTCCAATGGTAGAGCGCCGGTCTCCAAAACCGGATGTTGGGGGTTCGAGTCCCTCCTGTCCTGCAGGGAGATATTATGTTCAATAAAGTTACCAATTATTTTAAAGAAACCAAGCTCGAACTCTCCAAAGTCGCCTGGCCTTCCAAAGACGAGCTGCGGGATTCCACCATTGTCGTGGTGGTGTTGACAATCATGCTATCGCTTTTTATCGGCATCGTCGATTACGGCCTTTCCAGAGCCACCACTTTTATTTTCAGGTAAATGACTATGGCCAAAAGATGGTACGTGGCCCATACCTATTCGGGCCATGAATACAAAGCCAAAAAGTATCTCGAAAGCGCGGTCCTGGCCAATGGGATGGAAGATCAGTTCGGACAGGTGCTGGTGCCGACCGAGGAAATCGTCGAGATGAAACAGGGTAAGCGCTCCACGTCCGTGAAGAAGTTTTTGCCGAGCTATATCCTGGTGGAAATGGAGCTCAACAAGGAAACGCAAAACCTGGTTACTTCGACCCCCGGCATCACCAATTTCGTGGGCGCTTCCGGCAAACCGGTGCCGTTGCGCAACACCGAGGTCACCCGGATCCTCCAGCAGATAGACCGGTCGAAAAACCGCGATGTTCTCGATATCCCTTATAAAATCGGTGAAGCGGTCAAGGTCGTCGACGGACCTTTCGCCGACTTTTCGGGAAGCGTCAGCGAAATCAATCCTGAACGCAGAAAGCTGAAGGTTATGGTTTCGATATTCGGCCGTCCCACGCCGGTCGAGCTTGATTATCTTCAGGTAAAATCACTTTAAGTTGAAAGTAAGGAGCGTTTGTGGCCAAGAAAATAGTCGGTATGGTAAAACTGCAAATCCCGGCAGGTAACGCTACTCCGGCGCCGCCGGTCGGACCGGCATTGGGCCAGGCCGGCATAAATATAATGGAATTTTGTAAGGCGTTTAATGCCAGGACTCAATCTCAGGCGGGCTTGATCATCCCGGCGGTTATCACCGTGTACGTGGATAAATCTTTTACCTTTATCACCAAGACGCCGCCGGCGGCCGTGCTGCTGAAGAAAGCCGCCAAGATCGAAAAAGCCTCGGGTGAGCCGAACAAAATTAAGGTCGGCAAAGTTACGCGGGCGCAGGTTAAGGAGATCGCTGCGTTAAAAGAACCGGACCTGAACGCCGGTTCGTTGGAAATGGCCGAACGAATGGTCGAGGGGACCGCTCGCAGCATGGGAATCGAGATAGAAGGCTAAGGTTTGCAAAAGATGATGAAAATCATCGGCAGTAGTATGTTGATTTTATTGGGCATATTCAGCGATGTTTTATTGCTTTCGGGTAATTTGAAGGCGCAAGATAGCAGTTTTTCGGTGAGCGGCATTCCCTGCGATTTTAATATCCCGCATGCCACAATCGAAATGCCGAGGAATGCTAATCTCAGGATCAAAGTCTTGCAATCATCAACGGCTTCTTTTAATGATTTTTATGCTGTGGTAGGACCCTGGCCGGTTCCCCGGTATTACTACTTATTTCAAAATAGAATTCCGGAAGTAGGAGAAATCTGGGATTTTGGCCCTTTGAGATTGGCCGATAAGGTGGATTTTTTTATTTTTTCAAGAATCCTCGATGAGCGATACGATTTTGAACCCACGCGTCATGGCAAGCTTGTTGAAGTAGAAGACGAGCACTGGCAAATCAGCTTTGAAGATTGGTGTGATTTTGATTGGGATGATCTGGTCGTTGACATTATTTTAACGGAGCCGCGACCGACGATTTATATTTCGAAACCGGCGGATTTGATGAGTTTTGTCTCAGATGATCATATTAAATATGAGGTTAAGGCAGAGGCCTGGGCATTTGATATAAATGGAAGAGATATTTCCAACCAGATTGATTGGCTGGTATTGCCCGGCAACTATTCAGGCTATTGCACACCTTCATATAGATTTAATTCGCCTGAATTCCATTTCACGGCCTATATAGCGCCCCGGGTTGAAAGGGGTTCTTGGCCTTTGAATTATGATTTGTTTGCTTCCGTAAATCCAGATGTAATTCGAATATATGATGTCAATCGGCTCGTTCAGGATGTTATAGACGTAGTCAGGCAGCAGTATGTCGATTATCAAATTAAGCTGCCTTATAAAAGTCAGTTTGTCGAAGATCCGGCGGGCGCGATAATCCCATCGATATACAGGGAACCGCTTTATCAAATTTTTAATGAAACTAAGCAGGCCTATCGAAACTGGGCGGGTGATCCAAATGCTTATTTTGTAGTCAGCAGCGGTTATCGGACGCCTGACCACAACAGGCACGTTGGCGGGGTCCAGCATAGCATGCATCAATATCATTGGGCAATTGATATGGATTTTGGAGATGAAGGACAACCTGGGACGAGGGACGATCAAGACTTTTTGTTTCGTTTTTTGCGTCGTTATTTTGATAACCAGTATGAAATGGACGACCACGTCATAATGCACGATGGTTATACGCATTTAGAAAGATACGACTATGGAGATAATTTCCCGGGCATAGAAAGGTAGGTCATTATGGTAAAGAAGTTGCTTTTTAAAGAAGTTTTTGGAGTGATATTGGGAATATTTTTATTATCCTCATCAAATATTTTTGCTCAACACACAGCTTTTCATTGGGCAACATTTAGTGAGCTATTAGCATGCAAGTCACTATTCGGCGGCTATAATGCTGTTTCCTATAGATGGTACGGTGGGGGATCGAGGCTTCTAATTCTCAGCGATGCCTGCAATCATGTCGATGAAGAATGCGGTGAGCTGTGGCAATTTTCACTATTTTCTTTCAAGCCAGAGCTGAAAGACACATTATGGAGCTATAAACAGGAATGGACCGACTCTCTTTCACCTTTGCAGCTTTATTGCGCCGATTTGGACGGCGACGGCGTTGATGACGTAATAACTCAATACGATCAACATTCTCACGGGGACACGTCCAAGCTGGCGATATATTTTTATAAAGATTCAAAATGGTCGAGAGTTAATTTCAATTCGGGCAGAATCCTAAGCATAGGCATTAAGGCTGATATCTTGCCAACGCCTGGCGAAGAGCTGGTTTTCACCTATGCCAATGACCCTGCTTGGGACCCGGAAAAAGAGGGCCCCCGGCCGAAAGAGGGGATCGCGATTATGGATTGGGTGAATAACCAACCGAAGCTGATTCTTGATAACGGCCAGAGGCTCGGTGTTGACGGCATAGGCTGGAATGCTAATAGCCCTAATGCCTTTTACTTTTTGGAGGGGTTGCCAGCGGAAGGGTGTTATGGAACAGAATCTATTTATTTGATTAAATATGAATATTCAGCTCAGACTAATAAATTCACGGAGTTATATAAGACGCGCGCTTTTAATCCTTATTTGCGCAATTGGTTCCAGGGTGGATTTGATGATATATCCGTTGCCGATAGCGTAATCAGCGTGCTTAGAGGTTTTCAATTAGAAAAATACATAGACACCGACACTCAGTTAAAGCAGTCGATTATTCAGGAGATTTTAGACGGGGTCAGGGGTAGTGCCGTCTGGTATGATTACGATGGAGACGGGAAGGATGAAATTATCGGATTCAGGCGACCGGGGTTGGAAATATGGGAGCGGGGCCCGGCCAGCATGTTTTTATACGAAGAAGTTGAGCAATAATATCGCATTTATTAGTTGATGTTTAAGTCATTGGTCGTTACGGGGAGACCGAGGAGAAAAAGTTGAAAAGAGGAAAAAGATACAAAGGCATGGCGGAGAAAGTAGAGAGGAACAAGGCTTATACCCTGGCCGACGTTATCCCTCTGCTGCGGCAGACAGCCACGGCCAAGTTCGACGAGACCGTCGAGGTGAGTTGTCGTCTGGGGGTGGACCCGCGCAAGGCTGATCAGATGATCAGAGGGACGGTTGTGCTGCCTTACGGCACCGGCAAAAAGGTGCGGGTGCTCGTTCTGACCAAGGGCGAGAAAGTGGCGGAGGCCACCCAGGCCGGCGCGGATTTCGTCGGCGCGGACGATTATATCGAAAAGATTAAGGCCGGCTGGGCCGACGTCGAGGCGATCGTGGCGACTCCGGACATGATGGGCAGCATCGGCAAACTGGGCAAGATCCTCGGGCCGAAAGGCCTGATGCCCAATCCCAAAGCCGGCACGGTCACGCAGGATATAGGCAAAGCCGTCAAGGAATTGAAGGCCGGCAAGATTGAGTACCGGGTTGACAAAACGGGCAATATCCAGTGCGGCATCGGCAAAATGTCTTTTACTGATGAGCAGCTCCAGGAAAACACCAAGGCCTTTCTCGGGGCGATCGTGCGGGCCAAGCCGGCCACGGCCAAAGGGACATTTTTAAAAAATGTCTCCATGTCCGCAACTATGGGCCCTGGAATAAAGTTGGATACATCGGAAGTTCTGGCATTCGGCAGGTAGGTATATTATGGCGACGAAAGAAAAAGAAAATCAAATTGCTCTGCTGGCAGAAAGGCTTTCCCGGGCCGGCAGCGTTATCATAACCGACCATACGGGAATTAATGTCAATGATATGACCGGACTGCGGCGCGACTTGCGGAAATCGAAGGCGGAAATGAAAATCGCTAAAAATACGCTGCTCCGGATAGCCGCTGATAAGTCGGGCATCGGTGAAATCAAAAAGCACCTTGCCGGTCCGACCTCGATGATATTCGGCTTTGATGATCCAGCCGTTCCCGCGCGGATTGTATTCGAATTTCAGAAGAAAAACAAAGTTCCCGAAGTAAAGGGATTCATATTAGACGGCAAGCTGCTTGGAGAAGGTGACTTCAAGAAATTCGCTCAACTGCCGCCGAGGGATGTCGTTCTGGCCGCGCTGGTCGGCGCCATGAACGGCCCGGTCACCAATTTTGTTTTAACCCTTAACGGCATTATTCGTAATTTCATCGGGCTTGTCGATGCCTTAGCGGAAACCAGGAAATAGCGGTTGGCGGCTGCGGGACGACGCTTCTGACCGTCGGCGATGACCACTTTTGTCGATGGTCCGTTCAGAAGCCGCTGATTTTTGGAGCAAGTGGAACGGATTACAAAAAACGATCAGGCAGGTTTTAAAAGTAGAGGATTGAGATGAGTGAAAAAATCGATCAAGCATTCGAAATCATCAAAGGCATGACGGTCATCGAGTTGGCCGATTTATCGAAGAAAATGCAGGATGAATTCGGGATTTCCGCCGCCGTGGCGGCGCCGGTAGCGGCTGGGCCAGCGGGGGCGGCGGTTGCCCATGAAGAAGAAAAGACCGAGTTTGACGTTATTCTCGAATCGGCCGGCGATAAGAAGATTCAGGTTATTAAGGCCGTGCGTGAACTGACGAGTCTCGGGCTGAAGGAAGCCAAAGACCTCGTCGATGGCGCGCCGAAGGCCGTTAAAGAGGGCGTGCCTAAGGAAGAGGCCCAGGCGGCCAAGGCCAAGCTCGAGGAAGCCGGCGCTTCCGTTCAGATAAAGTAATTTAATAATTAGCGGGAATATCCCGGGAGGAATCTCTTGAGCGATAAAAATGGAAACGGGCGGGTCTCCTTTTCTAAATCGGAGACCGTTTTGGAATTGCCGCATATGCTGGCAGTTCAGACAGATTCCTATGAGGATTTCCTTCAGGCCAAAACCGACCCCGACAAAAGGCTGAATCAGGGGCTCCAGGCCGTCTTCAAAGCGATTTTCCCGATCACCGATGTCAAGGAAATTTATTCGCTGGAATTCGTCCGTTACACTATCGAGGAGCCTCGCTATAGCATAGTGGAATGCCAGGAACGCAACATGTCATTTGGAGCTCCACTCAAAGCAACGCTGCGGCTGGTGACCAGGGAAGGGGAGGGCGAAGGCGCCAGGGTCAAGGATATTATCGAACAGGACGTCTTCCTGGGCGAGCTGCCGTTGATGACCGAAAGAGGGACTTTCATAATCAATGGCGCCGAACGGGTGGTAGTCAGCCAATTACACCGTTCGCCGGGAGTTTTCTTCGATGAGGTAGTCCATCCCAACGGCAAGAAGCTATATTCGGTGCGCATCATTCCCTATCGGGGATCATGGGTCGAATTCACTCTCGACGTGAACGATATCATGTTTATCCATATCGATTCGCGCCGGAAGCTGTCAGCGACGACCCTGCTGCGCGCCATCGGTTATTCCACCGATGGGGATTTAATCAAGGCCTTTTGCAAAGTCATTGAGGAAACTTTTTCCGTCAAAAAAGCGCCGAAGTTCATCGATAAATATACGGCGGCGCCGATCGTCGATCCAGCCACCGGCGAGATGATTATCGAGGCCGGCGAAAAGTTGACTGAGGCCGATATCGCTAAATTGACCGAGTTGAAGATATCGCGCGTGGACCTGGTAGATATCGACCTCTCCAAGGAATCCCCGATTATTATTAATACTATTACCAAGGATAAAAAAGATAAGATCCGGAGCGAAAAGGACGCGTTGCAGAGGCTGTATTCGCTGATCAGGCCCGGGGATGCACCCACGGTCGAGTTGGCCAAGGGACTGCTGGAAAAGATGTTTTTCAATCCCAAGCGCTATGATCTTGGCGAAGTCGGACGGTATATGATCAATGCCCGCCTGAACCTCGACGTCCCTGTCGAGCAGACCGTCCTCGATAAAAAGGATTTTATCACCATTGTTAAGTTTTTGATCGAACTGCGCAACGGCCAGGGAGACGTCGACGATATCGATCATCTCGGCAATCGGCGTTCGCGGTCGGTCGGGGAGCTTCTGGCCAATCAATTTTCGGTCGGCCTTTCACGGATGGCCAGAACGATTAAGGAAAGAATGAGCCTGCGGGACACGGAATCGCCCACGCCGCATGAGTTGGTTAATGCCCGCACCGTTTCTTCCGTAATCGATGCCTTTTTCGGTTCATCGCAGCTATCTCAGTTTATGGACCAGACAAATCCGTTGGCCGAGTTAACCCATAAGCGGCGATTGTCTGCGCTTGGCCCCGGCGGTTTGACCAGGGAGAGGGCCGGCTTTAAGGTGCGCGACGTTCATCATACTCATTATGGTCGGATGTGCCCAATCGAAACTCCGGAAGGGCCGAATATCGGGTTAATTACTTCGCTTGCCGCTTATGCCAGGATTAATAAATATGGCTTCCTGGAGACCCCCTATCGCAAGGTGGTCAAAGGGCGCGTCACCGAGGAAATCGAATATCTAACCGCCGACGTAGAAGATCGTTATTTTATCGCTCAGGCCAATGAACCGCTTGACAAAAACGGCAAATTCGTTAATGCGATTATCACGGCCCGAAATCGGGGCGATTTAATCCAGAAATCGCCGGATGAAATGAGCTACATGGATGTATCGCCGATGCAAATAGTCTCCGTGGCCGCCGCCCTGATTCCATTTCTGGAGCATGACGATGCCAACAGGGCTTTGATGGGGTCCAACATGCAGCGTCAGGCGGTCCCGCTTTTACAGACCGAATCACCGGTCGTCGGGACGGGTATCGAAGGCGACGCTGCCATAGATTCATTTGCCGTGATTACCGCCAGAAGGGCCGGGACGATCGAATCAGTATCATCGGACCATATTATTATCAGGCCCGCTCGCAAGGACCATGACGAAGTACTTGATCAAATCGAAATTGACGAATACCCCTTGCTGAAATTCGCCCGCTCGAACCAGGATACCTGCATCTCCTACAAGCCGATAGTCAAAATAAATCAAAAAGTAAAAACCGGTCAACCGATCGCCGACGGCCCGGCAACCGACAAGGGCGAGTTGGCGCTTGGCAAAAATGTCCTGGTCGGCTTTATGCCCTGGCGCGGTTATAATTTCGAGGACGCCATAATCGTCTCGGAAAGATTGATAACGGAGGACGTTTTTACTTCAATCCACATCGAGGAATTCGAACTTCAGGTCCGCGATACCAAGAGAGGCGCTGAAGAAATAACGCGCGAAGTTCCCAACGTTTCGGAAGAAGCGCTGTTGAATCTGGATGAAATGGGTATAGTCCGGATCGGGGCTGAGATCGAGGCGGGCGATATACTCGTCGGCAAGGTAACTCCCAAAGGCGAAACCGAGCTCTCCCCCGAGGAAAGATTGCTGCGAGCGATTTTCGGCGAGAAGGCCGGCGACGTGCGCGACGCCTCGTTGAAGGCGCCACCGGGCATGAAAGGTATCGTTATTGATACGAAGCTATTTTCCCGCAAAATCAGATCTGAGGAGGCGAAAAAGCAGGAACGCAGCGAGCTCTCCAGGCTCAAGCGCAATTTCGCTAAACAGGTCGAATATATCCTGGATGCTCGCAATTCGAAGCTGGGCGAGATCTTAACGGGCAAGACTACCCGTTCTACCGTCAGGGATGAGAACGGTGAGGTCGTGCTCAAGGCCGGGACCAAGATTAAAGAAGATACATTCACGCGCTGCAAAAGCCAATTCCTGAAGGCCGACGATGGTTTCGTGGCCAACAGCAGCCTGAATCATGGCGTGGAAGCGGCCTGTGCCCAGACCAGGGAGCTGATTGCCAAAAAACAAAATCAACTCGATATCGCCATCGAGAAGGTGGTTCGGGGCACTGAACTCCCGCCGGGAGTCGTGCAGTTGGTTAAGGTCAAGATTGCCACGAGAAGGCAGCTTTCCGTCGGCGATAAAATGGCCGGCCGCCATGGCAATAAAGGGGTTGTCGCCAGGGTCGTGCCGATCGAGGATATGCCATATCTGCCGGACGGTACTCCGGTCGATATTCTGCTCAATCCGCTGGGAGTGCCTTCGCGCATGAACGTCGGCCAATTGCTGGAAACGCATCTCGGTTGGGCAGCCAAAAAACTAAATATCAAAATTGCCTCGCCGGTATTCGACGGCGCCACGCTCGATGAAATAAAAGAGCTTTTGCGCAAGGCCGAGCTGCCGGAGAATGGCAAATCGGTAGTCTATGACGGTTTGACAGGTGAGGCTTTCGGCCGGGAAATAACGGTCGGCCAGATTTATATGATGAAGCTATCGCACCTGGTGGATGATAAGATTCACGCCCGCTCGATAGGCCCATATTCTCTTGTCACGCAGCAACCGTTGGGCGGGAAAGCACAATTCGGCGGTCAGCGCTTCGGCGAGATGGAAGTCTGGGCGCTGGAAGCCTACGGGGCCGCGCATATCCTCCAGGAGATGCTGACCGTCAAATCGGATGACGTGATCGGCCGATCGCGTATTTACGAAGCCATAGTCAAAGGTGAAAACCCGCCGGAACCGGGAATCCCGGAATCATTCAACGTTCTGGTCAAAGAGCTTCAATCTTTGGGGCTCGATGTTGAGCTGATCGAGAAATAGGTTTTTCGAGGGGATATTAAAAGATAATGCAAAGGAGACTTTAGGTGGTCGATCCTTTCGCCAGAAATCAAAAAAAGCCGTCAGATATTGCGGCTATTAAGGTTCAGTTAGCTTCACCGGAAGTAATCCGCGGCTGGTCTTTCGGAGAAGTTACGAAACCTGAGACTATTAATTATCGATCTTTCAAGCCGGAGCGCGACGGGCTTTTCTGCGAGCGCATATTCGGGCCGGTCAAGGATTGGGAATGTAACTGCGGCAAATATAAGCGCATCCGATTTCGAGGGATCGTTTGTGATCGCTGCGGCGTGGAGGTGACCCAATCCAAGGTTCGCCGGGAGAGAATGGGCCATATAGAACTGGCTGTGCCGGTCACTCATATCTGGTTTACCCATTCGCTGCCCACCCGGGTGGGCTATCTTCTGGATCTCACGGTGCGCGAACTGGAACGAATTATTTATTATCAATCGTACATCATTATCGATCCCGGGAATACCTCGAAGAAATACAAGGAAATAATTTCCGAAGAGGAGTATTTCGAGCTGGAGGAATCCGGCAAGGAATTCGTGGCCAAAATGGGCGCCGAAGCCATCCGGGAGCTTCTGCGCAAACTCGACATCGAGGAACTGGCGATTTCTCTGCGGGCCCAGGTTAAAGTCGAAACGTCGGTGCAGCGCAAGAAAGATACTCTCAAGAGGTTGCGAGTCATCGAGGCCTTCAGGCAGTCTCAGAATAAGCCGGAATGGATGGTCCTCGATGTTATCCCCGTTATCCCTCCCGATCTCCGACCGCTGGTGCCCCTTGAAGGCGGACGCTTCGCGACATCCGATCTGAATGACTTATATCGGCGGGTTATCAACCGCAATAATCGGCTCAAAAAGCTGATGGAAATCAAGGCCCCTGAAGTGATCCTGAGAAACGAAAAAAGGATGCTTCAGGAAGCGGTCGACGCGCTACTGGACAACGGTCGGCGCAGTCGATCAGTGCGCGGCGATTCCAAGCGCCCTCTCAAATCGCTATCGGATCTGCTCAAGGGCAAGCAGGGGAGATTCAGACAGAACCTGCTCGGCAAGCGCGTCGATTATTCTGGCAGATCGGTAATTGTGGTTGGACCGGAGTTGAAGCTCCACCAGTGCGGGCTGCCCAAAAGCATGGCCCTGGAACTGTTCAAACCGTTTATTATTCATAAGCTGGAAGAAAAAGGGTACGTGCAGACAGTAAAATCCGCCAAGAGGCTGGTCGAAAGAGAGCGTCCGGAAGTCTGGGATATCCTTGAGGAAATAATCAGCGATCATCCGATTATGCTAAACCGCGCCCCCACGCTCCATCTGCTCGGCATTCAGGCCTTTTTCCCCGTCCTGGTCGAGGGCAAGGCCATCAGGCTTCATCCGCTGGTCTGCGCGGCCTTCAACGCCGACTTCGACGGCGACCAGATGGCGGTTCATGTGCCGCTGTCGTTTGAAGCGCAACTCGAAGCGCGCGTGCTTATGCTGTCGGTGAATAATTTACTGCTGCCGTCCTCCGGTAAGCCTGTGGCGGTGCCCTCACAGGATATTGTTCTGGGGTGCTATTACCTGACCAATGCCCGGCCTCATGCCAAGGGTGAAGGGAAGTATTTTGCCAACCCCGAGCAGGCCATCTATGCATACTCCCAAGGAGAACTGGCTCTCCATGCTTTCGTCAAAGTAAAACTCGACGGTATCCAGGGTCTGGTCGAAACTACGCCGGGCAGAATATTATTTAATGAAATTATTCCCGAAGAGCTGGGATTTTACAACGACGTCGCCAATAAATCGAACTTAGAAAAGCTCGTTGCCAAAACATTCAGCCGGCTCGGCGTCGCCAAAACCGCAGTGTTTCTCGATAAGCTGAAAACCCTTGGCTTCGAATATGCGACGCTGGGCGGTATCACCATTAGCGTCGAGGATCTGGTCGTGCCACAGGAAAAATCGGTGCTGGTCAAAAAGGCTTTCAAGGAAATCGAGAAAATCACAAGCATGCATAAGCATGGCGCGATCACCAGCGGCGAACGCTATAATAAGGTAATTGACACCTGGACCAGGACCACCAATGAAGTAACCGAGGCGCTGTTCGATAATTTGGCGCGGCTCGATGATGGCTTCAATTCGGTTTACATGATGGCGAATTCCGGCGCCCGCGGTTCCAAGGACCAGGTGCGCCAATTGGCCGGCATGAGGGGTTTGATGGCCAAGCCTCAGAAGAAGATTATCGGCCAGATAGGCGAAATTATCGAAACCCCAATCATTGCGAATTTCCGGGAAGGACTTAAAGTCCATGAGTATTTCATATCGACGCACGGCGCCCGGAAGGGTTTAGCCGATACCGCCCTGAAAACCGCGGATGCCGGCTACCTTACCCGCAGACTGGTGGACGTGGCACAGGACATTATCATCCGCGAGGACGATTGCGGCACCATCCTCGGCTTAAACGTGGCGGCCCTCAAAGAAGGCGAGGAGATTATCGAATCTCTATCCGATCGTATTCTCGGTCGGGTCGTGCTGGAGGACGTCGCGCATCCGATCACAGATGAAGTGCTCGCGAAAACCGGCGACATGATCACGGAAGATGCAGCCAGGCTTATCGAAGAGTCAGGGATCGAATCAGTTTATATTCGTTCGGTTTTAACCTGTGCATCGCGGCGCGGTGTGTGCGCCAATTGCTACGGCTCAAACCTGGCGAGCGGCCAGATGGTTGAAATTGGCGAAGCGGTGGGTGTGGTGGCTGCTCAGTCGATCGGCGAACCGGGGACGCAATTGACTCTGAGAACATTTCATATCGGTGGTACGGCCGCGGTAATCGCCGAGCAGTCCAAAATCGAATCCCGGATCGATGGCAAAATCGTCATGTTGCGGGTGCGCTCGGTGCCGGGCGACGAAGCAGGCCAGGAGGTGGTGCTGTCTTCCAATGGCGAAATCAGGATCGTCGATGAAAAGGAAAGAGTACGTCAACGCTTTTCGGTCCCTTATGGCGCGAGACTCTGGATTAAAGACGCCCAAAACGTTAAAAAGGGAGACGTGATTTTCGAATGGGACCCCCATACCAACGTGATCCTTACCGACAAAAAAGGAGCCGTGGAGTTCGTCGATATTATCGAAAACGTAACCTTCAGAGAGGAACTGGATGAAACGACCGGCCTGTCGGCGAGAGTAATCATCGAGCAGAAAGATAAGACACTGCGGCCGCAGATCATGATAGTCAATGATAAGGGCAAGCGCATAGCCGGTTACCCCATTCCGACGGCCGCCAACCTGATCGTTAAAGACGCACAGAAGGTCAAGGCCGGCGATCCCCTGGTAAAGATCCCGCGCGAAATTTACAAGACCAAAGATATTACCGGCGGTCTGCCCCGCGTTGCCGAGCTATTCGAGGCGCGTCATCCGAAGGACCCCGCGGTCGTAACCGAGATTGACGGCGCGGCCGAGTATGGCAAAATCGTCAGAGGCAATCAGCAGATTTTAATTCGGGGCGAGCATGAAGAGGTCACGGAGTATCTTGTTCCTCACGGCAAACATATGCGGGTCCATGATGGCGATATAGTCCGTTCCGGTGACAGGCTGTGCGAAGGCCCAATCGATCCTCACGATATTTTGAGGATTAAAGGCCCGAACGATGTGCAGGAATACCTGGTGAACGAAATCCAGGAAGTTTACCGTCTGCAGGGTGTCAAAATCAACGATAAGCATATCGAAGTAATCGTCCGGCAGATGCTGCAAAAGGTCAAGGTAGAGGAAATCGGCGATACGAATTTCCTGGAAGGCGATCAGGTCGATAAATTCCGTTTTAATGACGAAAATCAAAGAGTGATATCCGAAGGCGGCGAACCGGCGACGTTCACGCCGCTGCTTATGGGTATAACCAAGGCCTCGCTTTCGACCGAAAGTTTCATTTCGGCGGCTTCGTTCCAGGAGACAACGCGCGTGCTTACCGAAGCGGCCATCAACGGCAAACAGGATAATCTGCTGGGCCTGAAGGAAAACGTGATAATTGGACATCTGATTCCCGCCGGCACCGGCCTGGATATGTACCGCAGGCTGGAGTTAGCCGAAGACGAGCAAACCGAGGAGATCGAAAAAGAGACGGAGACTATTAGCTAAAAAAACCTTGACAATAATCGAGGGAAATTTATATTGGAATTTTATTTTTGATTAATGGAGGTCTGATTGCCGACAATAAGCCAGTTGATTCGAAAACCGAGAACGCGAATTTTGATAAAATCGACGACTCCCGCGCTGAAAGGGTCGCCTCAAAAAAGAGGCGTTTGCACCCGCGTCTACACTTCCACGCCGAAAAAGCCAAATTCGGCTCTGCGCAAAGTCGCCCGCGTTCGGTTGACGAACGGGATCGAGGTCACGGCTTATATTCCCGGCGAAGGTCATAACCTCCAGGAGCATTCGATAGTGTTGATTCGCGGCGGCAGGGTTAAGGATTTGCCGGGCGTCCGATATCATATTATCAGAGGCACCCTGGACACCGCCGGCGTGAACGATCGCAAAAAGAGCCGGTCGAAATACGGCGTCAAGAGGCCCAAACAGTAAAGCTGGAGTGGAGCAGTGCCGAGGAGAAACGCACCCCAAAAAAGAGAAAGGTCCGCCGACCCCCGCTATGACCTACCCCTGGTCGCGCATTTTGTCAGCTGTCTGATGCACCGGGGCAAAAAATAGGTGGCCGAAAAAATATT
>Ga0299912_10002821_pt1 | contig 14249 bp, 10 predicted proteins | sample RVTome_2_FD_207667 | JGI IMG/M metagenome (GOLD analysis project Ga0299912, IMG submission 207667) | Soil microbial communities from uranium-contaminated site in the Upper Colorado River Basin, Wyoming, United States - RVT95D214 (version 2) ...
ATCGACATATGGCCTGGTAAATCCGCTCTTTGTCGTGGTTGAATTCCAAGACGACCTTATTGCCCCTCAGGGCGTCGCTGAAGTTATAGACAGCTGCCCTCGATTCATGCTTGAGGTACGCATTGCATGCGCAGATCGCCCCCAGAACGGCGTACGATAACTTCTCGCGAGGATTAATCATGCTTCCTGAGGAGTCGATGATGATGAGACAGTCGGGGGTTCCCTCGAATTCTCCGTGGGTCTCCCCTTCTCTCTTCGTCCAAATTTGCGTTATCCCCGGTATGATCTTGCCGAAGCTGGTCCAGAGATCGATATCGGCGAAGGGTTTCCCTATCTCCCAGGGTTTATGGGCATGGGGATGAAGGTACCCCCTCTTTTCAATGGGGAGTTTTCTGATGGGGAGGGTATAGCTTTCAGCCAGTTTCATGTAATAAAGGAGGTTGGCGTCAATGGCGTTGCCTTTTCCCCTTCCCATTCCCCCGGCGCTGTATCCCTTTCCCTCCAATTCCTCTTTTAAATCCTCCACCGTCTCCTTGAATTCCTGTAACTCTTCGACGGCGCTGGCGAATTCCCTCAGCCCCCGATCGATCTCTTCCAGGGAGTAGTTCTCCAGGGAGTGCTCCCCCATGGGGTTAGGCTCTCTCTGGGAGCTCTGTTGTTCGTTTGCCACTTCTTTTTCGAGGATGCCCTGGATGACCTCGGTGAATTTTCTTATGCTCTCCCGCCATCTCTTTCGCTCAAGATAGGGGATGCGGGAGAGACGATTGACGAGTTCTTCATGCCCTCCCGTGCCCAGATCCTCTCCCCAGATCTTTTCATAGAGGGCAGCCAGCACCTCGTGAACGCCGGTTTTAGGCAGGTTTTTGTAGAGCGTGGCAATTTTGGTATCTTTTTCCTTTACACAGTAGGTATCGGTCACCACATCCATAAAATAGGAGGTTGCCCTTTGGGCCTGATCCTTTTGCCGCACCACCTTTTTGGCCTCGTTGTAGAGGGTGATGTGGGTGTGAAAATCCCAGGGGCAATACATATAGTGGGTGATGCCATGGTCGAGAACCGCCTCGACGATCTCCTCGCCGTCCATCTTGCCCTTGAGTTTTTCGTAAAAGGCGCTGCTGATGGCCAGTTGTTTGCTCTTGATCTCCAGGGCGACATCCTCACCCCCTTCGATCACTGTGGGTAAAGGCAGTTGGGGGTAGAGGTGCTTTTTTCTCACCCCGGACCATAGCTTTTGAATGATATCTTCGATTTCCATTGCCGCTTTTCAGGTGTAAAAGGGCTTTATCCCGTCGGTGGGAAAGATGAGTTGGTCTCTCTCGTAGACCTTCCCTCCTACTATTTTGCCTAATCCCTTGATCCTTCCCCCGACAATGAGCTCACCGCCGGTCATGCCATGTCCGGTGTTAAAGCCGAGATTGTGCCTGATGACGATCTTTCCCCGCTTCATGCCCGCCCCGGTATAGTTCTTGCCGCTGCCTTCGATGATCAATTCCCCTCCATCCAGCCCGATGCCTGTAAAGTCACCGACATTACCCTCCACGATCAATTTTTTGTTGGCGGGAAGGCGATATCCGAGGAGATTGATCTTGACATTGAGGTCTTGCAGGTGGAGGCAGATTTCCTCCTCCTTGGCATGGTTACAGAGAACGGAGATATAGACCCCTGCCGGACCTGTTATCAGGTAGGGAATCTGATCCGAGTGGTCGAGGGCGAAACAAAACTCCTCTATATCCTCTGCCGTGTACTCTAACCCTTCCATCCCCTTTTCGGCTATGCTATAGGCCTTGATGACGGTGCTATATTGCATCAGCCACACCAAGTCCTTGGCCTCATTTTTCAAGAGGTCTTCATACCCCGCGAGGATCTTGGAGAGCGTTTCTTCTTTGGATTTTAAGATTTTATCCAGGGGTATCTCGCGTTTGCGAGCGCCGGCTTGGTGGAACGCCTCAAAGGGATTTTTCATCCTTTGCTCCGATATCCTTTTTTATCTCTTCGTAAATGGGATGATCCCCTTCGAGGGGGGTTATTGCTTCGCCTGCAAAGGCCCGATATCCCACGGAGAAAGCCTCCAGGAGGTATTCCCTCTGCTCGCTGTATCTTTGGAAGATCTCTTCTGTAGCCTCCTTGACCAGATATATCTGGAAGGGGTCGTTCCTGCCCTCGCCCTCCTTTTTGGAGAGGTAGGAATCCTTCCACTGAATGCGATGGGCAAGGACATAAGGGATGACCAGACGGATGTGCTCAAGATCCACCCCATCGTCCTCTAAAAACCAGGCCAGGGTCTGCGCGTAATTCCTGATGGACATGGGGAGCCGATTGGAGGCACAATTTTTAATGTGATGGCAGAGATAGCCGGTATAGTGGCAGCCGTCCTCACATACCTCCACCGACCGCTTTTGACCGAACTTATGGCAAAAGGAGAGCTCGGCGAGCGCCATGCGCACAAAGGCGTTGGCATCGACGTCATAGTCCAACGCCATCCTCTCCTCGTTAATTGTTCTCCGCTCCTCTTTGGTAAGACCTTCGATCCCGAGCGTTTCTTTTATGTATTCCCCGAAGAGATCGCAGACCCCTTCGGCCAGGGCCATCTTTTCCTCATAGGGGTTTTCTCCCCGCAAGATCTGCTGAAGCTCCTTTTCATACTGGGGGTGCCGGAGGGGATTATGCGATAGCGCCTCCTTGCCGATGGTGTACGCTATGTTTGAACCGGGATGTCTCGATTCGATCAGGATATCGAAACGGTCGATGAGGGGGGCGATGATGGTGTTCGTTCCCCTATCCTGATAGTTGGCCGTCGCAAAGAGCGAGTATTCGTCATTGATCAAGATCTCATTGAGATATTCCCAGTTGCCGCGGTCGACCCCGTTCAGGATCATGCTCTGTTTGGTCTCCGGCAGGCGGTTTATTTCGTCTACGATCTTGACCGGGATCTGCGCGAAGTTGCTCCACACCACTTTTTCCTTGCCCTTGTTGAGTTCGCCGAGATGAGGCCTGCCGATGATTTTTTCCTCGGTCTGTTCGGGATGCCCTGAGACCTCGCTTCCCCAGATGACCCCGAGGGGGTACCGATAGAGGATGGAACCCACGTATTCCGCGGAGGTGGTCTTGCCCAGCCCGGGCTCGCCAATGATGAGCTCCTTGCCCCTGTTGAGGCCGGTGAGCAGGCCGAAGAGCAGGGTGGAGTTGAACGATTCATCCTTTATGGAGATATCAGGTCTGTTGAGATAGAGGTTCTCGCTGATATATTTGTATATCCCTCTGATCCTCGTTTGGAAATAACCGTTCTTCATTGATAAATCCTTTACCTCGCCGCAGTTATCTTTGCTTTCTCTCTGCACTTAACATAGCATCATGTTGTGCGGAAATCAAGGAGACAGAACCTTTGGCCAAAGGGCCACCTCCGGTACCCTTTTACCGGTTTCGTTCTCAAATCGGTGACTGTACCACCGGTGTGACTTTGGTTGTTATTGTCCGCGCAGTGGAGAGATCAAAAAAATATGCGATGGCGGCGGGGATGAGGCAGGGAAACCACCAAGAGGAGAGGGGTCAATCCCTCCAATCGGCAAGGGTGCGCACGATGAAATAGAGGTTGGTGAAGAAGGCGCTGAATCCAATGACGACGCCGGCGATGGCCCTCTCTGTGGAGATCTGGTAGATGTCGCTTTCAGAGAAGAAGGAGTTGGCGACGAGGATGGTGACCAATATGGAGGCAACCAGGCCGCCCACTATCCCCTTGAAGTAGATCAAGAGGGCCAGGCCAATGGCGATCCCGACGATTATCTTGGTCTCGGGCAGGTACAATCTCGCCCCGTAGATGATATCGAACATTTGTTGAAGGACAACCGTAAACACCCCATTCTCCTTTTTTACCAAGCTATAGTTCAGTAAAGGCTAAAACGAGCCCTTTGTCAACCCGATTTTAGTTAGAAAATAGTTCGCAAATCTTCTCATCCCTCCTTCGCTAAAGGTGGGTAAAGGGGATTGGCAAGTCGAAATTCATTGGTGGCGTCCACTGATGAAAATTGATCAGAAAGTAAACCAACCCAATCCCTCCCCACCTCCCTGACCAAAGGGTCACCTTCGGTTTACAAAGGGAGGAGTTTTTCCCCCTTTAGTAAAGGGGGATCCAGGGGGATTTTCCCCGCCAAGGCGGGATTCGTGAGTGCCCAAGCCGACATGAGGCATTACCTAGAAATAAGTCCTTCACTCTTCCTCTCCCCTCGTGGGGAGAGGAGACAGGTGAGGGGGAAACCATATGAGATCATATCCAACCTCACCTGTGTCGCTTAGTGACACATCCCGTATTCTCTGATTTATGCAAAGCGTCCCGCCCTACTTTGTATAATGATGCTCCTTTAAATCTTTTAAGGACATCATGCCGCAAGGCGGCAAAATCTGAATGGCGGGATGTCGCATAGCGACAGTGCGGGACTACCCTCTCCCGCCGGCGGGCGAGGGGGGTACAGAGTATTTTTATGGTTCGAGGGTGACGCGCCGTCATAAAGGATAACTCAGTTTATTTGTGCTCCACAAGGCGCATCTCTTCCACGTTGAGTCCTGAGGAGGGAATGTGTTATCTTCATAATAAGGGAGTAGCGATACTCGTCATGAGGGTTCGCACATGAGCGAGGACAAGATAATCATCAAGGGGGCGAGGCAGCATAACCTTAAGAACATAGACCTGGAGATCCCCAAGAGGCAGCTGGTGGTGCTCACCGGGGTCAGCGGGTCGGGCAAGTCCTCGCTCGCCTTTGACACCATCTACGCCGAGGGCCAGAGGAGGTATGTCGAGTCTCTGTCCGCCTACGCCAGGCAGTTTTTGGAGCGGATGGATAAGCCCGATGTGGACCTCATCGAAGGCCTCTCCCCTGCCATCGCCATCGAGCAGAGAGGGATAAGCAGAAATCCGCGATCCACCGTGGGGACGGTGACGGAGATCTACGACTATCTCCGCCTCCTCTTTGCCCGGGTGGGGCATCCCCACTGCTATATCTGCGGCCGGGAGATCAAATCGCAGACCCCCCAAGAGATGGTCGATCAGCTTTTGGCCTTACCCGAGGGGAGCCGTCTCATCGTCATCGCACCCCTGGTACAAGGGCGGAAGGGGGAGTATCGAAAGCTCCTGGATCAGCTGAGGGGTGAGGGTTTTATCCGCGTGAGGATAGATGGGGAGATCAGGGACCTTGGTGAGGAGATCATCCTCGATAAGAACAAGAGGCACGACATCGATCTGGTGGTTGATCGGATCCTGATGCGCGAGGGGGTCAAGAACAGGATCACCGAGTCGATTGAGCTGGCCCTGCGGTACGGCGAGGGGGTGGTGAGGGTAGGGGTTGATGGGGGTGCGGAGCTCGTCTTCAGCGAGCGGTTTGCCTGCCTGGAATGCACTGTGAGCTATCCCGAGATATCCCCCAGGCTTTTTTCATTCAACAGCCCTTATGGGGCGTGCCCCCGCTGTGGCGGACTGGGTTTTCTCCCCTCACAGGAGCGCCCCTTCGGTGGCGAATCCCCTGCCTTCGAAGCTACAGAAGGGGAGATTGGCGCTTCTCCTTGCCCCGAATGCAAGGGACAGCGGCTCAGGAAGGAAGCGCTGGCAGTTCGGTTTCAGGGGCAATCCATTGCTGAGGTGACGCAATTGGCCATCAAAGAGGCCCTCGCGTTTTTTCAGGGCGCCGCGCTCACCCCCCAGGAGGAGGAGATTGCCAGACTCGTATTGCGGGAGATCAGGGAGCGGCTCGGCTTTCTGGTGAGCGTGGGGCTCGACTACCTCTCCCTCAGCCGGGCCTCGGCTACCCTGGCCGGGGGGGAGGGGGAGAGGATTCGGCTGGCCACCCAGATCGGATCAGGGCTTACCGGCGTCCTCTATGTCCTCGACGAGCCGAGCATCGGCCTGCACCTTAGGGACAACCTGAGACTCCTGGATACCCTGAAGCGGTTGCGGGACCTCGGCAACACCGTCATCGTGGTGGAACATGATCCGCAGACCGTGCTGAGCGCCGACCACGTCATCGATATGGGGCCCGGCGCCGGGGTGCATGGGGGAGAGGTGATCTTTACCGGTACGCCTGATCAGTTACTGAAGGACGAAGAATCGCTCACCGGCAAGTACCTCTCCCATCGCCTCACGATCCCCATTCCGGCCAAGAGGAGGAAAGGCAACAAGGGGGAGTTGATCATCGAAGGGGCCAGGGCCAATAACCTCAAAGGGATCACGGTGGAGATACCGCTGGGGGTCTTTACCTGTGTGACCGGGGTTTCCGGCTCCGGCAAGAGCACCCTGATCATAGATACCCTCTACCAAGCATTGGCTCAGCGTCTGCACAGAGCCAATGCGCGCGCCGGCGAGTTTACGGCCCTCCGGGGGATTGAAGTATTGGATAAGGTCGTTAAAATCGACCAGATGCCTATCGGCAGGACCTCCCGGTCCAATCCAGCTACCTATACCGGGATCTTTTTTTTCATCAGGGATCTCTTCTCCCAGCTCCCCGAAGCAAAGGTGAGGGGGTATACCCAGGGGAGATTCAGCTTCAATGTGAAGGGGGGTAGGTGTGAGGCATGCCAAGGAGAGGGGATCATCAGGATAGAGATGCACTTCCTTCCCGATGTCTACGTGACCTGCGATGAGTGTGAGGGGAGACGGTTCAACCGCGAGACCCTGGAGATCCGTTACAAGGGCAGGGATGTATCGGAGGTCCTCGAGATGACGGTGGAAGAGGCCTTGGAGTTCTTCCGACACATCCCTCCTCTCAAGAAGAGGTTCCAGGTATTGGCCGATGTCGGGCTTGGATATATCGAGCTGGGGCAGCCTGCTCCTACCCTTTCCGGCGGGGAGGCCCAGCGGGTGAAGCTCTCGCGGGAGCTGGGCAAGAGGGATACCGGCAGGACCGTCTACATCCTCGACGAGCCCACAACCGGCCTGCACTTTGCCGAGATCCAGCGGCTTCTCGATGTGCTCAACCGGCTGGTGGATGCCGGCAACACCGTCATCGTCATCGAACACAACCTCGATGTCATCAAGTCCGCCGACTATATCATCGACCTGGGTCCTGAAGGGGGGGATCAGGGGGGTGAGGTGATTGCACAAGGCACCCCTGAGCAGGTGGCAGCTAATACCCGTTCCTATACCGGGGAGTTTCTCAAGAAGGCATTGAAATGATTGAGCAAATTTCCTTTTATCTTGATCGTTTATGAAAATAAAGCTATAGTTCACATCAATGAAAGTAAGATCAGCAATGAAAAAGATTCTGCTCATTGTATTGCTCTTCTTATCCCTGATGGTTTGTATGACCTCCGCGGCATCGGCAGGTCATTTGGAGGATCTCTCGGACGGCGCTAAGGCATATAAAAAAGGTGATTTCGACGAGGCCATAAGGTTTTATACCAGCGCCATTAGCTCTGGGAAGCTTTCCCAGAAGGACCTATCGGCAGCATATGCACTTCGCGGTATGGCCTGGTTAAAAAAAAGCGCCTATGATAGCCGGGACAAGGCCTTGCACACCCTTGACAAGGCCATTGCCGATCTTACCAAGGCCATAGAGCTTGACCCGCAGCTCGACATTGCTTACTACTACCTTGGCCTTGCATGCAAGACAAAGGGTGACGATGACAAGGCCATTGCGAACTACACCAAGGCCATAGAGATTGATCCGAGGTACGATGAAGCATACTGCGAGCGCGGCATGTCCTGGTACAGAAAGAGCGACTATGACAAGGCCATTGCCGATTTCACCAAGGCCATCGAGATCAACCCGAAGAACGGCAATGCCTATGCCGGCCGCTGCATGGCCTGGTTAAAAAAAGGCGACAATGACAAGGCCAATGCCGATTATCTCAAGAGCCAAGAGCTATCAGGAATGGAAGAGGAATAAAATTTTCTTAAAGATGTTAGAAAAATATTGAAGGTTGATTTCATTTCACCCCTGCAGTGCTCTTTTAAAGGGGTGATAAAGAGGCATGTCTGAGACAAACAACTTTTCATTCGGCACGTAGCGATGGGAACACTTCTCGCCAGAAAGGAGGATCAGCAATGAAAAGGATTATGCGTATTACATTGCTCTTCTTATGCCTGACGATTTGTGTGACCTCCCCGGCAGGGGCAGGCGGTGATGACGATGCAGATGAGGGCGCGTACGCATTAGATAGGGGTGACTATGACGAGGCCATAAGGCTTTTCACCAAGGCCATTGAATCTGGCGATCTTCATCCGGTGACACTATATGCGGCCTACAACTTCCGCGGCAAGGCGTGGGATCACAAGGGTGACTATGATCGTGCCATTTCGGACTTCACGAAGGCGATCGAGTCAGGCCCGAGCATCTCCATTGCGTACTACAACCGCGGCAACGTCTGGGGGAGGAAGGGCGACTATGACAAGGCCATTGCCGATTACACCAAGGCCATTGAGTTCAGCCCAAAGTACGACGACGCCTACTACAGCCGCGCCCTCGCCTGGGGGATGAAGCGCGATTATGTCCAGGCTATTGCCGACTACACCAAAGTCATAGAGCTCGCCCCGAAGAATGCCAAGGCATACTACTTCCGCGGCACCCTCTGGGGGGCTAAGGGTGACTATGACAAGGCCATTGCCGATTATACCAAGGCCATAGAGCTTGATCCGAAGTACGCCAAGGCATACAGCAAGCGCGCTGCCGCCTGGGATAAGAAGGGTCACCATGACAAGGCCAAAGCTGACTTTGACAAGGCCAAAGAAATCGACCCCAGCATACACTGATATCAGTGACTCAAACAGTCGAATCGGTTGAAATGATTGGAACAAAGGAGGTTACGAGTGCTTGATCTCAGGTTTGTGCGGGAAAATATAGAGCTGCTCAAGGAGAAGCTGGCCCTGCGGGGGGATGACCTGGATCTCAGCCCCTTTATCCAGTTGGAGCAGGAACGCCGGGAGTTGATCCAGGAGGTCGAGACCCGCCGGAGCAAGCGCAATCAGGTCTCTGACGAGATCAGCAGGATCAAGCAGGAAAAGGGGGATGCCGGAGATCTGATCGCGAAGATGCGCCGGGTCTCCGAGAGGATTAAGGTATTAGAGGATAATTTAAAGGAGAAGGAAGAGTGGGTGCAGGCGTTTCTCCTTGTCATCCCCAATATCCCCCATGAGTCGGTCCCTCTAGGAAAGAGCGAGGCGGACAACAAAGAGGTACGCAAATGGGGTGAGTTGCCTTCGTTTGCCTTTGAGCCCAAGCCACACTGGGATATCGGCGAGGAGCTCGACATCCTCGACTTTAAGGCAGGCGCCAAGATAACAGGTGCCCGGTTTACCCTTTACAAGGACCTCGGCGCCCGGCTGGAGCGCGCCCTGATCAACTTCATGCTCGATCTGCACATCAACGAGCACGGTTATATGGAGGTGCTCCCTCCTTTCATGGTCAACCGGGAGGCAATGATCGGCACCGGGCAACTGCCCAAGTTTGCAGAGGACCTCTTCAAGATCGAGGGCATGGACTATTTTCTCATTCCTACGGCCGAGGTGCCGGTGACCAATATCCATCGGGAGGAGACCCTCGATGAAGGGGAGCTGCCGCTGTACTATTGCGCCTATACCCCCTGTTTCCGCAAGGAGGCGGGTTCGTACGGCAAGGACACCCGGGGAATTATACGTCAGCACCAGTTCAACAAGGTAGAGCTGGTCAAATTCACCACGCCCGAGACTTCGTATGACGAATTAGAAAAACTCCTGACAGATGCCGAGGAGGTCCTGCGAAGGCTGGATATCCATTACCGCGTGGTCTCCCTTTGCACCGGTGATCTGGGGTTTGCCGCCTCCAAGACCTATGATATCGAGGTGTGGCTTCCCAGTCAGGGGACGTATAAAGAGATCTCCTCGTGCAGCAGCTTTGAGGCGTTCCAGGCCCGCCGTGCCTCGATACGCTTCCGCCGGGAGGGAAAGAAAGGGACGGAACTGGTTCACACCCTCAACGGCTCGGGTCTTGCCGTAGGCAGAACCGTGGTGGCGATTCTCGAAAACTATCAACAAGAGGACGGCAGCGTGGTCATCCCCAAGCCCCTGCGCCCCTACATGGGGGGCATTGATAGGATTGAGAAGAAAGGGTAGAATTAATAAAGAAGGGTTCGAGTCCCGCTCTTTAATTTAGATTTTATGGAAAGCGCGATCCCCCAAAGGGGGAGGGTCTGGGGTTCAAGTCCCACCCTACTTTGTATAGAAATCTGAATGGTGGGATGTCGCAAGGCGACAGATTCAAGTGGTCTAGGGTTAAGAAATTATAAGTAGTTTGTATTTTTAAGAATAAGCTACTAGCTACACGTTACAAGCTAATGGTATTCCCGCTCCCGCGGGAATCTAGGAGGGATGGCCGAGCGGTTTAAGGCGGCGGTCTTGAAAACCGCTTCTCCCGAAAGGAGACGGGGGTTCGAATCCCTCTCCCTCCGCCATGTTTTTTGCAGGGCAAAGAACATGGCGAGACCATACCGAAAGCCTTTTGGCTTTTAATAGAGCCACCATCAATTTTCATTAATAATCAACTAGTTATACATCTTAACCTCAACTTTACCTTCGCTTTTATTTGCTCACTTCGAAGCGTCTGCACCTTGCCCCTGTTATTGACCACATCCCGCAAATTAGCGAGGCCAAGATTTTTTTGGTGTGCTTTTCGGTCAGGAAGCGGGCAGCACCTACGAAACGTTTTCTAAGTTACTTTATAAATTATACTTGACAATTGCTAATATTTATGATAATCACATGGGTATTAGAGAATCCACCTAATAATTGAGTTCGCCGTAGACAAGGAGATATTACAGTATGGCAAAACAAGAAGTAGTTACAACGCAAGTAGCTGGGCCGGAGGAGAAGCCGCCTGAAACTCCACCAGAGCCTACTCCGCCGAAAGGCGCTGACGAGGAACCAACAGAGCAGCCTCGCCAACCTTTTTTTGCTTTCTTTACCCCAGATGCCTCCAAGTTTTCAGATGAGCAGATTAAAGAGATCGTCAATCAACAAGTGCAATTAGAGGTGTGCAAAACGAATCTTGGCGACTCTTATAACGTTCTATTCATGTTTGACGAAGCCCACATAATCAGATTGAATGCGGATAGAATATACGGCGCAGTGACAAATGCAGATCGAGAGAAGCCAATTCTATTGATACTAAGCTCTCCAGGAGGTGATATCGCGGCGGCGTACTTTATCGCCAAACTTTGTCGTGAATACACCAATCACAACTTCGAAGTGGCTGTACCCAGGCAGGCAAAATCGGCAGCCACTCTAATCTGTTGTGGCGCCGATCGTATCCATATGGGGAGTCTAAGTGAGCTAGGTCCCATAGATCCTCAATTCGGTGGGGTACCAGCACTTGCCTTGAAACACTCAGTGGAACATTTGGCTCAGCTAGCCAAAGCATATCCATCTGCAGCTGGGATGTTTAGTGATTATCTCGCCAAATCTTTACGTGTGGAGGCGCTTGGCTACTATGAGCGGGTTGCGAAATCCGCTACCCAGTACGCGGTCCGTCTTCTTAACTCTCGCAGGGCCAAGATGCTGGAGCCAGCTGAGACGTCCCTGATCGCTAACCGGCTTGTTTATGAGTATACCGATCATGGATTCGTGATCGATGCTCGAGAGGCTCTCGACATCTTCGGAGACTCAATCGTAGTCTGCAATACATCTGAATACAACGCCGCCAACTCTCTGTACCTGCAACTTGGTTTAATGTCCTGGATTTGCAATTCAACATACAAGAAAAGCCTCTCCTTTGTTGGGAATGCAGGAGGCGGATGTTGGCTTCGCCCAATAGATAATGGCTGAAACGAGGAAAGCGGAAATTCGTATATTAATTACATTGAGATAGGCTGATTCAAATTAAGTTGGCAGGGATCTATGCAAGATGCGGCTCAACAGCTCTATAATTCCCTTACTTCGTATGAGGATCTCGAATCGCTCATTGCTTCCGCGGAAGCCGAAAATTTATATCTTGAGTGCAAAGCACCGTCAGAACCTCGGCTATCCAGAGAGCAGAAGGCTAAGCTATCACAAGCACTTTCTGGATTCTCCAACGCCGCTGGTGGTGTAATAATTTGGGGCATTAGTACGACCAAACATGCACAAAGCGGGCTTGATATTTTAACGCAGCTTGAACCTATTGGACACCTTTCGCTTTTTGCCAACCATATAAAAAAGGCTATCCCAACTTCATGTAGACCCTCCATAATAAATACGCAGACCAAAACTATAAAGAAATCTCCTTCTGATACAAAAGGTATAGCTGTTACATATATTCCAAAAAATGAGGGAGATCCTATCCAAGCTAATGACAATCTATTCTATTTTAGAAGTGGTGACGAGTTTATAGCAGCACCATATGAAATTATAAAAAGGCTCTTTGCGGCTACAGAGTCCCCAGATTTGCATGTAGTCTTTGATGGCCGAATCGTTACCCAGCGTTCTGATGGTAAATGGCTACTACCCATTCCGATCGAGAACCGGACTAGTGCTGCCGCAGAACATGTCGCTGTCTTTGCCGAAATAGAAAATCCTGATGCATGTGAAAAAATTGAAAGTGAGCTGTTTAACGATGTATCTAATATTAATCCTGGTAAAAAAATATACGAAGTGAAAGTAAATGGCGTAATCCATCGAGGCATCAATGTGGTAGCAGGCACCCTGATATTCAAAATGAAAGTTTCGAAGCGAGCTAAGAGAAATATCAGGGTTAAAATTTCTCTATATGCTAATAAGATGCGTGCACGTGTTCAATCTGCTACCCTTCGATTGGCGAAGAAAGGCTTTTCCCTGCAATCATCCAAAGAAATGTATATCTATTGAATTAACCTAGCAATGTACGGCCATGGAGACGGGGACGTTGTTCAATTTTTTCACCGTACTTTGGACAACGACCCTCTTTCTTTTGCCAACGTTAAAACTCTGATAAGGAGGAAATGACGATGAATTCGATAAAGCTCTTCTACCGACTCTTGCAATTGGACCGTCAATTAAGGTTTCAAGTAGTTATCGCTGTCCTAGCGGGACTTATTACGGTTGGCACCCTTTTTTATCAAGTACACGAAAGGGAAACATTGCGAACGCAAAACCTGTCCTACGACAAGCAGTTGAAGGTCCTAAGTCAGGTCCTATCCAGCATCAACAACCTCAAGACCTTTGCAAATGCTCAAAAGAATCAACTGCAAGAGCAACAAGCTATTCTGGAGAGACTAAAAAAAGAAAAAGAAAAACTCAGTCTCGTTGTCAAGGCAGATAGACAGATTGTGGAAGCCCTTTTCCGCATCCAGGCAGAACGTAACCGCTCAAGCGCTTGGACTGACCGTCTCATCGGTTTCCTGCTGGGGGTTATTGGTTCCTTGGTTGCAACCGTGGTTTGGTCGGCTTTTCGCTTACGTCGGCCTAACAAGTACAAGCAACGGAATCGTTACACTCGCGGCTGATTTTCATGTATATGTACTAATGTCATATTTCTTCTGACATTCCCCCGCGGATGTCGAAGAATTGGAGTGCGAGCAAGCAACCAGGGGCACGCGAGACGTTGCGTTGCCTGCGTGCCCCTGGGGTTACCCCCTCAGAGGTGTGCCGGAAACCGCTTGTTTTATCTTAAAAATTTTTTTACCAGAAAAGACAAGGCAAACAACAGGAAATTTACCATTACTACCGTGGCGCCGGCCGGCAAGTCGGCGTAAAAAGAAATGGTGATGCCGGTAAGCACGGAGAAAACGGCAATAATTGCCGCCGTGATCATCGCCGCCTTGAATCCTTTGGCAATCTGCAAGGCCGTAGCTGCCGGCAGGATAAGCATGGCCGATACCAGCATAATGCCGACTACCTTGACGGCTAAAACCACGGTAATAGCTGTCAGAAACATCAGCGCAACATTGATCCGTTTGGTATTTATTCCCGTAATCTTGGCGAACTGCTCATCAAAGGTCGTCGAAAAAAGATCGTTGTATAAAAATATGATAACCAGCAGAATAACTACAGATAGACCTACCGATAACAACACTTCTTGGCTGCTGATGGCCAGGATGTTGCCGAATAGATAGCTGAAAAGGTCGACATTAAATCCATTAGACAAACTGGCCAAAACCACTCCCCCGGCTATACTGATGGAAGAGACGATGCCGATGGCGGCATCGCCGTAGATCTTGGCCTTTTCCGTGAGCTTCAACACCAGATATGAGGCCATAATGACCAGGGGTATGGCTACATAAAAGGGATAAAAGCCCAAAAAGAGGCCGAGGGCGATGGCCCCGAAACTGACATGGGAAAGGCC
>Ga0299912_10002824_pt1 | contig 14239 bp, 10 predicted proteins | sample RVTome_2_FD_207667 | JGI IMG/M metagenome (GOLD analysis project Ga0299912, IMG submission 207667) | Soil microbial communities from uranium-contaminated site in the Upper Colorado River Basin, Wyoming, United States - RVT95D214 (version 2) ...
GTTGAGCTCGCAACCGACTGCGGCGAGAAGCGGCGCGGAGACAAGGGACATAATCAAAATTATTATCACTGAATACTTCATTCCGACTCCTTCAATAAATCCGGTCCGGGCGGCCCGGCTGCTGCCCCCCCCAACGTCCGAAGCGCCTGAGTGGTGGGTGGGAGGGTCTTGGGCGAAGGCGTGAGGGGCGCGGCGGTGATAGGACCAGCACAGCATTTAAAACCTTATTCCTTTGTAGCCATAAACCTGAAACACGATCCGCGAATCCTTTGTTTCTTTGTCATACATGACCATTGCCCGGAACGTCCAATCTCCACTGGCCAGATACGTCACGCTGGCCGAGAATTGGATATTGGTCTTCTGGTTGGCGATCAAAAGAACGGGCTGGGCCTCGATCTTCAGCCGGCCCTCCTCGAGCAGGCCCATGCCCGTCCGCCAGAACAAAAGGAATGCCCCGAAGCTGCCCCGCTCTCCCATCATGAATTCGAGGCGATGTTCCAGGTTGTTCCGACGCCAGGTGATATCGATGCTGGACATGGCAAATTGGATCGGCTCATCGGATATCAAGTGATAGCCCATGACGTCCAGGATTTTTCCATATCCGGCCGAAAACCCGACATTATAGTTGTCCTGATCGAGAACTCCTTTGGAATACCGTCCCGCCAGGAAGAAATTCCCTTTGAAGTGGAGCGGCATCCCCGAGCCCGTGGTCAGCGATAGCCCGACGTTCCCGCTCGCGTAATCGTGCTCGATGCCGATCCCCCAATCGCGGTCGAAACCGAAGCCGTTCATCGAGAGCGGCTGGAGGAGCTGGGCGTGGTTATCGAAATAGGAAGCCAGACCGAACTTCGGGCGGTTGTGCCCGACCCAGATATCGAAAGCCCGGGTTTTGAACTTCAAGTAAGCATTATAGAGCTGAGGTTCCAGGGTCTTTTCGCCTTCGGCGTTGACGGCCAGCCGCGCCTGAACGGCGAGGACCGCGATATCCCTGGTCTCGCCGGAAAACCTCTGGATATAGTCGAACCCGAGGCTCGGCTTCTGCATCGCCTCCATTTGATTCATGGAGGAATAGACGGCTTTTTTTGCGGCAGAAGACCAGCCGGCGATCCCCTGGGCTTCGAGAAAAAATAAATAGCTCGATGAAAGAAGGGGACCGGCGGCTCCGGCGAGAACCAGAAACAATAAGATAAAACCCTTTTTAAACATCAAACGTGATGCTGCCGTAGAAGAGGGGATTTCCGTCCTTAAAAAACGTCACCCGGACTTCCCAGCTGCCCGGCATGACGATGTTGACGGGCATAAGATAATCGTTTTTCTTGTTCAGCTTGAACTCTACGTCGCCCGAATCGTGGGCGCCCCGCATCGTGGGCATATCGGACCGGCCCTTGATGGCGTAGGGCGTGATTTTGTCGCCGTTCCTGTCAAAGATCTGGATCTTCAGGATGACCGTGCCCATTTTGGGCTTTTCGCTGAACTCGTAAATAAGATAGGCGCCGTCGCCGATCTCATATTTTTTCCCGGATTTCGGAAGGGTCTTATAGGCGATCTCCTGATTCCCGGAGGAGGCTTGGGCGAAGACGGAAACGGGGGAATTTCCGGCCGGAGCGGCTGCCAACTCCAGGGTTGCGGCGAATCCGAGGACAAGTCCGAGCCCCAGCGCCGCGTATATCGAACGCTTGATGGTCATGGCTGTCTCCTTTGAAGGCCAAAATACACAATTCCTCTCGAAATAATAGTATAAACCGCTAACCCCCTTCTGTCAAATAAAGCCGCGGCTGACCGTATATCATTTTCGGGGACATGATTCCCTGTCCCTGGCGGTTTTCAACAGCATCGTCCTTTGGGGCGCTACCGACTAGACAGGGACAGGGTATCGTGTCCCCCTTGCATTGAAAGTGATATACGGTCAGGAGCCGCGGATCACGGACTCTCTTTTGGCTCCTTAAGGCTTCGACGCAGGGGCAATGGCCGGCGCCAGGAACAGACCGAAGTTCGAGAGCGTCGGGCAGGCTCTCGATTTGGTGATGCGGACGCGCACCTTTTGCGCCGTCACCTCCGGAAACCGCAAAAGCCTCTTGTACCCGACGGTCGTCGAGCGGACGATTTCTTTCCACGAGCTTCCTGTCCAGGCATCCAAGAAAAACTCTTCGATCCGCTGCCCGACATGGATCTGCTCTTGGAGCAGGGCAACATTGAAGGTTTTTGGCGCCCCGAGGTCATATTCGATCGAAGCGGCGGTCACTCCATCGTCTGGGCTCCAATAGCTGTCTTTGTCGGCGTCGATCGTGTTGTCCGCGCCGAACATCCCCCCCTTCCTCGTGTCTGACGCTGCCGCCTTCGCGGCCTTAGCTAGGTTATCGGCGAATGTCGCCCGCAAAACGTTCCCGATCTCCTTGAGCCGTCGGGCGTCGGTCTCGTGGATGCGGCCCCTTTGGTCGGGCGGCACATTGAGCAGAAGCATGCAGTTGCCGCCGACCGAGCCGTAATAAATGTCCAGCAGGCGGTCGAGCGGCCTGACCTTGCCGTCCTCGGCGGCATGATAGAACCAGCCGGGCCGGATGGAGGTGTTGACTTGGGCCGGATACCAGACCAGCTGCGCGCCTTTTTTCGCCGCCTCGAACAATACCGGGCGGGAGCCGAGATCTTTCTGCTGGAAGTTGAGCCCGCCGAGGCTGTCGGATGTGGCTTCTTCGATAGGCTTGAAGAAGGGCACGACGCTCCATTCGCTCTCTCTCGAGATGCCGGCTTCGTTGCCGCACCAGCGGGCGTCCGGCCCCATGATCGAGATCGTCGCCTTGGGCTGCAGCCCGCGGATGACGCTCCAATAGGCCTGCCAATCATAGATCTGCCGCTTGCCGTTGGGGCCTTCGCCGCAGGCGCCGTCGAACCACACATCTGCCACGTCGCCGTAGTTCGTCAGCAGTTCGCCCAGCTGGTTCTTGAAATGCTCGTTATAGGCCGGCGAATCGCCGTACTTCGGCTCGTGCCGGTCCCAGGGCGAAAGATAGAGGCCGAGCTTCAACTTCGCCTCCCGGCAGGCGTCGGCCACTTCGGCCACGACGTCGCCTTTCCCCCCGCGCCACGGGCTGTTCTTGACCGAGTGTTCGGTGGACCGACTCGGCCAGAGGCAGAAGCCGTCGTGGTGCTTGGCGGTCAGGATCAGCATTTTCATCCCGGCCTCTTTAAACGCCGCCACCCACTGGCGGGCATTGAAGTCCGTCGGGTTGAAAAGCTTCGGATCTTCCTTGCCTTCGCCCCACTCCCGGTTGGTGAAAGTGTTCATCCCGAAATGGACGAAGGCGGCGAACTCGACCTCCTGCCAGGTAAACTGGCGCTCCGACGGCGTCACGGATGCCGCCTTGCGGACGACGTCCTCGGGCCTGTCGCTAGGACCGATGGTGACGGGCTTGAGATCCTCCGAGGCACGGATTCCCGTCAAATAGAGACAAGCGGCCGACAACGCAGCGAAGAGGAAGGCGCGGAGCCTGGACTTTTCTTTCATGAAAAATATCACAGCTTCGGCCGCTTCAGATGAAAATCGGTCTTGCTCTGAAAGGCGCGGGCCAGGAGAAGCATGTCTTCTTCGCCGAATAATCGCCCCGTGAAGCGCAGGCTCGTTGGCTGGCCCTTCGAATCGAAGCCGTGGGGCAGGCTGATCTCAGGGTGACCGGTCATATTGGTCACGCCGAGCGAGCTGCCGATGAAAAGGTCGATCTTATCGAAGACCTGATTAAACTCTTCCATGAGTTTATAGCGGGCCCGGTTGGCCTGGATATACTCCACGGCCGGCACGAACCTGTGCAGCCGGAATGATCCGACCCAGGAGCTCTGCTCGGGCTCGGCCGACATCATTTCGAGTTTGTCGCCGCGGATGAGATCGTCGAACGCCGCCGCTCCCTCGGTCGTCAGGATGAAGTCCATGGCGCCGCTTGATCCTTTGGGAAGCTCGAGGGGGATGAGGTTCACGCCCAGTCCCTTGATGACGGCGAGCGCGTCCACATTGAATTTCCTGCTTGTACGCTGACGCTCGACGCGATCCGGGTTCTTAGGGTCGTCGGGAATCTCGCCCTCATAATCGGTTTTGATGTAGCCAACTCCGAGCTTCCGCACATCGCGGCCGGCGTCCCAGTCGAACGGCGCAGGGATGACATGGTTGTCCTTTCCGTCCGGCCCGCAGATGGCCTTCAAGACCAAGGCGCAGTCCTCGGCTTGCCGGCAGAGCGGGCCGATCTTGTCCATTGTCCAGCTCAAGGCCATGGCCCCATAGCGGCTGACGCGGCCGAATGTCGGACGCAGCCCCGTCACCCCGCAGCGGCTGGCAGGGGACATGATCGAACCGCGGGTTTCGGTCCCGATCGAGAACCCGACCAGGCCGGCTGCGGTGGCCGCCGCTGGCCCGGCCGAGGAACCGCTCGAGCCGCTATTCGGATTCGCAGGGTCCCAGGGACTTTTCGTCTGTCCGCCGAACCACCGGTCGCCCTGGGCCAGTGCGCCGAGCGTCAGCTTGCCAACGAGCACGGCCCCGGCAGCGGTGAGCTTTGTATAGACGCTCGCATCGACGTCGATGGCCTGCTCTTTATAGGGGGAGGCACCGAAGGTTGTTTTGTAACCCTTCACGGCCAGCAAATCTTTGGCCCCCCAGGGAATCCCATGCAGCGGCCCGCGGTATTTTCCCGCCGCGATCTCCTGGTCGGCTTTGGCGGCCTGTTTGAGGGCCAGCTCTTCGGTCAGGGTGACGACGCAGTGGAGGATCGGATCATATTTTTTCAGCCGTTCGAGGTAGAGCTTGGTGAGGTCAAGGGATTTGATCTCGCGTTTTTCGATGAGGCGGGCGAGGTGTGTCACGGGAAGAAAAGCCAGGTCTTCATCGGTCTTGGGCTTGGCCACGTTCGGCTTCGACCATTTGAAGGTTTTGCGATCGGCCGGCAGCTTCATCCCCGGCAGGAGCGGGTTGAAGACGATGGCCGACGGGGTGTCGTTTCCGAGCTTCATTTCGCGGAGCGTCTGATAATTGGCGAGCAGTCCGCCTTTCCGGCTCAGGCTCTCGGCGATCCGCTTTTCCGCTTCGGGCGGGAGCGACAGGCCGGCGACTCTCGCCGCTTCGTCCACCATGCCCAGCGTGATTTGCGGCGCATCCTGGGCCACGGCTAAAAGCGCCCCGGGCATGAGAGTCGCGCCGAGTCCAATGGAACCGAAATACTCAATAAAACGGCGGCGGTTGAAAGCTAATGGATCATTTTCACTTCTCATATTGCCACTTTCCTTCTTTCAGCATCTTCAGCGCCTCCTTGACGGCCGTGTCGAGCTCGCGGTCGAAGCCGTCCAGCTCGTCCTTGGGCGAGTTTTTGACGAACACGTCGGGCGCGACGCCGAAGTTCTCCATGATGGTGCCGTAGTTGTTCGGCTTTGTCGGGTCGTACGTGACGACGAGCGAGCCGGGCGTCCGGATCGAGCCGCCGTTGATCAAGCCGTAGCTGCCCGTGGCGATGACCGAGGCGTTCGTCGGGTTGCCGACGATCCGCCCCAATCCCAGATCGCGGAAGCCCTGCGGCGTCACCTCGCTGTCCGAGGCGGACCGCCAGTTGATCATCATGACTTTGGGCCCGGCGATGGCCTGCTGCGGCCGCCGTCCCCATGTCCGGGAGCCCCAGCGGCTATTCCAGTATTCATAAGGCTTGCGCTCGAGGATATCGAGGATCTCTTGGTCGATGTTGCCGCCGCCGTTGTAGCGGATATCAACGATAATGCCCTTCTTGTTGGAGAACTGGCTGATCTCATTCTGAAAGACCGTGAGCGACGCCTGGTTCATGGAGCGGATGTGGACGTAAGCGATCTGCCCCTCCGACTGCTTGTCCACATAATCGCGGTTTCCCTTGACCCACTCCTGGTATTTGATGTTTCCGAGCGAGGGCACGGTCTTGATCCGGACGTCCCGCGCCGTTGGGCTCTTGGGGTTCGGCTCGGAAGCGACGCGCACGACGGCGTATTCGTTGAGAAGATTGTTCAGATCCTTCCAGTAGTCATCGCCGCTTTTGATTTCGCGGCCGTTGATCGCCAGGACGTAGTCGCCCGTCTTGAGCTTGAGCCAATCCTTGTCGGCCGGTCCGTCCCGGTAGATGCGCGTGATCTTGTAATAGTCCTTGTCCGGCCCTATTTCGAAGCCAAGGTATCGCGTCTGGTAGGTCGAGGGCCGCTCGATCCCGGCCGGCCCGCTCACACCCGTATGCGAGGCGTTGAGCTCGCCGATCATCTCGTTGCAGAGGTCATAGACATCGATGTAGTCTCCGACGTGCTTGAGGAGCGGCCTGTATTCCTTCCGCACACCGGCCCAGTCCGTGCCGTGCATGTTCGGATCGTAGAAGCGGTATTTCATCACCCGCCAGCATTCCTCGAAGATCTGTTCCCACTCCTGACGCCTGTTGACGACGACCTTGAAGTTGAAGGCGAGCTTTTTCTTGTCGCGGTTGGGGGCGAGCTCCATCTTATAGACGTTGTTCTGGGCGCGGTAGAAGACGAACTTGCGGTCCTCGGTCGGGGTCAGGCCGCCGAAGGTCCCGTCCGTGATTTTCTTCTTGTCTTTTCCGTCAAGTCCGATGGAGAACAGTCCGGGGCCTTTCTCGTCCTGGCTCGTGAAGGTGATCGTCTTGCCGTCCTTGGACAGGAAGAAATCGCCGACGGCGTTTGTCCCGGTCGTAATCTGGATGGCGCGGCGCTCGATCCCGTCAGGATCGACGATCAGGCCGGCCGGCGCGGCCGCTTCTTTCTCCTTGTCCCGGCCGCGGCTTTCTTCTTCCCTCTTCATCCGCTCCTTGACCAGCGGGTCGTCGGGGTCTTCCGCGAGCTTTGCCAGGGCGACCTTGAACAGGTGGTTCACGCCGCTTTCCCGGTCTGAGCGGAAGATCAAGAATTTCCCGTCGGGCGTTAATTCACCGCCCACATCGCGGAAGGGATTCTTCGTCATGTTGATGAATTTCTTTTCGGCGATATTGAAGAGATAGACATCGGCATTGGCCTCTTCGTCCCGTATGGTCAGGACGAGCCATTTGCCGTCTGGAGAAAATTCAGCGATGGAATGGCCGCCGGGCGTTTCATTAAGCTCTTTTAAGCTGCCCGTCTCGACGTCGACGAGGAAGAGCTTATTGGCCGCCGAAAAGGCGAGCTGCTTTGAGTCGCGCGACCAGGTGAACGAACTCTTCGTCGATTCATGCGACGTGAGCTTTTTGCGGCTTCCCGTCTCGACGGTGGAGAGCCAGATCTCTTCCTCAAGCGATTCGTCCGAGATGTAGGCGATATACTTTCCGTTCGGCGAATAGGATTCATAGCGGTCGCGCCACGGCGACGCGGTCACCTGTTTCATCTCGCCGACGCCCTCCTCGGTCGGGATGACGAAGATCTCGCCATGAAAGTCCACGGCAGCGTAGTCGCCCTTAGGCGAAGGCGAGAAGCCGTCGGCCTTGCCGTCGGCGGCGAGGTAATCGATGAGGTTCACCTTCGGATCGAAAGCAAGATCGAGGGCGATGCGCTGCGGCTTGCCGTCCGGGAGCCTTAATTTATAGAGGTCGAAGTCGCACTCGTAGATAATTTCCGTCCCGTCCGGGCTCATGGAGGGGAACTGGATTCCGTCCTTTTTATGAAACGTCACCTGGGTCGGAGATCCGCCCTTCGGGGAGATCTTCCAGATATTGAAATATCCGTCGCGCTCCGAGAGGAAGTAGATCATGCTGTCCGCGCCCCACATCGGCATCACGTCCTGCCGGAAATTGCGGAACTGGGCGAGGTCGGTGTTGGTGAGCTGCTTAATTTCCCTGGAGGAGAGGTCCTGGATGCAGATCTCGGCGCTGGCATTGCCCTTGTAGCCTTTCCGCCAATAGCGCGGGGCGATGCGGTTGAAAGCGATCATCCGACCGTCCTGGGACATCATGCCGTAGGCGGCCTGGTCCATAGGAAGGGGGGTCGGAAGCCCGCCCTGGAGTGAGACCGTATAGAGCGGCGAACCCCAGGCTCGGTCGCTGCGGTTCGAGGCAAAAATGATTTTCTTGCCGTCCGGCGTCCAGTACTGAACACTGTCGTCCACGGTCATGAACGTAAGCTGTTGCGGCTCTCCACCCTCGACCGGGACAACCCAGACATCGTTGTTTCCCATGCGGTCGCTGGTGAAGGCGATCCATTTGCCGTCGGGCGAGAACCTTGGGTTGACGTCCGCAGCCACATGGGCGGTCAAGCGGCGGGGATTCGAGCCGCCGTCGTCGGCCACCCAGATGTCGCCGTGATAGGAAAAGGCGATCTTGCCCTTATTGATATGGGGATATCGGGCGAACTTGATCGGCGCAGCAAGGGCGGCCGAGGCCAGAAAAAGAACACAAATCGATGAAATCGCAAAAAGCTTTTTCATGAATCCTCCTTTTTTAGGTCGGTGTGCATGGCGGGCGGAAGGCTTTAGCTTATAGAAAATCCTGGAATTTATCAAAAGGAAAAAAACAGGGTCAAATTCCGTGTTTTTGCCGTTTCTCTTCGTACATCAGCTTGTCCGCACGGACCATGAGATCCTCGATCGTCGAGGGGAATTCAGGATCGTAGCAGGCCACTCCTGAGCTGATCGACAGTTTGAAAAGAGCGTCTCCGGCCGAGTTGAAAGCTTTAATATGCTTGCTCAGGCGCCCCAAGATTGTTTCGACGCCGCCGAGCGAAGCGTCGATCGGGAAAACGGCGAATTCATCGCCGCCCATGCGGCCCTTGATGTCGGAATTGCGGAACGTGCGCTTCAGGATCTTGGCCAATTCGACGAGCGCGGCGTCCCCGACGTGGTGGCCGAAACTGTCGTTGATGTTCTTGAGGTGGTCCAGGTCCAAGAAGAGGAGGAACATCTTCGTCTTGTTCCGGCTGGCCATGTTCAGATATTCTTTGGCGATCATGAAGAATCCGCGCCGGTTATAGAGGCCGGTCAGGTCGTCCGTGACGGAGTGGCTCTCGAGTTCGTTGATCATCTTCAGCCGCTCCCGGTTGGACTCCTTGAGCTTGGTCAGGGCCTTCTTCAATTTCTCTTCGGTGGTCTTCTCCCGGGTGATATCGACCAGGATACCGTCGTAATAAGCGATCCGGCCGTCCGGGCCGGCGACTGCTTGGGCGTAATCCCGTCCCCAGATCGATCGGCCGTCTTTCCGCCGGAGCTTGAATTCAAGAGACGTGAACGCCTCTTTTTCAACTATTTTCTGAAGCGACTCGCGCTGGGACTTTTGGACATAGAGGTCTTTGGGGTTGATTTTTTTTAATTCGGATTCCCGGTATCCCAGCATTTTCGCCAGGGCGGGATTGGTCTCGATGATCGTGCCGTCCGGCGTCGTGCGATAGATGCCGACCGGCAGGTTATCGAGAAGCGCCAGGTACCGCCTTTCTCTTTCCCCGTTTTTTTGCTTGAGGACGGCGGACGGCGCGGCCTTAGCGGAGGATAGGATCCGTTTTTTCTTCGTCCCTTTGTTCATGTTAAATCTACTTCCATTTATCACAGAAGGCCGCATCGGGTCAAATAGTGGAAGAGAAAAAAATTTATCAGGAACGATCATCGAATATTTATTTAATTTCTTGATATAATGCCCCGGAAGGAGACACGCATGCCGTGGAATCAGGTCTACGATCCCGTGGGCCACTGGCTCTTCTCGACGCTGCTCGCTGCGCTTCCCATCTTCGTCCTGCTCGGCACGCTCGCCTTTCTCCGCCTCAAAGCCCACTGGGCGGCCGTCCTCGGCCTCGGCTCGGCGCTGGCCATCGCGATCTTCGTTTTCGGCATGCCGGCCGGCAAGGGTTTGACCGTAGCCGTATTAGGCGCGGCCTACGGGCTGTTTCCCATCGGCTGGATCATCCTGAACGTCATTTTTCTCTACACGCTGGCGAATGAGAAGGGGTATTTCAAGATCCTCCAGGAGAGCCTGACCGGCATCACCCAGGACCGCCGGCTTCAGCTTCTGCTCATCGCTTTTTCGTTCGGCGCGTTCTTCGAGGGCGCGGCCGGGTTCGGGACGCCGGTCGCTGTCACGGCGGCCATCTTAATAGGTCTGGGGTTCAGTCCGCTCGCGGCCTCCGGGCTATCACTCATTGCCAACACGGCGCCCGTGGCGTATGGCGCGCTCGGCACGCCCATCATCGCCCTGGCCGCCGTCACAGGCCTGGACATCCGTGCCTTGAGTGCCATGGTCGGACGGCAGCTTCCTTTCTTTTCGCTTATCGTCCCTTTTTGGCTGGTCTGGGCCTTCGCCGGTTTCGGCGGCATGCTCGAAGTCTGGCCCGCGCTCCTTGTGGCCGGCGCTTTCTTCGCCGTTCCTCAATTTTTGATCTCGAACCTTCACGGCCCATGGCTTGTGGATGTCCTGTCGGCGATTGTTTCGATGGGCTTTCTCATTGTCTTCCTGCGTGTCTGGCACCCGAAAAGGATCTGGGGTCTGAACGGAAGCGAAGACGGCCGCGAGGCGAGAGGGAGGCATGATCACGGCCGGGCGATTGTCTTTAAAGCCTGGGTTCCCTGGCTCGTCCTCAGCGTCCTCGTCTTTATCTGGGGAATTCCGCAATTCAAAGCATTTCTCGACGGCATCTCGGTGTTCAAGATCCCGGTCCCGGGCGTGGACAAACTGATCAACCGCATGCCGCCGGTCGTTGCTCAACCCACGGCCGAGGGGGCTGTTTTTGCGTTCAACTGGCTGTCGTTCACCGGCACGGGCATTCTCATTTCGGCCGTCCTGTCTGCGCTCATCATGGGATTCAGGCTCCGCGAGATGGCCGCAGCCTGGTGGAGAACCGTCAAGCGCGTGCGCTACTCGCTCCTCACCGTGGCGGCGATGCTCGCCCTCGGCTACACAGCCCGCTATTCCGGCCTGGACGCGACGATGGGACTGGCCTTCGCCCGCACCGGCGTCCTCTATCCTTTCTTCGGAACCATGCTCGGGTGGCTGGGCGTCGCGCTCACCGGCTCGGACACATCCTCAAATGTTCTCTTCGGCAGCCTGCAGAGGATCACGGCCGAACAGATCGGGGTCAGTCCCGTGCTCATGGCCGCGGCGAACAGTTCGGGAGGCGTCATGGGCAAGATGATCGACGCCCAGAGCATCGTCGTCGCCAGCACGGCGACCAGATGGTACGGGCATGAAGGTGAGATCCTCCGCTATGTCTTCTTCCACAGCCTGGCGCTCGCGGCGCTCGTCGGGCTGCTCATCCTGCTCCAGGCCTATGTCTTTCCGTTCACCAGGCTTGTGGTCGGCTGATCCCTTCTTTCGCTCAAACCTTCCTTTTCAAGCGGACCTTCATCAACACATATCCGGCCTTCCTTTTCAGGCATTTTTTCGGTGAAGCCGCTTGATCTTCCACAGGTCCAGAAGCATGCCCAGAGAGCTTCGAATGATCTTGACCTTGCTTTGCCGAGAATTCCTCCAGACGACGGGAACTTGTTTGATGTTATAGCCGCGGCGGCGGCAAAGATACAGGGCTTCTGCGTCGAAGCTGAAACCTTTGATCTCGACGAGCGGGAATACGTTCTTAGCGACGTCTTTCCTGAACAGCTTGAAGCCGCACTGCGTGTCCGGAATGCCTTTCATGAGGAAAAGGCGGATGAGCACGTTGAACGTCTTGCCCATGAGCTCCCGGAAGAAAAACTGGCGGACCTGGATATCGGCTCCGGGAAGCGCCCGGGAGCCGATGATGACGTCGAACCCCTGGCCGGTCCAGGGCCAAAATTTTTCGAGCTCTTCGATGGGTGTCGAGAGGTCCGCGTCCGAGAACAGGACGAAATCGCCCTGAGCCTGGAGAACACCTTCTTTCACGGCCGCCCCTTTGCCGAGGTTTTGAGGAAGCTTGACGATGCGGACCCGGTCCATCCCTTGGAGCGCTCGAGCAGCGCGCTCTGAGGTTCGGTCTTGGCTCCCGTCGTCCACGACGATCACCTCGCTTAAGAAATCCTGCTTTTGGAGATAGGAGGCGATCGAGGTCAGGGTTTGGCCGATCCGTTCTTCTTCATCATAAGCGGGGACCACAACGGAAAGACGAATGGAGGCGGGATTAGACCTTGAAATTCTGAGGTCTGATCCCATTTTATCTCCGCTCTTTATTTCACTTTTCGGGCTGCGCAGGCCTTTTGGATGAATTCCCAGATCCTTTGGTCGAAAGGCGGCTTGCCCGAAGGCGTGGTCGGGAATTCGCCTGTTTTCCAGGACTCTTGGTATGCTTGGCCGATCTTCTCCTGGAGCCCTTCATGGCCGCCGTAGCTTTCATTCAGCAGGTCGCGCCAGCGCTTGGCCAGGTCCTGGGCGATGTCACTCTCTGGATCGGCGCTCAGGTTCTTTTGGACCTCGGCGATAAGCGAGGTCCATTTGTTATGGTAGTCCCGCATCGCCTCGGGCGAGTACTTCTTACCGATCTCCTTGAACTCCTTCATGTCCGTTTCGGTGAAAAACTTCTTCGTCCACTCTTTTTTGGTTTCTTCGCTCATTTGCTTGACCTCCCTGATGTTGATGACTTTTTTGCCGGAGGCGGAGAAGGTCCTTGTCCGCGCAAAACCTGTCATCGCTTATATAGGTAGACGGAGTGCTCTGTTCCCTCCTCGTCCTTGACCGTGGCTGAATCGACTTCCTTAGCCTCCCAGCCGGGAACGATATAATTGTGCGAAACGACGAACGTTCCCGGCTTGAGCTCGCGCTCAAATTTGGGGCGAAGCAGCTCGTTGGATTCCGGAAGGAGATAGACCGTCACGATCGTTGCTGCCGAAATATCGGTCTTTGTCGCGTCCCCGAGTCGGAACCTGACGAGTTTTTCCACGCCGGCCTTTTTCGCGTTGGCCTTGGATTCCTTGATCCGCTCCGGGTCGATGTCGATGCCGACACCGTGAGCGCCATATTGCTGGGCCGCAAAGATCACGATCCGGCCGTCGCCGCAGCCGATGTCATAGATGATGTCGTCCTTGTCCGCCTGGGCCATCTCGAGCATTTTGGCGACGACAGTCTGGGGGGTAGGCACAAAAGGCGCCAAGTCTTCAGCGTCCTCCCGGCCGTGCGATCCGACCCAGATATCGATCTGGCCGCTGCTGTCGTTGCGGAAAGAATACGGCGTTCCGGGGGTTAAGGAATAGGTAACGTCCTGACCGTATTTTTTATAGGTGACGACCATGGTCTGCGCGACCGGAACGCGGTCGATGGCGCCGGCAGCGAGCTTTTTCTCGACGGGCTTGGCCTTCGAGCCTAACGGCGCGAGCGAGTAGGTGACGACGTCTTTCGTCACGTTGCGGATGGTGATTTCTTTGGGCGTAGGAAAAACCGGCAGGGATACAGACGGTTCTCCGGATCCAGCGCTTTCCTGCGGCTTTTGGTTCAGCAGGAGAAAAGCCCCGAGTCCGACCAGGATTAAGGCGCCGATCAGGATGAATTTAGTTGTGCGATTCATCTTTTTGTGATTCTCCCCCGATTTTCTTAATCCGTGAAATACTTTGGGCTTCCATTGAGACAGCTATTTTCGCATTCTATGCTTTTTTAGTCTAACTAAGGGATGAACCGAGGTCAAGCTTGAATATGACGGGCCTGTCATAACTGGGGAATTATGTCGAGAAAAGAAATCTGAGACAAGCACCGGTGTCTCACGGTAAGCAATTCTTTTTCCGGCGCGCCGGAAAGTCGATCTGGGGTGGCGCGGCGAAGGGGCTCCCCGCCCGCGCGCAGCGGCTTGGCGGCGAGCACGGCCGGGGAAGAGCCGCGACAGGACCCCGCCCTAAATTGGCCTGACACCGGAAAAAGAATTGCTTACTGTCTCACAGGATTCTGATTGATTGCCGGGAGGGGAAAACGTTAAGATATGAACAAATATTGTTTCGCCATCGCCTGGAGAGGAGGTCGCCATGGCCGGACGAAAGCGCCTGGGAAGGCGGGAATTCCTTAAACAGACGTTCGCGGCGGCTGCCGCGTTCACGATCGTGCCGCGCCATATCCTCGGGGGCCAGGGATATACGTCTCCCAGCGACCGGCTGACGCGCGCCATCATCGGCGTCGGCGGCATGGGTTTGGGACATATGCGGTATGAAGACGGCCGGCTGCTCGCCGTCTGCGATGTGGACGAAAACCACCTCAAGTCCGCCCTGGACACGGCCGGACCCGACGTCAAGGGCATGAAGGATTTCCGCGAAGTCCTGGCCCGGCCCGATATCGACATCGTCCATATCGCGACGCCGCCGCACTGGCATGCCCTCATGTCTGTGGCCGCGGCCGAAGCGGGG
>Ga0299912_10002825_pt1 | contig 14238 bp, 13 predicted proteins | sample RVTome_2_FD_207667 | JGI IMG/M metagenome (GOLD analysis project Ga0299912, IMG submission 207667) | Soil microbial communities from uranium-contaminated site in the Upper Colorado River Basin, Wyoming, United States - RVT95D214 (version 2) ...
CTTGATATTCTGCAAAAGCAGGATGCAGCGATAAGCAACATCTCTGAAGTGGAGGTGGTGGTGGGGAAAATTGGTAGGGTTGATTCGGCATTAGACCCGGCACCTGTGGGGATGATTGAGACTGTGATAAATTACAAGGACGAGTACATTACTGACAAGGCAGGCAGACGAGTAAGTTTTCGGTATGACAGGGACAGGGGCGAATTTGTGCGGGACGCAAACGGGGAACTAATTCCAGATTCGTCGGGCAGGCCATTCAGGCAATGGCGGGAGCATATCCAATCGCCGCAGGACATTTGGAAGGAGATTGTTGCTGTCGCAGCTATTCCAGGGACGACATCTGCTCCGAAACTACAGCCGATAGCGGCTCGGCTTGTGATGCTGCAAAGCGGGATGCGTGCTCCGATGGGGGTAAAGATAAAAGGACCTGATTTGCCCACCATTGAAAAGGTCGGCTTCGAAATAGAAAAAATGCTCAAGGAGACGCCGGGCGTTGAACCCTCGACGGTTATCGCCGACCGGATTATCGGCAAACCCTATCTGGAGATTGTGCCCGACAGACAATCTCTTGCGCGTTATGGCATATCGATTGAGCAGTTCCAGCAAGTTGTGGAAGTCGCCATAGGAGGGATACAGATAACGACAACGGTGGAAGGCCGATACAGATTTCCGGTTCGCGTCAGATATTTGCGTGAGCTGCGGGGGCAGATTGAGACAATAGGTAAAATTTTAGTCCCGGCGATGGCCGGTGCTCAGATACCGATTATTCAGCTTGCTGAGATTCGCTATGTGCGAGGGCCTGAGGTGATAAAGAGCGAGGACACATTGCTGGTCGGGTATGTGCTGTTCGATAAAAAGAGCGGCTTTGCTGAGGTGGACGTAGTAGAGAACGCGGCAAGGACCATCAAAGAGAAGGAGGCGACGAAAGAGTTTGTAAGGCCGACAGGGGTGGAGATTACATTTGCGGGGACATACGAGAATCAGCTTCACGCGGCCAGAACCATGATGATTTTAGTGCCGATTTCGCTATTTTCGATATTTCTGGTTTTGTATTTTCAGTTCAGGATGGTTAGCACGACGCTGATGGTTTTTGTGGGGGTGATAGTATCGTGGTCGGGAGCGTTTTTGCTTATATGGCTGTATGCTCAGCCGTGGTATATGAATTTTTCGGTATTCGGCGTCAATATGCGGGAGCTTTTCCAGGTTCACCCCGTGAATTTGAGCGTGGCGGTTTGGGTTGGGTTTTTGGCACTATTTGGGATTTCCGACGACGACGGCGTGGTGATGGGGACATATCTTGACTATGCGTTTCGCAAACATAAGCCATCGACAATAGAGCAGATTCGCCAGACAACAATAGCAGGCGGCAAAAGGCGGGTAAGGGCAGCGTTAATGACAACTGCTACGACGATACTGGCGCTGATACCGGTTTTCACTTCGACGGGGCGAGGCAGTGACATTATGGTGCCGATGGCCATCCCGTCTTTTGGCGGAATGACGATTGAAATCCTTACGATGCTCATTGTGCCGGTTCTTTATTGCTGGATAAAAGAAGCTAAAATCAACAAAGGTTCTTAGAGTTTTTCATCTAACAAAAAGAGTGTCATTGCGAGCCCCCTTCTTGCTTTCGCAAGAAAGCAAGGGGGCGTGGCAATCTCTGACCTTTGATAGCGTAAAAGCTCATTTTGTTAGAAGTCTAAAAAAATTAACCATTCCACAACCACAGAGCCGCGACTGTAAAGGAGCGGTAATTTTCTCCCCGCGACCCTTAGGCAGCGGTAACTGTTTCACTTCCAACCCAATACACTTCTTATGATTCGCACAATTTTCTTGCAATATTAAATGTTAAAATGTAAAGTAATCTTTGAAAAGAAATTTTGGGGAATAGTGTAAAGGTAGCACAACTGACTCTGGATCAGTTAGTCTAGGTCCGACTCCTAGTTCCCCAGGTATTTTTCTATAGCCAAAAACAAACCTAACCAAAACACGAAAGACCCGTTTATGAGAAAATTAACGTTAATTATCATAATTGTCACTATATTCATTTCATCGACGTACAATATCACTTTTGCCCAGGACGACCTCAAAATCTGGAAGGAATTTGTCGAAGCCATCAAAAATGACCAGATAACACCTGATAGAATTCACACTTATGACGACCTACCAAAAGATATGCTCCTGCGATGGAGCAAAATGTTCAAAGAGGGGAAACTTTGGGAGCAAATCCAAGGAACGCCGGAAGTTTACAAAGTAGGGGATCACATACATTACATTGTTACATTTGCTAAGGATAATTGGAAAAGTACCTTCTGTCACACATTCCTAATCGAAGATAGCAAATGGTATTTTCGCCACTTGGAAAATATAACCATTCGTCTCGACAAAATACCAGCGACACCGACTTCAGTGTTTCCAGATTTGCCGGAGGAGAAAAAGGCCTGGGCAAGAGAGGAAGGATATTGGTCTGAGCAGGTGCGCCTTTTTAACTTTCTTGCTAAAGAAAAAGGAAAGGACTTTGCCTATAACTGGTTCAAGGATGGTCTTGGAAACGGTGAAGGGTATTTACTATGTGCAAAGGTGTGGGTGCCATTTTATACGGCCCAGAAGGCCTTCATCCTGTATTTGTGCTGGGAACAGGCAAACTTAAGAGGAAACAAAGTCACACTGGAAAAATTTGATAATGATGAAGCTGTAGTACGAATGAAACCGATATATTTGCAGCTTTATAAACAGACAGCACATCTGAAAGCGCAGATTTCTTTTGAAGATTACCTTCGAATTTTTGAAACTATTTGGCAGGACAGGGCAAGTAAAGCAGAATGGAATCTTGATATTACATATAACGGTGATGAATGCCTGTTTAACTTCCAACGAAAGAAATAAGAATGTATTCGAAGCAGCGAAGTTTTTATCAGCAGTTGAACTCTGTGAAGATGGGTGTATGGTCGCTGGGGCGAAGATTTCGAACATTGACGGCGTTTTTATGGTATACCGTGTACCGTATGGTTCACGGTATAATATCCTTGCTGGCGACTTGCAATAAAAGGCCGCTCGAGAGCGTCTTAATTTGTGAAAGGAAAAGCCAAATATTGCACTGAGCAGTGAGGTTGATTTTTAGTTCTTTAAGAGCGAAGAAATCAAGTAAAACACAGGTTAAGGAGAGACGAAAATGAAAACGCTAAAATACGGATTAGTTCTAATAGTAGCAGTAATGTGTTGCCTCATTTTGCTGTCAAATACGGCTTCGGCCCGCACCAGTTTATATATAGGCGCCGGCTTCGGCAATCGGGATTTTAATCGTGGTTACCACCACGATTACAGATGGGGCCCGCACAGGTACTCTCATCATTACCGTTATTTTGAACCGGTGCACTACGGCTGGCGCGGGCGGCATTATCGTCCGCACGTAAGAACCATTATTGTCGGCTCCGGATATTGGTACTGCGGCGAACCGGATTATTATGTTATTGCCCCACCGTCGCAAGTGATTGAAAGGCAAGTGGTGGTTTTGCCGCCGAAGGAAGAAGATAAAGACACACAGGCGCTATTCGAAGCTCTGCGATACAAAAAAGGCAAGCTTCTCGAAAAGCTCCAGACGACAGATAAAGCGCAGCGCATAGAGGCGATAAATGAATTGGCTGGATTTTCTTTTGATGACCAGGTCAGACAGACCCTCGAGAATATTTTGCTTTCTGACCCTGACCCGGAATTGCGAATACAAGTCGCACGGGTGTTCGGCGAAGTGAACAATACTAAAGCCCTGCCTGCCCTCGAAAAAGCAAGGGTGGAAGATTCAAACGAGGATGTTCGCAAAGAAGCCGACATTGCAATCAAGAAATTAGAGGCGAACTGATTCACCCGCCGTGTGGCGGGTTTATCCGCCGTGGCGGATTTATCCACCGTGGTGGATTCTTGAAATAACCGCCCTGTATGTCGCTTTTTGTCATTCCCGCGAAGGCGGGAATCTATATTTAGCCCCACACCTGTCCGCCGCTTGCCCGCCATCTGTGTGGTGGGTATTTTTGGTGGGTTTCACGTGGAGTTTTGCCCTAATTCAAGTCGAACTCCGCAACTATCGGCGTGTGGTCGCTGGGTCGAGGTAAGAGGCGGGGAGTCTTGTCGATAAACAGGTGGTCTGGTTACTTTCCCAGATGACGATAGATGTCTTTTCGGTGAGCTACACGGACAACAAAAACAAGCAGCATTTTTTCTCTAATTGTGTAAACAATCCTGTAATTACCCGAACGGATACGGTATAATTCTTTATAACCCTGTAATTTTTTGCAGCCCTGCGAACGTGGATTTTGGGCAAGCTCCCTGATATTGTTAATAATCTGACGTTGTATGCGTTTGTCCTGTTTGCGGATAAACTTGGCGGCTTCCTCTGCCACTTTAACCTGATACATCCCTGACTATACCCCCAATTGCTTTGCCAGAACTTTGAGGTCGATGAATTTGCCTTTTTTAATGGCTGCTTTGGCTGCCTGAACGTCAATTTGATCTTCCAGCACCTCCAGTATCTCTACATCCTCAACAGGAACAAGGGCAAAGGCGGCTTTATTGTTCTTTTTTATACATATCCGCTCGTCGCCATACATTACCCGATTGGCTATATCTGTAAAATCCCGTCTTGCCTTTGTCATACTTATTTTCGTCATAGCAGTCTTCCTTTCTGGCTACGGTCCCTAAGGGGACGAGCCTTTTATATAGTATCGCATATAACAAGCCCGGGTTCAAGAAAAAAGTTAAAATATTTATAAAATTTATAAAGTTTATAAAAATTATTCCTGTTCGTGCTACGTTTCATCCTTCGTAGTACTACGGAGAATGGAAGCGTAGCTTCCGGCCTTCGTAGCCGAGCTACTTCGGCGGAGTAGGCACTACGCAGAGTAGTACAGGCCACTTACTACCAAGCAAACTCAGCCACTATCGGCGTGTGGTCGCTTGGTCTTTCTTTGGTCCGTTGTCCTTTATCTATATAGCAGGCCGTGCATTTTTCTGCCAGAGATTTTGTCGCCATTATGTGGTCCAGGCGCCACCCGAGATTGCGCTTAAAAGCGTTTGGCAATCTGAAGTCCCAGAACGTATATTGCCCCGGCTCTTTGCAGTGCATCCTGAACACATCAACAAATCCCCACTGCATAATCTTTTGCAATCTTTTATGGACCTCCGGATGGTAGCAGACGTGCCCTAATAAATTTTCAGGGTCATATACATCTATCGCTTCCGGTGCGATATTAAAATCACCGACCCAGACAATCGCATCGGTGGGTTTGAAATTCTTGTCGAAGTATCGAAGCAACCGCTCAAACCAGTTTAACTTGTATTGGAACTTCTCAGATTCAGGCAAGTAGCCCTGCGGGACGTATGTATTGACAATTGCAATGCCATTTACCCCGTTAGAAAGAAAGGTCGGCTCGAATGAGTTTGCCGAAGTCTGACCTGCCAGCCTCCGCCTGAGCTTTCTAACGGGGTTTATTTCTGCTTTAATTAACCGCGATTCGTCTTTCCGGCTACGGCTCGGCGCCTCTATCGTTTCTGTGGCCAGAGATGCGCCTTCGCCGAGACGAGTTGGCTCATCATCGAAACCGAATTTTACTTTTGAGATTTGGCCTGCCGAGAGCGGGCTGAAAATTGCTACGCCGTTATAGCTTTTCTGCCCTTTGAAGACATATTTGTAACCGGTTTTGTCAAACGCCTCGGCTGGAAAATCGACATCCTGAACCTTTGTCTCCTGAACGGCAAGCACATCCGGCTGATTTTCATCGAGCCACGAAAGCACAAGGGGCAAACGGGCGCGTAATGAATTGACGTTAAAGCTGGCAACTTTCATTCAAGCTAATTTTTTAGGCGGGTTCTTCGACCTGATTTTTCTTGGGTTCGGTTTTAATAGATATGCTTTTTATTGGCACCTGTTCTTTTGCTATTTGCTCTGTAAGTTGCGCCTGCTGCGACGGGACGGTTTTCTCAATCTCGTCTATCAAGGTGTAACTTTCGACTATGGCCAGCAGGCTCAATAAAAAGCTCAATGTGCTTTCGGCGCCTTGATTGGCATTAACACCGCCATTCATAAGCCCATCGCAGCATCCTTTTGTCTTGAAGTCATATAGTGCTATATTCAAATCGTTTTTGCCGAGGAACCAGTCAAAGGCCTTTCGTTGAAGTATCAAAAATTTGCTGTTTTCTGTTGCATCATAAGCTGCTCTTAGCATCATTACTGTGCTTGCCGCCTCTATTGGTTGTTGGTCAAAATGGGCTTTTGTCTTGCCTCTCTCATACCACCCAATACAGCCAATAAAGCTGAAATGTCCTCCATTGAAGGTATTATCGAGCAAAAACGCACACGTTTTCTCTGCCACTTCAAGATATTTTTTATTGTCGAATGCCATACCGGCCACAAAAAGTGCATGCGGCAAAACGGCATTTTCATAAGTCAAGGCATCCTCAAACCACTGCCAGTCGGGGGAACTATTTTCTTCGTATTGTGCTACAATCCTGTCTGCTGCCATTTCCATCTCACGTTTGATGTCACTGGCGCCGGGAAATTGTCTTAAATATTCAACCATTCCGAGTATGGAATATGCCATTCCCCGCGGATAAAGATTCTGCACGTGTTTAACTGAATTATCAAAGTAGTCTTTGATTATAGATAAATATGCATCTGTCGGAGGTTTGGCCATAACTGTCCCGAACGCCCACAGAACTCTGCCGAGACACCCGCTTTCCGGCTCTTTTCGGTTCCAGCTTCTGTCGTAATTCATTAAGTTTCTAACTGTCCCGTCATTATTTTGTGCATGCATAATGAAAGACAGATACATGTCCAGCAGCTGCAGCGCCTGTGGCTCCGGATATTGAGCGTAATACTTCGTCATTGCGATTACGGCTCTTGCATTATCGTCTGTTGTGTAGCCATGTTCGCGGGTTGGTATTGTAAATCTGGCGTGCTGTAATAGCCCCGTATCGTCGGTTAGTTTTTTCAAATGGGCAAGTGACGGCTCAGGCACTTCGATGCTTGATATTGTTTCGGTTGCTGATAGTGTTGTTTTTGTAGTAATGTGGAGCGGCAGTCGTTTTACGCTGAAGAGTTTCCAATAGACCTGGCCCATCTTGGACCAGGTTCTGGCTCTGCCATAGTCGTATGCCCGTCTTCGCAGCGAATAAAAAAACATATCGTTATGTATAATTTCCACTATAGCTTCGGCCATTTGTTTTGAATCACCAAATGGCACCAGCTTCCCTCGGCCCTCAGCTAACAGCTCCATAGCTGCCCAATAAGGGCTGGAAACGACTGCTTTGCCTGCGCCCACCGCGAAGGACAACGTCCCGCTGGTCAATTGCTCCCTGCTTAGATATGGCGTGGCATAAATATCCGCTGCGCACAAAAAGTTGTGGAGCTCCTCTTCTTTGACAAATCTGTTGTGAAAGATTACGTGCTTCTGCAGCCCTAAGTCTTTTACTATACGTTGAAGTTTGAATCTATATGATTCGCCCTCGCTTTTTAATACCGATGGATGCGTCATACCCAGAACTATATATACTACGGATGGTTCTGCCTCAATTATTGCCGGCATCGCATTGAGCATCACCTCTATCCCTTTATTTTTGCTGAGCAGACCGAATGTCAGAATTGTTTTTCGGCCTTCCATCCCGAATTTATGCTTATAGTAATTAGTGTCAACGAAGGGAAAATCCGGTATGCCATGGGGGATGAGTTCTATTTTCTTCTCAGATATTCCGTAAATATCCCGAAGCATACTCACCCCGCGCTCATTCATAGTGATTATTTTATAAGAGGCATTGCAGACCCCTACTAATGATTCGTGGTGAGATGGGTTCGGGTCATCGAGGACTGTATGGAGCGTTGTTATTATCGGCGGCTTTAATCTGTTCAGCAGCAGGTTCAAATAGTTGCCGGCTTCACCACCAAACAGTCCAAACTCGTGCTGAGCACAAACCAGGTCAACATGGCTGAAGTTGATGTAATCAGCAGCGCAGATATAATCGCTTTTGACGTCTTGGCGGATTTCGAACTTAACCGGCTCAGTGTATTTCAGCTCGATATCTGACTGTATTGCGACTACCAGCGGCTCAAGCTCCCCCTTGGAAGCAGACACTGAATTTTTGATAAGGTCCGATGTAAATGTCGCTATCCCACATTTTCTTGGTGGAAAAGAGGAAATAAATACGACTTTTTTCTTGGGACCTTTTGCCATCCGTAGCATCCCTTTGGAAATACTCGCAAAGTTCACAATCCTATTTTAGAGTTGCTTGATTGACCTGTCAAATGAATTGACCGTTGGGTAGTTATAAAGTGTTTTTTTTCTAAAATTTAGTCTTGATTGGCCCAGTTTAAGCGTAAAAAAGTAGAAATTTGGCATATATTTCCTAATTTTTTGGTATTTTTTTCAATTTTTTGCACTAAAGATTGACAAATTCGTATAATATACTACTAATATAGTAGGTATAATAGGAAATGTATTATGAAGCTTTCGACTCGAACCAGATATGGAATTAGAGCGATATTGGAGCTCGCTGTCAATTATGAGAATAGGCCTTTGCAGCTCAGAGTCATTGCAAAACGACAGGATATATCCGTGAAATATCTTGAGCAAATAATGACCATACTCAGATCCGGAGAGCTTATTAGAAGTATTAGAGGCCCGAAAGGCGGATATACGCTTGCCAAGCATCCAAATCAAATTAAACTTAGCGATGTCTTCGATTGCCTCGAAGGGCCTGTGACCACCGTTGAATGTGTCGAAGACGAAAATTACTGCGCTCGTTCTATTGATTGTTTGGCCAGACAGCTCTGGCAGCAGGTAAATAACGCAATTAGAAATGTCCTGCAGTCCGTAACGCTTCAGGATTTGGTTAATAGGGCAAAAGATAAAGGCAGTTTAGATTATCAAATATAGAAGGGAAAAGGACAAATTATGAGTGCCATATTCGAAGATATCACTGCCGCAGTCGGTTACACACCATTGGTGCAAATTAACAAGCTCGGCTCAAACAAAGCTACTATTCTGGCAAAGCTCGAATCATATAATCCCTGCGGCAGTGTCAAGGATAGAATTGCTTTATCAATGATACAGTCGGCGGAAGAAAATCGGCTGATAAAACCCGATACTGTCATAATCGAGCCGACAAGTGGCAATACCGGCATTGGTCTTGCCTTTATTTGTGCCGCCAGAGGATACCGCTTGATATTGACTATGCCGGAATCTATGAGCATTGAAAGGAGAAAACTTTTGAAATTGTTTGGTGCGGAGATTGTGCTGACGCCCGCTGCGCTTGGTATGTCCGGCGCAGTAAAAAAGGCTGAAGAGCTCGTGGCGAAAAACCCCAATGCCTTTATGCCTCAGCAGTTTAACAACCCCGCGAATCCGCAAATCCACAGAGAGACCACAGCCGAAGAGATTTGGTCGGATACTAATGGCAATGTGGATATTTTCGTAGCTGGTGTGGGAACAGGCGGAACCTTGACCGGCTGCGGCGAGGTTCTAAAACAACGCAATAAGAACTTGAAGGTGATAGCGGTCGAGCCGAAGGATTCCCCCGTCCTTTCGGGCGGCAAGCCCGGCCCGCACAAAATTCAGGGTATCGGTGCCGGCTTTGTGCCTAAAGTGTTGAATGTTGAAATAATAGATGAGATTATCCAGGTCTCAAATGACGATGCTATGGCAACAGCTCGACAATTAGCGGCGAAAGAAGGAATATTAGTAGGTATTAGCTCTGGTGCTGCAATGGCAGCCGCAGTGCAGGTCTCACAACGACCGGAAAGTCAGGGAAAAACCATTGTTACTATCCTGCCCGATACCGGTGAAAGGTATATCTCCACCGAAATGTTCGATTGATTGCAGGTAGCTGAAAAGAAAAATATCCCAATTTACTTTTTCAAGGGAGTTTGGAAATGCCCAGGAGGAAGATAACTAACAAAACGATTAAAAATCTGGTCAGGGAAATTGCTAAGACCTATGAAGGTGATACCGGCATAAATTTCATCGATGTCTCTAATCTGCCCGTCCGCGATAAAATCTTGCAGATTCTTGACTTGCTCACCGAAATTCTCTTCCCGGGCTATACAGGCAAAAGAACGGTCACAAAATCGAACATCGATTACATTGTTATTGATATTTTATACCACATCTGCACAGAGCTAACCGAGCAGATTGAGCGCGCCTACAAATATCGTTGCAGAATGGAGAAATGCGACACCGGCGACTGCAGAAAAATGGCCGAAGATGCCACCCAACATTTGCTGACTCAGCTTCCAAAAGTTAGAGAGCAGCTAAAAGGTGACGTCGGTGCCGCCTTCGATGGCGACCCAGCGGCTAAATCTTACGAGGAAATCGTCATTAGTTATCCCTGCATTGTTGCCATTGCTACTTATCGCATCGCACACGAATTATATCTAAAAGAAGTCCCTTTGATACCTCGCATAATGACTGAATGTGCGCATGCAAAAACAGGTATCGACATCCATCCCGGCGCTAGGATTGGCAGAAACTTTTTTATCGACCATGGCACCGGCGTTGTCATAGGCGAAACCACCATAATTGGTGACAATGTGAAACTTTATCAGGGAACTACCCTTGGCGCCCTTAGTTTTCCCAAGGATGAACGCGGAAGGATTATAAAAGGCGGTAAGCGGCATCCGACGATTGAGGACAACGTTACTATCTATGCCGAGGCAACGATACTCGGCGATGTAACTATCGGCAAAGGTGCCGTAATCGGCGGTAACGTCTGGATAAAGGAGTCCGTCCCGGCAGGTGTTACCGTCACAACGCCGCACCACGATTTAGTTTACACAAAACACAAAAAAACAAAAACTTAAGTTTAGCCGTCGCCGTGTCGGCGACGTTAGGACAAAATGTTTTGAAAATTTGTTAATTCGAATTTCGATGCTTACTATTTGGGAGATTTGTTTTGAACGAGCGGCTGCTTAAGAAAATAAAAAGACTAAAGGATACACATAGAGCTGTGATTCTTGCCCACAACTATCAGCAGGCAGAAATTCAGGACCTCGCCGATTTTACCGGTGACTCTCTGGCTCTAAGTGTCCAGGCCGCCCGGACTGATGCGGAAGTTATTGTTTTTTGCGGCGTAAAATTTATGGCTGAGACTGCTGTTATTCTCTCTCCGCAAAAGACTGTGCTACTGCCCGACCGCTTTGCCGGCTGTCCCCTCGCCGATATGATTACCGCTAAGCAGCTTCGTGAATTGAAGCAGAAGCATTCTGACGCTTTAGTCGTCTGTTATGTAAATAGCCCTGCCGAGGTCAAAGCAGAAAGTGACTATTGCTGCACCAGTTCTAATGCGGTTGAGCTCGTAAATTCTTTGCCCCCAGATAAACCGATTATTTTTGTCCCTGACCGGCATCTCGGCCAATTTGTTGCTGAAAAAACAAAAAGAGACCTTATCCTCTGGCCCGGCTATTGCCACGTGCACGTCTTGATAACTGAAGATGACATCAAAAACGCAAAGGCAAAATATCCCGATGCCGTTGTTATGGCTCATCCCGAATGCACCGAGCCGGTCAAAGGACTTTCGGATAAGATTCTTAGCACCGGCCAGATGCTCAAGTTCGTCGAGAAAAGCGCAGCGAAAAAATTTGTTATTGCTACTGAGATAGGGATAATTCACGCCTTGAAAAAACAAAATCCCGATGCCGAATTTTTCCCGGCCAGTAACAGAGCGGTTTGTCCCAATATGAAAAAGATTACCTTGGACAAAATCGTCGCCTCGCTGGAGAATATGCAATACAAAGTCACCGTCCCGGAGGACATAAGAGTAAAAGCGAAAAAATCGCTTGATAGAATGATAGAGGTTTTACCACGTTAGAAATTCTTCAAGGGAGCAATAAAATAATATGATACAGAAAGATGAAATTTCTAACGGGGTTTACCAGCAAAATAGTGGTTGTCACTATAAAGTGTATGAAGTAAGTTGTGTCCAATGTATCTATCGCTTTTGAAAGGAGGTAATAGTAATGATTTTTTCAAAAATATCTGAAAAGCAGATTACAAGGGCGATTATGTCCGAATTCGCCAGAGACTTTGAGGACTATGCCGAGAACGATGTAACTGTTGTAGGGGCCGGTCCCAGCGGACTCGTTGCCGCAATGGAATTCGCAAAAAGAGGTGAAAAGACGCTCATCATTGAGAGCAACAACTACCTCGGTGGAGGATTCTGGATTGGCGGCTATCTGATGAACAAGGTGACACTCAGAGCCCCCGCTCAAGCAATTCTCGATGAGATTGGAGCACCATACAAGGAGGTAGAAGAGGGATTGTATGTCGCCGATGGGCCGTATGCGTGCTCGAAATTAGTTGCTGCAGCATGTGATGCCGGCGTAAAGGTATTGAATATGACCCAGTTTGATGATGTGGTGTTAAAAGAAAACAGGATTTGTGGCGTAGTTATCAACTGGACAGCGGTATCTGCACTTCCAAGAGCAATCACCTGTGTGGACCCGGTCGGTATCGAATCGAAGCTGGTAGTCGATGCAACAGGACACGATGCAGCGGTTGTTCGAGCGCTCCAGAAGCGAGGACTTGTGAACATAAAAGAATTTGGGCCTATGTGTGTCGAAGAATCCGAAGATGCAGTGGTTGAAAATACTAAGGAAGTATATCCGGGTTTGATTGTAGCTGGGATGGCTGTTGCAACGACGTTTGGTCTTCCAAGAATGGGGCCAACGTTTGGCGGGATGTTGTTGTCCGGCAAGAAGGCCGCAGAAGTTACTATTGAGGCGTTAAATAGGAGTTAATAAATGGAAAAAGAACCTAAATATCATTTAGAGACCTTGGCGCTGCACGCGGGTCAGAAAATTGATTCGGACACCTTAAGCAGGGCTGTCCCGATTTATCAGACGACCAGTTACGTATTCAAAGATACCGACCACGCTGCGAATTTATTCGCCCTGAAGGAGTTTGGCAACATCTACACCCGCTTGATGAATCCGACTACGGATGTCCTGGAAAAACGCCTCGCTGCTCTGGAAGGCGGCGTTGGCGGCCTGGCTTTAAGCTCAGGACAATCCGCCATCTATGTCAGCATATTTAACATCTGTGGTGCCGGCGGTCACATCGTCTCTTCGAACTCGCTTTATGGCGGAACTGTTACGCTCTTTAGCCAGACCTTTGCCAAGCTCGGTATCGAGGTAACCTTTGTTGACCCGAAGAAGCCGGAAAATTTCGCAAGAGCAATAAAGGATAATACCCGCCTGATTTATATTGAGACCATCGGCAATCCCAAAAATGATATCCTGCAATATGAAAAGATTGCCGATATCGCTCGCAAAAATGGTATGCCGGTGATTTGCGATAATACCGTTACGACGCCGATATTATTTAGACCCATTGAATATGGCATAGATATCGTTGTTCATAGCTGCACTAAGTTTATTGGCGGCCACGGCACAAGCATCGGCGGAGCGATTATCGACTCCGGCAAATTCGACTGGACCAATGGCCGTTACCCAGAGCTTACAGAGCCCGACCCAAGTTACCACGGCGTAAAATATGTCGAGTCATTCGGCGAGCTGGCTTTTATCATCAAGGCCAGAACGCAGTTCTTGCGCGATATGGGCTCTTGTATGTCGCCTTTTAACGCCTTTTTGTTCTTGCAAGGCCTCGAAACCCTGCATCTGCGGATGCCCCGCCACAGCGAAAATGCAATGAAATTGGCACAATGGCTGCAAAAACAAAAGCACGTTACCTGGGTAAATTACCCCGGCCTTCAGTCGCACCCGGATTATAAATTGGCCCAAAAGTATCTGCCAAATGGCCAAGGTGCTATCCTCGGCTTCGGTATCAAAGGTGGAAAACAGGCCGGTATTAAGTTTATAAATAGCGTCAAGCTCGCCAGCCACCTCGCTAACATTGGCGACAGCAAAACTCTCGTAATCCACCCGGCAAGCACCACGCATCAGCAGTTGTCGGAAAAAGAACAGCTTGCAGCAGGCGTAACTAATGATTATATTCGTGTATCTGTAGGAACCGAGCACATTGACGATATAATTGCCGATTTCGACCAGGCACTAAAAAGTAGATAAATGAATTAGTCAATTGGGTAATCAGAGCCCCGAGCGTAAGCGAGGGGTCATTAGGTACAAACCGGTAAGATGGGTTACAGAATAAACCGGCGACATGGGTAACAGTTTTTGGTTTTTATCCGCCATCCGTATGGCGGACTTGTCCGCCTGTGGCGGATATGATTGCCTCCGACTCATCT
>Ga0299912_10002826_pt1 | contig 14237 bp, 14 predicted proteins | sample RVTome_2_FD_207667 | JGI IMG/M metagenome (GOLD analysis project Ga0299912, IMG submission 207667) | Soil microbial communities from uranium-contaminated site in the Upper Colorado River Basin, Wyoming, United States - RVT95D214 (version 2) ...
TTTTGCGCGCAGGATGGCGTGCATTGGCAAACAGCTCACCGATACGGCCCTGCATAAAGTCTCGGTAATCCTCAAACTGCTTGAATTCCGGGGGAAGTTGTTTCTCAACAAGGGTTATGCCATCCGTTCCAAATCGGACATTTCTGTGCATGACCCTTGTGACATGGCCTTTCCGTGTGGGAATGTTGGCTTGGTATTGATGAATCCCGTCCAGGATGGACATATTGATTCGACTGTAGTCCTTACCTGCAATTTGCAGTTCGTCGTCCAGCATGGCCAGCAGCAAGGGCAGTGAGTTGGAAATGGCGAAATGGCTGGTGTCGTTGCTGTGATAGAGGAAATCCGTGGTGGCGGTGCAGCTCGCAAAAGTGACCGAGCCATCGGTCAAACAGCCGCCACTGCCAAATACGGTATCGGAATCCTGTATGCGGCCCGCCTCAAAGTCGCCCGCCCACGCACCTTCCACGAAGAAATGTGGGTGTGTTTCAACAAAGCGGCCGTGCAAGACAGTGGTTATTCTGCGTTCCGGTTGGCAGGTCGCAACCCAGGCCAGCGGAGGGTAATCATCGGTCAGCGTGTAGGAAAATTGCATGGGTGCTCGCCCCGATTAAGCCACGCGGGTCTGCGCATCGGGTTTAATGGCGAAATGGCGCTTCAACTTACGCATGAACAGGGCCGGGGGTAGCAAGGCACAGACCTGGTCTGCGGGTGATAGGCGGCCATCGAGCAGTGCCTGGTAGCGATCAGACGCCATCTCAAATACAAGGGTAGGCGCCAATTCATGCAGAGCCTGCATTTGCTGTTCGAAGTAAGGCCGTTGGTTTACGACGCCGTCATGAAAATTGAAAAAGGCGTTTCGTTTATTCAGGTGCTTCTGCAACCACGGCAAGTACTGAAGTACTTTCTCCAGCCGCCAATGAATCGCTGCACGAAAGTGGGCATTTGATATTGGCAGCGCATTGTCGGAATAGGGAATCGCCGCCACCGCGGGCAAGTGGTTCCTGATCATTTGCTTATAGAGTTTTTTGTCATGAAAGGCGTTATATGGAATGCGCAGCGCGAATTCGACGACTTCGTTGTCAAGAAATGGGGTGAGTGTGCGCCTGTTGCGCTCGATGCATTGGGCCACCATGCCGGTGTGGCGCCGTTGCCGTTGCTCAAATTCCGCCCGCATCAACGCGTAAAAGGGTGGCAGGTGGGCAATAGGCGACAGGGTGGCAAACACAATGCTGTCCAATGTGTTTTTCGCTGTGGTTGCGATGTCAGCACAAAATAACTTGAGAATTATCTCGGGGGAGCCGTATTCCTGGTTGACCCGGTAATAGGCTTTGCTTAGTTGAGCGGCTGCTAACGGAGTATCGCCAGTCTTTCGCCTGTAATTGAACCGGTCACTGCCAAGAACGATGTCGCCGAACATGCCGCTCAATACGTGATAGCCCGACGTATCGCCCAGGCTGGGATCCAGATAAGCAAATCTGACCGCCCAATGCAGTTCGGCGCTCCACTCGGCATCAAAAAGCCAGGCGTCTTCTTCCATGCCGTGGGTTACAAAATCCCCGGGTGTGGGGATGGTGACATGCTGGTATCCGAGCTTGCGGGCGATGGCGCGACCATAGCGAACATCGCGGCTGCTGGGCTGGCCGTAGCTGTAGGCCAGGACGTGGCCTGAAAATCCGCTCTGGGCGAGAAGGCCCGCCATGGTGCGGGAGTCCAACCCTCCGCTGATGGGCAGCAGTATCTTCTTCACGCCCCGCAACTGCCGCTTCAGTGCGGTCAAAAGATGGCCGTGCAGAGCCTCGGCCAGTTCATTTTCGGTGTCTTTGTTGGGCTCCATTTCCCCATAGGGGTAATTCCAGTAGCGATCGATGCGCAGATGGTCGTTGCTTGCCCGATATTCCAGGTGGCAAGCATTGGGCAGGCACTTGATGTCTCTCAATATGGTGAGGTCGCCGATGTGGTAACCAAAGGTCAGCATGCTGGACAAGCCGGCAGGATCGACCTCGATCCGGTCCAGGTGCGGCGCAAGCGCTTTGACCTCGCAGGCGATATGCAGGGCGCCGGGGCGCTTCAGGATGTAGTGGCGGTTAGCACCGAAACGGTCTCCGACATGGTGCAGTGTCCGTGTCCGCCGGTCCCATACCACGATATCGTAGCGGCCATTGAGATGCTTGAGGCCATCCGGCCCGTGTTCGACAAAGGTGTCGAGCAATGCCTGGGTGAGCGATCGACTTTCGTTGATGTGCGCCCAATGGTCTTCATATATGTTCCCGTAATAGGCGAGGACATGGTGTTCGCCCTTCAGAATTCGCGGAGCTTGGCAAACTTCTAAATGGTAAACGCAGGCGATGTGAAAGCCGGGCTCTGTGTATTGTTCCAGTACATGCTCCGGATGATGCCGAAGCAGTTCCAATCCATGGTGCCATTTTGGGCTCACGCTCGGATCGATTGGGTTGAAAACGGAACACAGGATGCCAGGCACTGCTATCCCCTCGAATTCAATGCTTGTTTTAAGGCCTTCACGAAATGTGCGGGTGGCAGCATTGTGCTGGCCTGCTCCGTGGTCTTGATCTTCCCGCTCAACAGATCAGCCATGCGCTGTGCGGGCGCTCCATCAAGAAGCGGGGGGGACAGGCTCGATAGCGTGGGCATTCGCTCTATAAAGTAGTCGGTTTGGGCCAATACTCCACCACGGAAGTCGAAGAATTCGTTCCGACGTGCGAGCTTGCTTTGTAGCTTGGGAAAGTGCTTCATTAACCTGTCTAAGCGCCACTTGATCGCCTGCCGTAGCGGCGCCGCCGCGAGCGGCAGACCGGTTTCAGCATACGGAACCGTTGCAACATCGGGCAGATGGTCCCGAATCATGTGTTTATAGAGCGGTTTGTTGTGGAAAAGGGCTAGCGGGATCTGCGTGGTGAAATCAACGACGTCCCTGTCCAGAAATGGCGTGATGGACTTGAGGTCGTGTTCGACACTTTGGGGGACAGTCGCGGTGTGCCGGCGCTGTCGGTGGATAAACTCCGAGCGTAGAAGTGCAAAGAACGGTGCAAGATTTTGCAGCGGCGCAAATGTCTCTTCGACAATCGCGAAAATTCTGTTTTCGGCTTCTTCGTTCGACCCCGGGTCGAACAACCCGTCGACGGGCATGTCCCGGACAGCATTGAAAAATATTTCAGCAAGCTGATCGGTGCCTAGCGGAATATCTCCGGCTTTGTTTCGATAGTTATACCTATCTGACCCGAGAATGACATCTCCCATAAACCCGCTCACAACCGTATATCCATGGATGTCCCCGAGGTCGGGGTGGGTGTGGCTGAAACGTGCGCCCCAGTTTGAGTCGGCTGGCCATTCCGCGTCGAAGCGCCAGGCGGCCTGTTCCAGATGCCGCGTCATGAAGTCGACGGGTGTGGGGATGTGAATGTGGCGGTAGCCGAGCTTGCTTGCGATTGCACGGCCGTAGCGGACGTCGCGACTACTGGACTGGCCATAACTGTAGCTCAGCACTTCGCCCGAGAAATTGCTTTGCGCAAGGAGGCCAGCCATGGTTCGCGAGTCAAGTCCGCCGCTCATCGGCAGCAGGACTTTCTCTACCTTGCGCAAGCGGCGCTTCAGCGCCCGTGCGAGGTGTTGGTGCAGGGCCTCAGCGAGTTCGACTTCACTGGCCGTCCAGGTTTCCAACTCGCCGTAGGGATAGTCCCAATAGCGTTCAATCCCGAACGTGTCGGTCGGGGCGTGAAACTCGATATGGCGTGCATGGGGGAGACACTTCACATTCCGCAGGATGGTGAGGTCTCCCAGGTGGTATCCGAAACCCAGCATGCTGGCCAGCCCTGCCGGGTCGATCTCGATGCTGTTGAGAAAGACAGCAAGCGCTTTGATCTCGCAGGCGATATGCAGTGCACCAAGATGCCGGAGATAATAATGACGGTTGGCTCCGAAGCGATCGCTGACCAGGTGGAAGATGCGGGCGTGGCGATCCCATATGGCGATATCGTAGCGGCCGTTAAGGTGTTTGAGCGCGTCTATCCCACGTGCGAGAAAAGCATCGAGCAATACTCGGCACAGCGGTTCACCGTCCGCCACCTGTGCCCATTCGTCCTCGTAGATATTGCCGTAACAGGCAAGCACAAAGTGTTCTGTGACCAGTATTCGCGGCCCCTGACAGACCTCGGGGTGGTAAACGCAGGCAAGCTGAAAACCGGGTTCACTATATTGTTCCAGAACATGTTCCGGATGGTGCCTGACCAGTTCTAGGCCACGTCGCCACTTCGGCTCGACGGTTACGTCGGTCGGGTCGTAGACACTGCATAAGATGCCTGGCATTGCGGACTCCCTATTGCTTGATGTGCTTGGCTTTCTGCATCACGCCGGAGTCTCGTCCGGACGGGGCTTGCCACTCACTCCCAAACTCGGGCGCTGCGGCGGCGTGTGACGAAATCGACGAGGCTGCGATAGAGCGGTGCGGGCAGCAGGCTGGCGACGAGGTGCTTGAGGTCGCCGGCTTTCCAGTCGGCCTTGCGGAAGGCGCGGCGAAACAGGCGGCGGGCGGATTCGGTGTCGTTGCGCCAGTGACAGCGATAGGCTTCGCGCAGCAGGGGTTCGTAGAGCAGTTCGTGGAGGCGGGCGGGGGTGAGGCGGGCGACGGCTTCGGGATGATGGCGGACGAAGTCGCGACGCACGGCAACGGCATCGAACACCTGGCGCCACTGGGGGGTGTGGGTGTTGCGGCGCAGGTGCTGGCGCTGAAAAGCCAGCACCTCGGGCACGCGCACGAGCCGGGGCTGGCGCGCGAGCATGCGCAGCCACAGGTCGTCGTCCATGGCGGTGGGGGCGCGTTCAGAAAACCCGCGCAGCTCGTCGATGAGGGGACGGCGGATCAGCACGCTGTTGATCGGCCACGGCGATTGCTGCAGAAACTGGAGGACCGCCCCGCCGGCGTCGAACTCGGGCGGGATGTTGGGCTGGGTGTCGGTGGCCGCGTTGCCGATGGCCTGCCAGCCGCAATAGGCGATGTCGGCGAGCTGGGTTTCGAGCGCGTCGTGCAGGCGGGCGAGCGCGTCCGGCTGCCAGGTGTCGTCGGCGTCGAGAAAGGCGATGTAGTTGCCGTTGGCGTGGCCAAGCGCGCGGTTGCGCGCGGCAAAGGGGCCTTCGCGATTCTGGAAGATGAGGGTGAGGCGTTCAGGGTGTTCGGCCGCCAGGCGCTGCAGGATTTCGGTCGAGCCGTCGGTGGAGCCGTCGTCCACCACGACAAGTTCCACCTGCGGATAGCTTTGCCCGAGCACGCTTGCAACCGCCTCTTCCACATAGGGCGCGGCGTTGCGGCAGGGCATGACGACGGAAATCAGCGTGGGGTCGAAGTTGTCCATGAGTGGATTTAGTTTGGGTTGCCGCGTTCGGGCAGATCGATGGCCAGGCGGCCGGCTGTCTCGTGTATGGCCGCCTTCAAGGCAGGCAGGTTTTGGTCGACGATATTCCAGACCGGGTTGAGGTCAACGCCAAGATATTGGTGGGCCAGAACGTTTCTGGTGCCTGCGATTTGTGTCCATGGAATGTCAGGCTGCTCGGCGCTTAAACGGTCGGTCCCCAGGTCTTTAATGGGCTGTCCGATTACTTCCAGGTTGCGTATGACGGCATCCTGGGTTTTGTGGTCATTGAAAAAAGCAGCGCGGCCTTCTTCTACATAGGCTTCTATTCGGAGGATGCAGTCATGGATGTGCCGGATGTAAACGGCCGGGTCTTTTTTCACAGCGTGACAGCCTCGTCGAGTATGCGTTTACGCAGGTAGGGGTTGATGCCTCTTTCGGTCAGGACATCTGTCGGTCGATTAAGCATGGCTTCCAGATCTTGCTTGAAGCCGATCAAATCGAGAAGGCTGCGGGATTCTTCCATGTCGATCAGGAAGTCGATATCGCTATCCGATGTGTCCTCGGCTCTTGCGACGGAGCCGAATACACGAATGTTGCGTGCGCCATGAAGCTTGGCCAGATGCTCGATCTCATCCTTGTGGGCGCGTAGCGTTTCGAGTGTATTCATGTCTGAGAGCCTTCGAAAACCTCATGCAGGTGGGGCTGGCAGTATTCTAAGCATTCAGGGTCAAGATCGCTGTGGGGCGCGGCGCGCCCGGTTACCTGGGAGCCGAACAGTATCGCAAGGCGCACGCCACCGTGCCCGCTCAGGATTTGCCTGAGGCGATGACGCAGATCGGATGGGGCGGGCGTTTCCATGGGCGGATTATGGGTTGAGTCGGCCCAGATGCAAAGCGGCGTCAAGTGTTGATTCTCTATAGGCAGGCGGCAGGTATATGACTTTACGTGCCCTGATAGTGTGGTGCTTGATAGGCCCGATGGCGGCCGTGCGGATCCATAGCCGGAATCCGGTTGGATCAAGCGGGGGTCGACCGACAGGCCGATGGCTTGTGCGAGCTTTTCGATCGGCACGATTTTCTCGTCGGCAGTCAGCGGGGCTGGGCTCGCCATGTCGATCCTATTGAACTGTTCAGCGGTTCACCAAGTGATGGACTGGATCGATCAAACGAGCAACACGGTATCCCCGTAGGCGGGGAGGTCAGCGCGTTCGCAGATGGGTTGGCGTTTCCACCCCGAAGATCGACTTCAAAGGGTCATCCTGCTCCTGCTTGAGCTGCCTCCGATAGATGAGGCGAGCTTTCGCCAGGCGGTAGGCCTCCTCCTCCTCGGCGCGCTCGCTTTCGCTCAACTCCGCTTCCCGGTGTGCGTTCCGGATCCGCAGGACAAGGTAGACCGCGGCGAAGGCGGCAACGGCAATCGCAATGAATGCCCACATCGCAAGGCTTAGAATCATGATTTCAGCTCCCTTAAACAGAGGAATCGGCAGGCTTCGAATGTTCATGAGCGTGCTTTCTAATTCCTTTGTGCTTTCGTGGTAGTCATTTCGGACCATCGGTTCCTCCTGCGGATACGGATTGCGGCCGACGTGTCCGCCCTGTTGAGGGATTTTCTGGACGACGTGAAGGATGCCCAATGAATAAATTGCCTATCGAGGGTCAGCCTGCCAAGGCTGCGCTGGCAGTGGTTCGATGTGATGGCTGAGCCACACCGGTCGCTTTGGTTACAATCGACACAAATATTCATTATTCCCGGTTCCCCCATGCAGACCCTCACCGTCAATCTCGGCGACCGCTCCTATCCCATCCATATCGGCGCTGGCCTGCTGGCCCAGGCCGGGCTGATCGTTCCGCACCTGGCACAAAAGCGCGTGATGGTGGTGACCAACACCACGGTGGCGCCGCTGTATCTGGCGCAGCTGACGGCGACGCTGGAGGCGGGCGGTGTGAAAGTGGCGCAGGTGGTGCTGCCGGACGGCGAGGCCTACAAGAACTGGGAAACGCTGAACCTGATTTTCGACGCGCTGCTGACCGACCGCGCCGAGCGCAAGACGACGCTGATCGCGCTGGGCGGAGGCGTGATCGGCGACATGACCGGCTTCGCCGCGGCGAGTTATCAGCGCGGGGTGCCCTTCATCCAGATCCCCACTACGCTGCTGTCGCAGGTCGATTCCTCGGTGGGCGGCAAGACCGGCATCAACCATCCGCTCGGCAAGAACATGATCGGCGCGTTCTACCAGCCGAAGCTGGTGCTGGTCGACACCGATACGCTGAAGACGCTGCCTGCGCGCGAACTGTCGGCGGGGCTGGCCGAGGTGATCAAGTACGGCCTGATCTGGGATGCCGAATTCCTCGCCTGGCTGGAAGCCAACATGGACAAGCTGCGCGCGCTGGACCCCGCGGCGATCACCCACGCGATCTACCGCTCGTGCGAAATCAAGGCGCAGGTGGTCGGCGAGGACGAGCGCGAAGGCGGCATCCGCGCGATTCTCAACCTGGGCCACACCTTCGGCCACGCGATCGAAACCGGCATGGGCTACGGCAACTGGCTGCACGGCGAAGCGGTGGCGGCGGGCATGGTGATGTCGGCGCAGACCTCGCAGCGCCTGGGCTGGATATCCGAAGCCGACGTGGCGCGCACCCGCGCCCTGATCCGCGCCGCCGGGCTGCCGGACGTGGCGCCGGACCTGGGCGTCGATACCTATCTGGAATACATGGGCCACGACAAGAAGGTCGAGGGCGGAAAGATGCGCTTCGTGCTACTGAAAAAGCTGGGCGAAGCGGTGATCACCGGCGACGTGCCGGCCGATGTGCTGAACGGCGTGCTGACTGCGCCACATTGAAAGGGACTTGATGGAACCGTTAGCTTCCTACGCAGCGCATTCCACCCAGACCCGCGGGCGCCGGCATGCCGAGCCGTCCGCCGCGCCGCGCTCCGAGTTCCAGCGCGACCGCGACCGCATCATCCATTCCACCGCGTTCCGCCGGCTGGAATACAAGACCCAGGTGTTCGTCAACCACGAGGGCGACCTGTTCCGCACGCGGCTGACCCACAGCCTGGAAGTGGCGCAGATCGGCCGCACCATCGCGCGAATCCTGAACCTGAACGAGGACCTGGTGGAAGCGGTGGCGCTGGCGCACGACCTCGGCCATACGCCGTTCGGCCATGCCGGGCAGGACGCGCTGAACGCCTGCATGCGCGAGCACGGCGGCTTCGAGCACAACCTGCAGTCGCTGCGCGTGGTGGACATGCTGGAAGAGCGCTACGCCGAATTCGATGGCTTGAACCTCACCTTCGAGGCGCGCGAGGGCATCCTCAAGCACTGCTCGCTGGGCAATGCGGAAAAGCTCGGCGACATCGGCGCGCGCTTCCTCAACAAGCAGCAGCCGTCGCTGGAAGCGCAGATCGCCAACCTGGCGGACGAGATCGCCTACAACAACCACGACGTCGACGATGGCCTGCGTTCCGGCCTGATCACCGAAGAGCAACTGTCGGAAGTGCAGCTGTTCGCCCGCCATCAGGGCGAGGTGCGCAGCCTGTACCCGGCATTGACCGGCCGCCGCGTGGTGACCGAAACCGTGCGCCGCATGATCAACACGCTGATCATCGACCTCGTCAACACGACGCGGATCAACATCGAAAACAGCGGCGTGCAGACCCTGGACGACGTGCGCGCCGCGCCGCCGCTCGCGGCCTTCAGCCCGGCCTTGCTGGACGAGCACCGCGAGCTGAAGCGCTTCCTGCATCGCCACCTCTACCGCCATTACAAGGTCGCGCGCATGAGCTCCAAGGCCGGCCGCATCATCACCGATCTCTACACCGCGTTCACCGGCGATGCGCGCCTGTTGCCGCCCGAGCACCAGGAACGCGAATCGCTGGAAGGCGCCCGCGCCGTGGCCGACTACATCGCCGGCATGACCGACCGCTACGCCATGCGCGAGCACCGGCGGATCTTCGCGGTGGAAGAGATCTACAGCTGAGCCGTCGTTCCCCGCACCGCCCCTGGTAGGAGCGGCGCCCCCGCCGCGATTTTCGCGCCCCTGCAATCACCACGGCATCGGCCCGAGGGCGAGCCTCCTACGATTCGGGGTGGTGCTGACAATCCCCCTGCGCAGCCCTGCATTCTGTAAGCATTTTGTGGACGATCCGTCGCAGGCGCAGCGGGGGGGAATTGACGTACCCCGCGCCAGGGCTTGCGATGGGGCGTTTTCGATTGCTGGCACGCTTGCTGCACAAGCCCACTCATCTGCATTCCAACCCAGGAGAAAACGATGAGCGTGCTGATCGAACCCGCCGAGCTTCAAACCGCGATGGCAAGCGAGCCCATGGTCGTGATCGATACCCGCGACCCGGACGTGTACGCCAGGGGACACCTGCCCGGCGCGGTGAACCTGCGCGAAATCTTCACCTATCTGGCGACCTCCGATCCGGACGGGCTGGAAAGCCTGAGGGAAAAATTCGCCGAGGCGTTCGGCGCCGCCGGGCTGTCGGGCAAGGAAACCGCGGTGCTGTACGAGGACGCCATGAACACCGGTTTCGGCCAGTCGTGCCGCGGCTACTTCATTCTCAGCTATCTCGGCTACCCGAAGATCAAGGTGCTGCATGGCGGCTATCAGGGCTGGCTGGCGGCGGGCCTGCCGACCAGCATCGAGACGGTGGCGCCGGTGCCGGCGACGTTCCCGACGCACACCGCGGCCGATGTGATGGTGGACAAGGACGCGATGCTGGCGGCGGTGAAGTCCGGCAACGCGACGCTGCTCGACGTGCGCGACGTCGACGAATGGATCGGCGCGAGTTCGTCGCCCTACGGTCCGGACTTCTGTCCGCGCAAGGGGCGCATTCCCAGCGCGCGCTGGATCGAGTGGTACCGCTTGATGAAGCCGGGCGCCGACGGTCCGGTATTCAAGTCCGGGCCGGAGGTGCTGGCCGAGTGCCTGACGGCAGGCATCACGCCGGAGACGCCGGTGATCGTGTACTGCTTCAAGGGCGCGCGCGCGTCGAACACCTTCCTCGTCCTCAAGGAGGCGGGCATCAAGAACGTGAAGATCTACTTCGGCTCGTGGAACGAGTGGTCGCGCGATCCGTCGCTGCCGATCGAGGAAGGTTTCCCGCAAATGGTCGGGTCGGCGTACGCCGAGGCCGCTTGATGGAACTGCTGTCGTCCGGCCTGCTCGCCCTGCACCTGCTGGCAGCCGTGGCCTGGGTGGGCGGGATCTTCTTTGCCTATATGGCGCTGCGGCCGGCGAGCATGCTGCTCGACGCGCCGCTGCGTCTGAGTCTGTGGTCGGCGACTTTTGGCCGTTTCTTTCCCTGGGTGTGGGGCTTCATCGCCGTGCTGCTGGTCAGCGGGCATGCGCTGATGGGGCAGGCACCGGCGCGCGGCAGCCTGCTGGCGATGGCCGCGATCGGCTGGGCGATGAGCCTGTTGTTCGCCTATCTGTACTTCGTTTTGTTCGCATCGCTCAAGCGCGCCGTGGCAGCGTCCGACACGCCTGCCGCCGCGCAGGCGATGACGCGCATCCGTCCGGTGATGGCGACCAATCTTGCGCTGGGGCTGGTGGCGTCCGCGCTCGGCGCACTGCATCCAGCCCTGGGCTGATTCAGTTGCCCGGCGCCAGGGTGCGCGCCACCACCCAGCAACTCACCTCGCGGGCGCCGGCCAGTTTCAGCGTCGCGGCCAGTTCGTCGAGGCTGGTGCCGGTCGTCATCACGTCGTCGATCAGCGCGATGCGCTGTCCCTGAACTTCGCCCGAACACGAAAATGCGCCGCGCACATTGCGGCGCCGTGCGTCGTGCTTCAGGCCCATTTGCGGCGGGGTGTCGCGGGTGCGCCGGCAGCTGTCGAGGTCGAGCGGCAGGCCGAGCTGTCTGGCTAATGTCCGTGCGATTTCGGTGGCGTGGTTGAAGCCGCGTTCGCGGATGCGGGCCGCGTGCAGCGGCATGGCGATCAGGCGGTCGGGGCGGGGGGCATGTTCCAGGGCCTGGGCCAGGCACTCGCCCAGCACCGGCGCGATGGCGAGCTGGCCGTGGTATTTCAGGCGCGGAATCATCTGGTCGAGCGGGAAGGCATAGGTCAGCGCGGCCTGGGTGCGGTCGAACGCCGGCGGGTGCTGGAGGCAGGTGCCGCACAGCTGGCCGTCGGGCGTGGGGATGGCGCACTGCGGACACTGCGGCTGGCGGTGCCAGGGCAGGTCGGCGCGGCAGCCGGGGCACAGCGGCTGCGTGTCCGAGGTCGCACCGCACAGCAGGCAAGACAGGGGCGCGATGTGCCTAAAAATTGAACGGATGTTCAATTGCGGCGTGGGCTAAATTTGACAGGCGGCGGGCCGCCACCGAAAATCCGGGCCATGAAAGCCAAACGCGTCATTTCCGCCTCGTCCTCCCGTTTTGCCGCCCAGTTGTTCAATCTCATCACCGTCGCCGTGCTGATGATTTCGCTGACTGCGCTGCTGCTGGGCAAGTTGCTCGCCAGCCACAAGATCGGTTTTCTGCCGTTCGTGTTGTCGCTGCCGCCGGTGATGCTGTGGCTGGGCGCGTCGATCTTCGTCTACGCCAGCATCGCCCACCACCCCAACCCGCGCGCCGCACATTACAACAAGTGGGCAGGCTACCGCTTTTACGGCGTGATGGGCAGTCTGGTGGTGATCGGGCCGGCGATTTACGGACTGCTCGACGGCTGGCAGGGACTGATGCTGGTGCTGGGCTTGGCGGTATTGATCATTGTGCCGTGGGCGCTTTACGACATTTACAACGCCGCGCGTGAGCCGTGGACTGATTTGACTATCGAGGTGGCAATAAATGAATGACATGACCCAACCCGTGGTGCGCCGTTCGGTGGCCGAAATCGATGCGCTGTTTGGGCTGCCGTTTGCCGACCTGATGTTCCAGGCGCAGACCGTGCATCGCGAACAGTTCGACCCCAACAAGGTGCAGCTCTCGACCCTGCTGTCGATCAAGACCGGCGGCTGCTCCGAGGACTGCGGCTACTGCCCGCAGTCGGCGCGCTACGACGCCGGGGTGGAAAGCCAGGGCCTGCTGAATCTGGACGACGTGCTGACCGCAGCCCGTGCCGCCAAGGCCGCCGGCGCGTCGCGCTTCTGCATGGGCGCGGCGTGGCGCGGACCGAAACAGCGCGACCTCGAACCGGTGCTCGACATGGTGCGCTCAGTGCGTGCGCTGGGGCTGGAAACCTGCGCCACGCTGGGCATGCTGAAGGACGGCCAGGCCGAGCAGCTGAAGGAGGCCGGGCTCGACTACTACAACCATAACCTCGACACCGCGCCCGAGTTCTACGGCGACATCATCACCACCCGCGAATACCAGGACCGCCTCGATACCCTTGAAAGAGTCCGCCACGCCGACCTCCATGTGTGCTGCGGCGGCATCGTCGGCATGGGCGAATCGCGCACCCAGCGTGCGGGACTCATCGCGCAGTTGGCGAGCCTCGACCCGCAGCCGGAATCGGTGCCGATCAACCTCCTGGTGCAGGTCGAGGGCACGCCGCTGGCCGGCACCGAGGCGCTTGATCCGCTGGAGTTCGTGCGCACCATCGCGGTCGCACGCATCTGCATGCCGAAGAGCTTCGTGCGACTGTCGGCCGGACGCCAGCAGATGAGCGACGCGGTGCAGGCGCTGTGCTTCCTCGCCGGCGCCAATTCGATTTTCTACGGCGAAAAGCTGCTCACCACCGGCAACCCGGAATGGGAGCGCGACCAGCGCCTGTTCGACAGCCTGGGCCTGACCGCGTTGTGAGCTTGGCCGCGTGATGACTTTTGGGGCGCTGACCCGCCTGCAGCAGGGGCTGGCGGCGCTGAAAGCCGATCATCTCGATCGCCGGCGCCGCCTGCTCGACGGCGCGCAGGGCGTGCACGTGACGATCGACGGCCAGCGCGTCATCTCCTTCTGCAGCAACGACTATCTGGGCCTCGCCGCCGATCCGGCGCTGGTGGCCGCCGCCCACGCCGCGCTCGATGCGTGCGGCGTGGGCGCCGGTGCGGCGCATCTCATCACCGGTCACCATCGTTTTCATGACGACTTCGAGGCCGCGTTTGCGTGCTTCGTCGGCAAGCCGGCGGCGCTGCTGTTTTCCACCGGCTACCTGGCCAATCTCGGCGTACTGACTGCGCTGCTGACGAAGAAAGGCGAAGTCTTCGCCGACAAGCTCAATCACGCTTCGCTGGTCGATGCCGCGCAGCTGTCGGGCGCGAGCTTCACCCGCTATCGCCACAACGATCTCGCGCAGCTCGAAGGCCAGCTGGCCGCCAGCACGGCGCAGGACAAAGTCATTGCTTCGGACCTGGTGTTCAGCATGGACGGCGACATCGCGCCGGTCGACGCGCTGCTCGATCTGGCAGAACGCTACGACGCCTGGCTCTATCTCGACGACGCGCACGGTTTCGGCGTGCTGAACGGTGGCCGCGGCGGGCTGACCCAACGCGCCTGCGCGAGCGACCGCGTGATCTATCTGGCCACGCTCGGCAAGGCGGCCGGGGTGGCGGGCGCAGCCGTGGCGGCGCACGAAAGCGTGATCGACTGGCTGGTCCAGAAGGCGCGCCCCTATATCTACACCACCGCATCGCCGCCGCTCCTGGCTGCCTGCCTGCTGGAAAGCCTGCGCCAGATCGAGGCGGGCGAAGCCCGGCGCGAGCGGCTGCGCAGCCACATCGCGCAGCTGCGTGAAGGCCTGGCTGATCTGAAGCTGGGGTCGCTGATGCCATCCGATACGCCGATCCAGCCGCTGGTCATCGGCGCCAACGCCGATGCGGTGCGCCTGTCGCAGGCCTTGCTTCTACGCGGCCTGCTGGTGCCGGCGATCCGCACGCCGACGGTGCCGGCCGACACGGCGCGACTGCGCATCACCCTGTCGGCGGCGCACAG
>Ga0299912_10002828_pt1 | contig 14224 bp, 11 predicted proteins | sample RVTome_2_FD_207667 | JGI IMG/M metagenome (GOLD analysis project Ga0299912, IMG submission 207667) | Soil microbial communities from uranium-contaminated site in the Upper Colorado River Basin, Wyoming, United States - RVT95D214 (version 2) ...
CGCCTGGGTCTCGTATATCTCGGGGTAGAGTATACCCACCCTGCAGGCCCTGAGCCCGATCATGGGGTTGGCCTCCTGTATCCTACGGACTTTACTCAGGATGACGCGCTGTACCTCAAGCTCCTTTTCGGAGGCGCCGGCCTTCTCCATCTCGTATATCTTGGTCAGCATCTCTGCCTCGTGGGGCATGAACTCGTGGAGCGGCGGGTCCAGGAGCCTGATCTGGACGGGCTTCCCGTTCATGGCCCTCAGCAGGCCCGTGAAGTCGTCCCTCTGCAGGGGCTTGAGCTTGTCCAGAGCCGTCTGCCTCTCCGCCAAGGTGTCCGCCATGATCATCTCGCGTACCAGTGCGACGCGCTCCACTCCCAGGAACATGCGCTCGGTCCTGGCCAGGCCGATGCCCTCTGCCCCGTTGTTGTTGGCCTTGGTTGCGTCGGCCTCGTCGTTGGCGTTGGCCCAGACGCCCAGCCTCCTGTACTTGTCAGCCCACTTGAGGACCACCTCCACCTCGCCTCCGATCTTGGGCTCTATGAAGGGCACCTCGCCCACGTAGATCTCGGCCGTCAAACCGTCGATGGTGATGATGTCTCCCTTCCTGACGAGGATGTCCCCCACGGTGAACTCCTCCTTGTCTAGGTCGATGTGGAGGGCCTCACAGCCAACGATGGCGGGCTTCCCGATGCCCCTGGCCACGATGGCGGCGTGGCTGGTCATGCCTCCGCGGCTTGTGAGCACGCCCTCGGCCGCCACCATGCCGCCGATGTCCTCGGGGGTGGTCTCGGGGCGCACCAGTATGACCTTCTTGCCGTCGGCCTTCCACTCCTCGGCTTCCTTGGGCACGAACACGACCTGGCCCGTGGCCGCGCCCGGCGACGCGGGAAGTCCCTTGGTGATGGCCTTCACGTTGGCGCTGGGGTCGATGCTCTTGTGGAGCAGCAGCTCGATCTGCTTGGGCTCCACCCTCATGATGGCCTCCTTCTCGTCTATGAGCCCCTCGTGCACCATGTCCACGGCGCAATTAACGGCTGCCTTGGCGGTCCTCTTGGCGCTGCGGGTCTGGAGCATGTATAGGACGCCGCGCTCTATGGTGAACTCCACGTCCTGCATGTCCTTGTAGTGCTTCTCCAGCTTCTCGACTATGCCAACGAGTTCGGCGTGGACCTTGGGGTGCTGAGCCTTCAGGTCGTCCAGGTTGACGGGGGTCCTGAGGCCGGCCACCACGTCCTCGCCTTGGGCGTTGAAGAGGAGCTCGCCGAAGACCTTCTTCTCGCCGCTGCTCGGGTCGCGGGTGAATAGGACTCCGCTGCCGCTGTCCCAGCCCAGGTTGCCGAACACCATGGTCTGGACGTTGCAGGCGGTCCCCATCTCGTCTGGGATGTTCTCGATCTTCCTGTACGTCCTGGCCCTCTCGGTGTTCCAGCTGTTGAACACGGCTCCGACGGAGAGCTTCAGCTGCTCATAGGGGTCTATGGGGAACTCGCGGCCCACCTCCTTCTTGAACAGCTTCTTCTGCTCATCCACAACGTTCCTGAGTCCCTTGACGCTGAGGTCGGTGTCCGACTTTACCTTCTCCTTCTTCTTCTCCTTCTCATAGACCTCGTCGAACTTCTGCCTCTTTGTGTGCATCACGACATCTGCGAACATGGTGATGAAGCGCCTGTAGGCGTCGAGTACGAAGCGCTCGTCACCCGATAGCTTAGCTAGCCCCTTGGCCACATCGTCGTTGAGGCCCAGGTTGAGGACCGTGTCCATCATGCCGGGCATGGATATGGGGGCCCCGCTTCGCACAGAGAAGAGCAGAGGGTTCTTCGGGTCCCCGAACTTCTTGCCGGTCCTCTTCTCGACGCCATTCACGTGGTCGATTATCTCGTCCCAGAGTCCCTCAGGGAACTGTCCTTTCGCCTCGAAGAACTCCATACACGTCTTGGTGGTTATGGTGAACCCGGGGGGCACCCTGAGCCCCATGTTGGCCATCTCGCACAGGTTCGCCCCTTTGCCGCCAAGAAGGTTCTTCATGTCTTTATTTCCTTCTGAGAAATCGTAGACACGTTTTACCAATCGTTTATCTCCTTGATCTCTTTCAGGTTGTAGTGCCTCCTTTTACATTTACCGGTTTCTAGTAGGAACCGGCGGCTCCTGTGCAGTGTCCGCCGTGATCACATGCATCTTGGAGGTGGCGATGTATTGGTAGAGGTTTGGTATATACGGTGCGACGTACAGTACATATCAGAGTATACCGCTAGGCCCCATGAAAATACGATAAAACCATGAAGCATCGTTTTTACTCAATATCTGAGAAAATAAAGCCTAAAAATGGGACAAAAAATCAAAAACAGTTATAAGGCAGGCATTTCTCCTAATCATAATTCTCGTGAGGGGTTCTTTGACAGCAAAACTGCGATCAAAAGCAGCCTGCACCGAGTGCGGTGGATCCAGCCTTCTACGAGACTACGAGACCGGTGAACTTGTCTGCCAGACATGCGGCTTCGTGATCTCGTCGATGCTCATCGACCAGGGGCCCGAGTGGAGGGCCTTCGACCAGGAGCAGAGGGACAAGCTCCCCAGGGTCGGCGCCCCCGTGACGTGGACCATCCACGACAAGGGGCTGAGCACCACCATAGGCTGGCAGGACCGCGACGCGTCAGGCAGAAGGCTGAGCCCTGAGGAGAGGGCCCGGCTGTACCGGCTCAGGAAGTGGCACAGGCGGAGCAAGGTATCGGACAGTACGCAGCGTAACCTGGCTCACGCTCTGAGCGAGATGAGCAAGATAAGCTACAAACTGAACCTGCCCAGGAACGTCATCGAGACTTCGAGCATGATCTACAGGCGCGCCATCCAGAAGCAGCTCATACGCGGCAGGACCATCCAGAGCGTGGCCGTGGCCAGCATCTACATGGCGTGCAGGCAGTGCGGGGTAATAAGGACCCTTGAGGACGTGGCCGAGGCAGCCAACATCACCAAGAAGGAGGCCGCCCGCAACTACAGGTTCCTGCTCAGGGAGCTGAAGCCCACCGTGCCACAGGTGGACCCGCAGGGCTACATAAGCAAGATCGTGAACAAGCTGGCGCTGACCGGCGAGACGGAGAGGCTGGCGATGATGATTCTGAACCAGGCTTCGGAGATGAAGCTCACCAGCGGCAGGGGCCCATCGGGCATAGCGGCGGCGTGCATCTACATCAGCAGCCAGTTGACCGACGAGAGGCGGACCCAGGGCGAGATAGCGAAGGAGGCCCAGGTCACAGAGGTCACCATCAGGAACCGGTACAAGGAGCTGGCGCAGCGTCTGGAGTTCAACGTCCAGCTGTGACCCCACCCTTTTTCACTTAGCTTATCCATTTCTAGTGTATGCCTGATCGATACATCATATTCACTGGTCGGCCTAACGCGGGTAAGAGCACAGTCATCAATGCATTAACCGGGATGAAGCTGCCTGTGGGTAAGCGCCCGGGCACCACCACCAAGATCAGGATGTACCCTGTGGCCCCCGGCCTGACCCTGGTGGACATGCCAGGCTACGGTAGCAAGGCGGGGGGCAGCAGGGCCTGGGAGGACAGGACGAAGGACAGCATCCTGGCCTTCATTGAGGAGAACGCGGGCAGCATCGCTGCGGCGGTCCACGTGGTGAACATCACGACATACATTGAGACTGAGGGGAGGCTGTCCAGGAAGGGCTACCTGAGCCTGGACGTGGAGATGGTTCACCACCTGAGGGAGAACCTGGGCGCGCACCCCCTGGTGGCCGCCAACAAGATAGATAAGGGCGACGAGGACGAGGTGGTCGCCAACATAGAGGCGTTCATCGCGGGCGTCTCGGCAGGGGACCCCGAGGCCGGGGACCACGTGTACCCCATAAGCGCCAAGACCGGCGTGGGCGTCGGTAGGCTCAAGGAGGCTCTGGTCAGGAGGCTGAAGATGGCGGGCTTCAGGGACCCCTTCGAGTACCTCAGAGGATAAACAGTTATCAGGGGCAGCCCCAAAGACTCATGTGATGAACAGGCTTCTGGCCTCGGTCACCAAGTACTCGGGGCTCGCGGCGGCCCTCACGGCGTGGGGGACCTTCGCGTACGCTATAAGCGTCAACCCGTGGTTCATGTTCACGTCGCACGCCTTCAGCGATCTGGGGGGTCCCGGCGCCTTCTATCCGGGAGTGTATAACATCGGCATGATGGCGTCGGGCTTCCTGGTCGGGTTATACTCCCTCAGGTGCATCGAGGACGCCGTCAACAAGCTTGAGACGGTGGGCGGGGCCTTCCTGGCGGTAGCCGGCGTTTTCCTCGTTTTCATAGGGGTCTACCCGTCCGGGACGGAGGCCCACAACTTCATCTCATTCTGGTTCTTCGCGCAGGCCGACCTAGCGATCATGGCCTGGGGCCTGGGGCTCATCAGCAGGGGTGAGAAGGAGCTCGGGCTGGTGGTCTCGGGGCTTGGGTTCGTCAGCCCGGTTGTGGCTTACCTGGTCCCCTGGCCCTCCACGGCTATGCTGGAGGCCTTCGGGATAGTGGTCATGAATCTGTGGGTTGTGTTCATGCAGAGGGTTCACGGGTAGAAGAGGGGTACGGCTCGTCGTCGTCCTTGTTCTTTCTTTCCTCGTCGTCGTCCCATGTGGGGACGCTGCCGTCCTCGTCTGTGATCCCGGCGGGGGTGATGGCGATCCTGACCTTCACCTCGGGGAGGTAGGGGCTGTCTATGATCTGGGCAAGCCGGGTGTTGGCGCGTCCTCTGCGGAGGTACATCCTGTGGGTGCAGGCATGGGCCATGACGTGGCCGCCGGCCGGCTTGTTGGGGTCACCGTATGCGGTGTCCGGCTTGGCCTGGACCTGGTTGGTTAGGACCACGGCAAGGTTGAATGCTTCCGCTACGCGCAGCAGGTTACCCAGGGCGTTGCCCAGCTTCTGCTGCCGCTCCGCGAGGGTGGCTCTGCCTATGTACTCGCCCCTGAAGTGGCCTATCATGCTGTCCACTATGACCAGCTTCACGTCGTGCTCCTGGCAGACCTGGGGCAGGTTCTTGATGAGGATGATCTGGTGCTCGCTGTTGTATGCGCGGGCTATGAGGATGTTTCTGAGGATCTCCTTGGAGTCGTATCCCCTGGCCTCGGCTATCTGGACTATCCGTTCTGGGATGAAGGTGCCCTCGGTGTCTATGACGCATACGCGTCCGCCGAGGCCGCCCTCCTCCGCCGGCAGCTGTGCCAACACGGAAAGAGTGTAGCATATCTGGGTCTTTCCTGAGCCGAACTCTCCGATGAGCTCGGTTATGACGCCGGTCTCGACGCCTCCGCCCAGTATGCGGTCGAGCTCGTTGGAGCCGGTCTTGCAGCGCAGCATGTGGCTGCGCATCTCCAGCATCTCCGTGGCTGAGACGAACCCGGGGTCCACCTTGAGGCGTGCGAGGGCGCTCACCTTTATAGCGGTGTCGGCGCCCATGCCGGTTAGCTCCACGATCTCGCGGGGGGGAGTAACTGCGATGGATTCGAGGGTGACTAACCCGGCCTTGTGCAGCTTCTTCAGGGTGGTGCTGGCGATTCCTTCTAGGCTTCCGGCCTCAACTACCTCTCCCATAACACTCTCAAGAGTCTCCACGTGGTCCACGGCTTTTAACGTGAACGCACACGAATACACTGGGGGGAGGCGGGTGAAAGTGGAGTTGATGTGGATAACGATATAGTGGTGGTGCGCCGCATCGTATGTGATCGCGTTGTCTGAACTCAAGAAGCTCAAAGAAGTCGTTAAGAAGACGGTGGACGAGGAGAGGCCGCTGCTCGTGGAGATAGCCAGGTACCTGTACGAGAACCCTGAGTTGGGGAGCGAGGAGTACAAGGCCTTCGAGAGGCTGACGAAGGTTCTGGAGGAACACGGCTTCAAGGTGGAGAAGGGCGTCTACGACATGCCCACGGCCTTCGTGGCATCCTTCAAGGGGAAGAGGAAGGGTCCGCGGGTGGCTGTGCTGGCTGAGTACGACGCTCTGCCCGGGGTGGGCCACGGCTGCGGCCACGACCTTATAGCCGCCTCAGCCATCGGAGCCGGGATCGCCGCCAGCAGGGTGATGGGTGAGCTGGCGGGCGAGGTGCTGGTAGTGGGGACGCCCGCCGAGGAGGGCCACGGCCCCAGCGCCGGTGCCAAGGTGATAATGGCTGACCACGGGTTCTTCGACAAGGTGGACGGCGTGGTGATGCTTCACCCGGCTAACAGCTGGGGCGTCGGGGGCCAGGCCCTGGGCATCCACCAGGTGGAGATGGTGTTCAAGGGCCAGACGAGCCACGCCGCGGCCAGCCCCGACAAGGGCAGGAACGCCCTGAACGCTGCAACCCTCTGCTATATGGCGACCCACATGCTGAGGCAGGAGGCTAGGAGAGACGCCAACCTGGTGATCCACGGCATCATCACTGAGGGCGGGTTGGCCAGCAACATCATCCCGGACAGGGCGGTCTGCCAGTTCGGGGTGAGGAGCAGCGACGAGGCGTACCTTGTGGAGATGGTGGACAAGGTGGCCCGCTGCGCCGAGGGAGCCGCCCACGCCATAGGCGTCGAGGTGGAGATAGCGAAGAGGAAGCTGTACAGCAGCAACAAGCTGAACATCCCCCTGATCAAGACGCTTTGGCAGAACTACAAGGACCTGGGTGCGCCGGTGAAGGACTGGCAGGAGAGCACCAGGGCGATACCCATGGCCTCCACCGACTTCGGGGACGTGTCCCAGAGGACGCCCGTGGCAGGCAGCTACATAGGCATCGCCCCTGAGGGGACGCCGGGCCATAGCAGGCAGCTGGCCGAAGCCTCCATGACCAAGGAGGGGCTGGACGCTATGGTGGTGGGTGCCAAGGCGCTGGGCATGACCCTGGTGGAGCTGCTGGCGAGGCCGGAGACCCTGAAGGAGGCTCGGGAGTACTTCGACTCCCACTAACCTTTCTCAGCCTTGATGGTCAGCCTGTCACCGTTCAGCAACTGGACACCCGTGAACCCGGCCTCGTACAGAAGCCCGTTGAGCTGCTCGTAGGTGAAGGCCCTAAGGGCCCCCGAGTCGGTCACCCTCTGGGTTGATCCTTCCTTCTCTATGGTGTACTCCCACTCTGTCATCCACCTGTAGGTTTCCGAATCCCAGCCCCTGTTCCTCGTGCGGCGGGTTATCGTCGCCCCCTCAACCCTGTATACGCTCTCACGCCAGTCCCGGTATCTCTCTGGGTCAAAGCGCCGGGCGTCGAAGTTGTCGAACACAAGGATTCCGCCTGGCTTCAGGGCGCTATGGAAGCCTCTTAGAGCTTTTAACGCGCCTTGGTCGGTGGACATATAGGTGAAGCTGCTGCCCAGGCAGAGGACGGCGTCGAACTCCTCGCGGAACCCCAGCTCCCTCATGTCTCCCTGGACCAGCACGCCATTCACCTTGGGCCGTGCCAGGGCTAGCATCTCCGGGCTCAGGTCTAGGCCGGTGACTCTGTAGCCCCCTGACTCCAGGAGAGCCATTAGGCGACCTGTGCCGCAGGCCACTTCCAGTATGGACTCGACTTGTTTCTCTTCAAGAACCGGCTTCAGGGCTCCGTACACGGCCTTGTAGTCGAAAATCTGCGGGTATATGGCGTCGTACACCCACGCCAGTTCATGGTAGAGCCTGTGCGTGTCTCTCCTCAGGAACACGATCCCTCATCGTGATCTCACCGCCTTTCCTTGTGGGCTTGGAGTATTTAAACGGGTGAGCGCCCACGGTCCTCGCCCTCATTTTGCGCCGATTATTATCTCCTTCACATAGTTCGTGAAGGTGATGGACTCGTACCCCGACAGCTCGTGTTCAAGGCCCTTGATCTCCCAGTCGATCTTCTCTATCTCGTCGCATATGGTGGCCAGGCTCGCCCTCGCCCTGCCCACAGTCGCGTCGTGAGCCTGCTTGTGCTTCTCGATCTCCTCCCTGAGCGAGTCGTAGCGCCTGGTGTACCCATCCTTGATGGCGTTCTTCTCACGCTGTATCTCCTCCTTGGCTCTCCTCTCCTCCTCCTCGAGCTTCTCTAGGTGGAGCTTGTGCTTGTTCTTTATCGCCTGCTCGTCTCCCTGGCTTAGCTTGGTGGGTGCACTCGACTCGTACCTCTCCACCAGGCGGTTACGCCACCCTCTCAGCGATTCGACCTGTTCGGGGCTCAACCACCACACCATGACCGTACGGCCGTCCCTCAGCTTGAAGCGGGCGCTCTTCCCGGCGAGGACCGAGCTCCATACGCCCACGTCAATGAAGTCCGCCGCCGTCTTTATGCCCATACGCGAGAGCATGAAGCTCTTGACCAAGCCTACGCCGGGGGTCCTGGAGCCGCTGATCCGGTGGGCCAATAGTTGGGCTGCTATATGGTCCCGCTGCTTCTCCTTGAGGAGGGCGTACCTCTCGTTCCTCTCCAGCACCTTGACCTCCTTCTTCGCCTCGGCAATCTCCTGCAGCCTGCTCCAGTGCGTCGACTCCCTCTTCTTCAGCTCTAGTTCCTCCTGGTTCTTCAGGGTCACGATTCTCTCCTTCAGCTCCTTTATCTTCTGGTTTACGTCCTCCTTGATCTGGTCGACGTTCTCAACCTCTCTGCGTATCTTATCCTGCCGCGACCTGATCTCGGACTCAAGTTTTCTGACTCTCGATGCCTTTTGGTCCCTCTTCCTCACGACGTCTCGGCCTCGGTAGGATGCCGTGATTAGCAGGGCCATTATGGGGATGCCGGACGCGTAGCGAGCCAGCTCTTGGAGAGGCACCTGGTAGAGGGCGTAGGCGCCTCCAACCCCGAGCGTGTAGAGTAGGGTGAGGGCTAGAGCCAGTCTCTCAAGCTTCATGTTCTTGGTGAAGCTCTTGTACTCGATGTCCTTGTTCGCCCATATCCATGATTTGTCTCTTCGAGGTACAGCCACCTCAAGCCCGTCCATGGATACTTGGGGGATCTTCGCCACCTCGTTTACCAGCTGCCTCCGCCTGTGCACGATCTTGCTCTCGTCCACTATGGAGGGTATGTCCTTGAGGTTGTAAGTGTAGACCGCGTCCTTGAAGGTGTCCAGCAGGAGCTTCAGGTTGTCGTCCGGTATGTCCTCGATGGCCCTGAACGCCTTGGAGTGGTCAGGGTCGCTGTAGTCGCTGCTCCTGAAGAGGAGGCACTGGTCGCCCCCCTTCAGTTCCTCCCAGATGTCCGGCCTTCTGGCGAGGGCGATTAGCGAAGTGTATATGACCCACTCGCTGAAGTTGTCGATGTGGGGCCCGAAGTCCTCCAGCCTCCTTTCAGGGTGTTGGTAGTTGGTGTGCCCCACCTCGCTGCCCGGGTAGCCTTCGAGCCCCGGGACGAACATGGCGTCGTAGTCGATCATCTTGAGCTCCCCGTCTACCACCATTATGTTCTGGTCGTGCAGGTCGCAGTGAGAGACCTGGCGCCTCTTCAGCTCGTTGACCAGCTCCTTGAACTTCTGGGCCATGTCCTCCATGGCCTGGCTGTTGCGTCTGTTCTTCTCGACGTATTCTCCCAGGGTCTGGCCGTTTAGCCACTCCATCTTGAGTATGGGGTGCTTCTTCCCCTTCACGAGTATGCCCTGGTCTATGTACTCGAACTTCACGAAGTAGGGTATCCTCTTCCGTTTGAGGAAATCCTGTATGGCCTTGTACCGCTTCTCTATGTCCCCGACGTCCCGCAGGAAGCAGCGCGCGGCGTAGCTCTTGTTTCCCTTCTTGATCTGGAAGACCCCGGCGAAGCCCCCTGATATCACTTTGGGCAGCCCAAACACGCCGGAGACGGGTTTCCCGTTCTTCAGGTCGCCATCCTTGAAGCACAGGTCCGGCCGCTGTATGGCCTCCTGGTACTCCTGCAGCGTGGGCTTGGGCAGGGGTCAGTCCTCCGCCAGCTTAACCCGGGCGATGGTGACGTCATCGTTTTTCAGCCTGTTTTCTTCCCGCAGGCGGTTCACGTATCCCTTTAAATCGTCTGTCTCAAGGAGCTCTTCGAGGGTCGCCCAGGGCCTTCCCCCCTCTGCAGCCTGGGTCATGAACCAGTTGGCTATGGCGTCCGTCATCAGGTAGAAGGAGTCGCCGAAAATGAATTGGCCTGTTTTAATCCTGACCTTGGCTTCCAGTTCCCGGTTGTACGCTGGGTTCGATGATATGAGGTCGGGGGTGTTGCCGAAGGAGGATGCGTCGCTCACCGGGAAGGACTCGACGACGCTGTCCCTGAGCTGGAAGAGGCAGGAGTCCCCCACCGAGATGGACCTCCAGTGCCCCCCTTCCGGCGTCTCGTTGAAGAAGGTGACCCCGAGCAGGGTCGAGAAGGAGCCCTTGATCATGAGGTTCTCCTCGAACCATTTCAGAGGGTTGTTGTTCTCCTCTCTTTTTTGGATGTACCTTTCTCTCTGGTAGTCGTAGACCTCGATACAGAAGTCTGTGAACTGTCGGATGTCCAGGTCTGTTCGGTCGAAGTTGACGTAGGAGACGGTCAGGATCTTGCTCCACAGCTTGCTGAGGAATCCCTCGCTGGCGCCGTCAGCGATGGCCATGGACTGGTGGTCTCGCCTGATCTCCGCCTCGTGTGGGTAGAAGAAGTCCTCGTTCTCCTTGGGCTGGCTGCCCTTCTTAGGTATGGTAAAAAAGGAGGAGATCAGCTTCATGTGAGGTTCTGCTCATCGCAGGTTTGTAGCTCTTGTCCCTATGTCTAGGAACTGGATGACCTTGACCATGTCGGAGTTGAAGATGAACCCCCTGGACTCGTCCGACACCTTGAAGCCCTCACTCTCGGCCTCCATCCTGATCTTCTCGGGGAGCACGCTGGACATCTCGTACAGGAGCCGGGCGAACTCGTCCGGCAGGTTGTCGTTCGCGTCTGGGAACTCGAAGGGTGGAGCCTTGCTGGATGAGAGGTGGAGGTTGAACAAGACCACGTGCCCGTCGCTGCTCTCAAGCTGCATTATTGACTCCGCCACGCTGGAGGGGTCCCCGTCCGTTGGCTCGCCGTCGGATATGTTTATCGCGATGGGGGGGAAGCAGTCCGGGTGGTCCTTGAGCCACTCCGCCAGGATGCCCTCAGCCTTCTTCAGGGCCTGCTTCATGGGAGTCGGGCCCTTCGAGACTGGCTCGAACCACACGGGGAACTTCACCGCCTGCTCCACGACGCCGCCTGCCCCGTCGGGCACCTTCTGCATTCTCTCCTCAATCATGAGAGGCCGGTCGCCTATGGTGCTAATCGGGACGAGGCTCTCACCGGCCAGGTCCCCACCGAAGGCTGGGCCCACCTTTGTGCCGTACCCTATCACGCCCACGTGGAAGTAGTCCCTTATCCCCTCAGCCTTGGCGCATCGCAGGACGAGGTTCTGCAGTAGCCTGTTTATGGCGTCGGCCACCGCCTGGGCCTTGGAGCCTGAGGTGTCGCCGCCGAAGGGGTCCTCCATTGATCCTGATTGGTCGATCATGAACAGGAAACACGTCGGGTTTCCCCTGCTTATCTCCGCTGTGTACATTGTCTATCCCTAGTTACTGTTGCTGACCTGAATATAAAAAACCCTGATCGTTAGAAAGTAGCTGGTATCGCAATCGCCACTATATAACTAGCTAACAGAGTGGAAATTTGTGCATAATGAATGCGTGTTTTTAGCCTGTTTTTTATTATATTTGACTTGAACATGTCCGGTATCAAGTTATTTTATTTATACGTAAAACATAGTCTAAAGACCAGAACGCATCGATTAAACGCCTGCTACGGACAACCCTCATTTTGACATCGTCATGGAAAACAAGCCTCATGGAACGAATAGCCGGCATCAAGCTGCAATGAAAACATCATATTAAATTTAAATCCTTGATAACTCCCTGCCTACTAATGTTCAAGGCGGTTGTCTTCGATCTCGGCAATACACTGATTGAAGAGGGCTCCGGCTCTTTGCTTCCTTTCACAGTTAGTGTATTGGGCGAATTGAAGAAAAAATATAAGTTGGGGCTCATAACCAACACACTTCCCGAAACTAAGAAAGAAAACATAATGAAGTTGTTGTGCGAAGCTGGCATTGGCGAATATTTCGACCAAATCCTTGTTTCAAGCGAATTGGGTTTCGGTAAACCCGATCCACGTATCTTCCATCTGATGTTGAATATGTTAGACGTCAAGCCGGAGGAATCTGTGATGATAGGTAACACGATTTCGACGGACATATTCGGGGGGAACCGCATCGGTATGCAAACCATATTGGTTCAACCGGAAGATGAGTACAATAGAAGCGAATGGGAGAGACCTAACCACGTCATAAAATCTTTGAATGAAATAAGTTTCATCCTATGACTGCGCGGGCACCGCGTCGATTAGTCCAGTACCTTGCCCATTATCAACGTGTCATAGTATCTTCCATCTGCGCCGTAGAAACATTCTCTCTTCCTGCCCTCTACCTGAAACCCCTGTTCCTCAAGGACGCTTATGGTGGACGCATTTTCCGCGACGGCCTCGGTGTCGACCTTGTGGAGCCCCTTCTCCTTGACCTTATCCAATAGACGCCCAACGATTTCTGACAGGAGCCCAGTGCTACGATAATCTCTATGAACGTAGGCGCCGAGGTACCCTGTCCCCCTTCTCCTCGGGTGAGTCCACTCTTCGACGCAGACGAACCCCACGAGTTCACCTGAATGTTCCGCTGCAAGCTGGATGAGGGTCGGGGTGTTCAGCCACTTCTGGACCCACTCGCGTTGGTAGGGAGCCATGCTCCACTTGGCATCGTCATCGGATAGATTCGTGAGTAGATTGTGAAGCCTGTCAACGTCGTCCGGCGTCAGAACAACGATGTTCGCCCTTCTCCCATCCTCCAATAGGACACTGTTATTCATACAACTCCAATTTTTTTTGTATAATATATTACTTGTGAGTAAATATAATCACGCATAGTCCTGTCAAGGCAGCGTCTTCTCTATCTTCACGGCGTCCAGGAGCTCCCCGTCCCAGTCTACCAGCGTAGTGCGTTTCTCCTCCCTGCAGACCCTGATGAGGGCGCTTATCTTACGCGTCTCTCCTCAGCTGGGCGTGCTCGACGAGAATCTCCGTGGGTGCTAATCGGGGGCTTGAATATTTTTTATCTACCTTGAGGATTTAAATGGACGGGCACATATGATCCAGGCACGATGAAGGTTCTACTCGTCGAGCCCCCCAAGGACATCTGGTTCATCATGGGTGAGTACCTGCCACCACCCTACGGGATCATCCAGCTGGGTGCTTACCTGGAGCGTGAGCTCCCGGGCGTGGAGCTGGAGGTACTCGACTGCAACGCCAAGCGGGTAGGCTGGGATGAGCTGAGCAGGCGCATGGAGGCTTCGGGAGCCGACATCGTGGCGTCCAGCAGCCTAGCTACATGTAACACGTACCTCACCGCCCGGACGCTTCAGCTGGCTAAGAAGGCGAACCCCGGCGTCTTCACCGTCACCGGCGGAGTCCACTTCTCGTCCCTGGCCGAGGAATCATTGGCGGCGTACCCTGAGATAGACGCGGTGGTGAGGGGCGAGGGCGAGGTCACTTTCACGGAGCTGGTGAAGGCCAGGATGGACGGCTCGCCCCTCTCCAACGTTGCGGGACTCGCCTACAGGAACGGCGAAACCGTACACGTGAACCCCGACAGGCCCCTAATAGAGGACCTGAACACGCTGCCATTCCCGGGCTACCACCTCGTCCGGGATAGCGTCCAAAAGTACCACTTCGCGGCCATGGCCGGCAAGGACGCCCCGTACGCCCTCGTCGAGGGAGGCAGGGGCTGCCCCCACAGGTGCACCTTCTGCACCCAGTGGAGGCACTGGTGCGGGATGTGGAGGCTCAAGACCCCGGCGAGGGTAGCGGACGAGATGGAGTACATCTACAAGGAGTTCGGGAGCAGGTTCATCTGGCTCACGGACGACAACTTCGGGGCCGGCGGCAGGGGCGCGGAGCTAGCTGAGGAGCTGCTTAAGCGGGATGTCGGCGACGACCTCATGTGGTTCATCCAGATGAGGTGCGACGACGTTGTGAAGGCGAAGGACTCGCTGCCCGTGATGAGGAGGTCGGGGCTACAGTGGGTCATGATGGGCGTGGAGAGCCCTAAGCCCGGCACCCTGGAGAGGTACAGGAAGGGCATCGAGCCAAGCGAGGCCAAGGAGGCGGTGCGGCTGCTGAAGGCTAACGGCATCTTCACCCACGCCATGTTCATAATAGGCGACAGGGAGGACACCCACGAGTCCATCGCGTGCCTGAGGAGCTACGTGTCGGAGCTGGACCCAGACTTCGTCATATACA
>Ga0299912_10002829_pt1 | contig 14220 bp, 14 predicted proteins | sample RVTome_2_FD_207667 | JGI IMG/M metagenome (GOLD analysis project Ga0299912, IMG submission 207667) | Soil microbial communities from uranium-contaminated site in the Upper Colorado River Basin, Wyoming, United States - RVT95D214 (version 2) ...
AATTATGGCCTGCGGCCCGGAGTTCCCGGTTTATTTCCTCTATCTCCTTATTCCGGGCCCGGAGCTGCTCCTCGTCCAGGCCGTGCTCAATCTTCAGGAACTTGGTATGGTCGGAGATGCCCACGTAAGCGTAGCCCATTTCCCGGGCCGCGGCCGCGATTTCCCGGATGGATTGGGCCCCGCCGTTCCAGTTGCTGTGCACGTGCACGTCGCCCTTGAGGTCCTGGTAGCCGATGAGGTCCGGCAGCTTACCCGCCAGGGCGGCGGCGATCTCCCCCCGGTCCTCCCGCAGCTCCGGAGGTATCCAGGCCATCCCCAACCGGGCATAGACTTCCTCTTCCGTGACCGCGGCCACCGGCACGCTGCCTTGAAAAAGCCCGTATTCACTGAGTTTATAGCCTTTTTCAATGGCGATTTTTCGCAAAGCAATATTGTGTTCCTTGGAGCCGGTGAAATATTGCAGGGCCGCGCCGTAGCTGGCCGGGGGGATGACCCGGAGGTCCATGTCCAGGCCTTCTTTCAGGCGCACCGAAGACTTGGTGGCGCCGTGGCCCCAGACCTTGACCACCCCGGGAAGATGGACGAAAAAATCCATTACTTTTTCGGGAGCGTTGGAGATCGCCAGGAAATCCACGTCGCCGATGGTCTCCTTCAGCCGCCGCAGGGAACCGGCCATGTCCGCCTGCTCCACTTCTTTGAGACTCCGGAGTTTTTCCAGAACCTCCTGGGCAATGGGCAGAATGTCCCCCAAAAGAAATCTGCCTTTGCTGGTCTTCAGAAACTCAATGCCCTGGAGAATGTTTTCCTCGGTCTTGGGGCCAAAGCCGAAGAGAGGGGCGATTTTACGGGCCCTGGCGGCTTCCTCCAACTCCTCCAGGGTCTTGATGCCCAGTTGGTCAAAGAGTACTTTGGCCTTCTTGGGACCCACGCCCTCCACCCCCACGATTTCCTCCAGGTTGATGGGCATCTTGGCTTTGAATTCCTCGTAATAGGCCATCTTCCCGGTGGTGAGATATTCCTCGATTTTTAAGGCCATGCTCTCCCCGATCCCGGGAATCTTTTTCAAGGCCTTCAGGCCCCCCCGGCGATAAAGGTCTTCCAGGTCATCCTGCAAGGTCTCCAGGGTCATGGCCGCCTTCTGGTAGGCGTAGGGCTTGAACGGAACCCCCTCCATCTCCAGGTATTCGCTGATCTCATAAAATAACCGGGCGACTTCCTTGTTTTTCATGGGCCGGGCCTCGGGAAGTAATACGGTTTTCAGTTTTCAGTTAAAAGAATAAGGAGTATCACTAAGTTACCTATCAAGTTTGTGGCATTTGAAAGTGAAACTGGTAAAATTCTGAGGGAGGAGCAGGGTCCTGGTAGGGGGGGCCGCCGTGGCCGAGTTTAGACTCTGGCCCCTCCCTTCTCCCTGGCAAATCGTCGGGACTCTCTGCCATAAACGGCAAACCCGTGGTTTTCACCCCCAACGTAAACACTCTTAGGCCTTTTGTCCACTGGCGCCCAGGGTTAGAATCCCAGACGGTTCCCTCTCCTCGATTTACCTTGACCCCCGGCGCCCCGCTAACTAAAATTATTCCCATGGGCTTGGGGGGTGAAGGCCGGATTAGAAAATTGAGGGGCAAAGAGGGAAAAAGGAAAAAGGTTTTTGGGAATTAATTTCCGCGTTTCGCCTTTTTCCCTTTTTCCCCAATTTTAATGCCCCCGGCCCCCTTCCTCAAGATATCTGCAAAAACATGGGAGAGCAGTCAAGATGGGTAAGCTCTTAAGAAAACGGGCGAAAAAGGCGGGGCTGCCCCCCGGCTCTCTGGTTTATACCGGGGAGAAGGTGGACGAGAAAGTCAGCATCTCCATCATTGAGTATGACGAGCAGCATTATCAGGAAAAGGAGATCGCCACCTTTAACGAATGTCTTCTCTTGCAAGATAAACCGGGGGTCACCTGGATCAAGGTGGACGGCGTCCACGCCGTGGAAAACCTGCAAAAACTGGGGGAATGCTATCACCTGCATCCCCTGATCTTGGAAGACATTCTCAACACGGACCAGCGCCCCAAAATCGAGGATTTTGACGACTATATCTACATTGTCTTGAGATTGATCAACTACAATCAAGATAAAGAAGTCACTTCGGAGCAGATCAGCCTCATTTTGGGCCGCAACTTTGTCATCTCCTTGCAGGAAAGCGACGGCGCGGTGTTTGCCCCCATCCTGGAACGTCTCCGGACCTCGAAAGGGCGTATCCGTAAAAGCGGAGCTGATTACCTGGTCTATACCTTGATGGATATAATTGTGGACAACTATTTCGTGGTCCTGGAGAAATTCGGGGAGGCCCTGGAATATCTCGAGGAGGAAGTGGTGACAAAACCCTCCACCCAGACCCTCCAGGACATCCATCGGTTTAAATATGACATGATCATGCTGCGGAAATCCGTCTGGCCTTTGCGGGAAGTGATCGGCCGGCTGGAAAGGAGGGAATCGGACCTCATCCAGGAGGCCACCGGCATCTATTTCAAGGACGTCTACGACCACACCATCGTGGCCATTGACAATATCGAGACCTACCGGGACATCCTCTCCGGGATGCTGGATATTTATCTGTCCAGCATCAGCAACCGCCTGAACGAAATCATGAAAGTCCTCACCATCATTGCCACCATCTTCATGCCCCTCACCTTCCTGGCCGGGGTTTACGGCATGAATTTCAAGCACATGCCGGAGTTGGAATGGACCTGGGGCTACCCTGCCTCCCTGGGGCTGATGTTGGGCATCTCCCTGACCATGCTCTTCTTTTTCCGTAGAAAAAGATGGATTTGATATTGAACCCCGGCGGTCAATGTCCATATTAAATCGAGAGGCTCTGGAATGGACCAGGGGTTTTGGCTTTCAGCTTTCAGCGGTCAGCTTTCAGCTTTTAAAAATCAATAATCAGGCAAACATCGGGAAATAGGTGTAACTCGAATTAGCGCCGACCTGCCGATGTATTAAGCTGACTGCTGATAGCTGAAAGCTGACAGCTTATTTTCCCTGACCCTCCCAAGCGAGACAAATCTCTCAATCCAGCAAAGTCGTACCTTTAAGGAGGAAAATGCCATGACTCTGCGCGTGGGCAAGCCGGCCCCTGATTTCGAGACCAACGCCTATGAGAAAGGGGAAATCCACAAGGTAAAGCTCGCGGATTACCGGGGCAAGTGGGTCCTGCTCTACTTTTACCCCGGAGACTTCACCTTTGTGTGACCCACGGAACTGACGGCAGTTGCCGTCAAAAACGACGAGCTCCAGGCCCTGGGCGCGGTGGTGCTGGCAATCAGCGTGGACAGCCCTTATAGCCACAAGGTCTGGTCGGAGGGGGAACTCTCCAAGCTTGTCCCCGGGGGGCTGCCCTTCCCCATGCTCTCGGATCCCGGGGGCCACATCGGCCAGGAATATCTGGTCTATGATGAAGAAAATGGCGTGGATATCCGGGGCCGTTTCCTCATCGACCCCGACGGCGTGCTCCAGGCCATGGAAATCCTGGCCCCCGCGGTGGGCCGCAACGTGGCGGAGATGATCCGCCAGGTCAAGGCCTGCGCGCACGTGCGGGCCACGGGGGAGGCCACCCCCGCGGGCTGGGAGCCGGGGAAGAAAGCCCTGAAACCCAGTACCGAACTGGCCGGCAAGGTCTGCGAAATCTGGTCCCCGGAGATGGCTTTCTGAGGTCGTTGAAAAGAATTTGGGGGAGGGGGCCAGGGGCCGCGGGCCCCTGCCCCCCTCCCCCAAACCCCCTCCCCCAACCCCATAAAGTTTTTACCGGGCGGGCACTGCCTATCATTCCCGGCTGAATCTAGAATCCGGTTTATGTCCGTGGGCACCCCACAATATTGAAGCCATCCGGTAGCACAGACTTTGCAGCCTGTGCCGGCCCTACCTTCCCCTTGATATTCCCGGCCTGACGGGTTAGAAAATTAGTTGATGAAAGTCTTTTTCACCTTTTTCCTGCGCCTCTTTTTCTGCTTGGTGGCCGCCAAGTTCCTCCTCCGGGTCCTGAACCTGGACAGCCGGGCCTACCTCATCGCCTTGACGGCACTGTTCCTCGGCAATATCTACTGGTTTGACTACCTGGAATACCGGGACCACATCGCCTTTCGCCTCCGGAAATTGGCCAAGCCCGCCCCCCCGCCCGTGGACGCCGGAGACGAAGTCCCATCCCCCGAAACCCCCACCGAAGTCTGAGAGGATGGCCGGCGGGGAGGAGGGAGGGGCCAAAGGCCCCCGCCCCTTCCCGCAAAATGCCGGTCGCCGTAGTCTCACCGCATCACCATGATTCCCTTGATAATTTGATTTTACCCATTTTTTTCTTGACACCTCACTTCAATATGCTTAATTATCTGGAGGTTGCATTTGTGATGAAATTCACTTAATCAGCACCAGCCTTGTTCCTGAGGAACGCGGCTGTCTCCTGCCCCTAGCGAAAGATGAAACTGGCAAACCTCCTGGCAGAGAAAAAATCTCCCATCGTGGACCATTGGCTGCAGCTCTTTTACGACAGCTATCCCCCGGAGACCGCCATCTTTTTGAAGAAGGAAAAGGATAAGTTTGACAACCCGGTGGGGTACGGGATCTCCCGGGGTCTAAACGGACTCTTTGAGGCCCTGGTCCAGGAGATGGAGGCCGAGCAGCTCCTCGCCGCCCTGGATGAAATTATCCGCATCCGGGCCCTCCAGGACTGTTCCCCCTCCCAGGCCCTGGCTTTCGTCTTTCTCCTGAAAAATGTCATCCGGGAGGAGCTGGCCGAGGAATTGGAGCAACAAAATCTGGTGGCAGAGCTCCTGGACCTGGAGTCCCGGATCGACGGGCTGGCTCTGCTGGGGTTCGACGTCTATACCAAACGCCGGGAGAAGCTCTACGAAATCCGGGTCAATGAGGTGAAAAACCGGGTCAGCGGGCTGTTGCGCAAATCCGGTATGGACATGGGCAACCTGTAGCAGGAAGGGCTTGACCAACGGTCAACATGAAACGAGGTGACAGTAAATGGATTTTTTTAGACGTCATTTCTTAGTGGCCTTAGCAGCAGTGCTGGGACTGGTCGTCGTGGCCTACGTCGGCGCACAGACCAAATTGCAGATCCTCTTCGGGGTCGCAGTCCCCTATCTGGCCGCGCTCATCTTCGTGGAGGGGCTGGTTTACCGCCTCATCCAATGGGCCCGTTCCCCGGTTCCCTTCCGCATCCCCACCACCGCCGGCCAGAACCGGACCCTGCCCTGGATCAAAAGAGACTTGGCGGATAAACTGGATAACCCCGACACCACCAAGTACCTGGTGGGCCGCATGGCCTTAGAGGTTTTTGCCTTCCGCAGCCTTTTTAGAAACCTGCGCACCGAGCTGCGGAAAGACCCGGACAATCCGGAAGGGGCCCGGTTGATCCACTGGTCCTACAAGTGGCTGTGGCTGGGGGCCATCGCCTTCCACTACGCCTTTCTGGTGGTTATCTTGCGGCATCTGCGGTTCTTCACCGAGCCGGTGCCCATGCCCTTACTGTTAATGGAACACGTGGACGGGTTCTTCCAGTTCTTTACCCCCGCGGTTTATTTGAGCGGCGTGGTGCTGGTGGTGGCCGCGTTCTATCTCCTGGCCCGGAGGATCACCAACCCCACTTTGCGCTACATCTCCCTGGCCGCGGATTATTTCCCCCTCTTCCTGATCCTGGGCATCGGCATCAGCGGCATCCTCATGCGCTATGTCTATAAGGTGGACATCATCGCGGTCAAGGAGCTGGCCCTGGGGCTGGTCACCCTCCACCCCGTGGTGCCCCCGGGCATCGGCCCCATCTTTTACGTGCATCTGTTCCTGGTCTGCGTCCTCTTTGCCTATTTCCCCTTCAGCAAATTGATGCACGCGCCGGGAGTTTTTTTCAGTCCCAGCAGAAACATGGTGGCCAACAACCGCTGGGTCTTGCACGTCAACCCTTGGAACTATCCGGTGAAGTTTACGCCTTATCTTGAATATGAAGATAAATTCAGGGAAGCCATGATCGAGGCCGACATCCCGGTCGAAAAGGAGTCATAATTTTATGGCTAAAGTTATAAAACCAGCAGAGATGCTCACGGGGACGAGCTACAAGCCCCCGGGAAAAGGCTGGATGGACGTCAAGCCGGACTTCCGGCCGGGCACCTATTGCAATGCCGCCGCGCCCAAATGGATGGAGTGGATCGGCTACCCCTATCCCCGGGCCTGGTCCGTGGCGGATAAGGACTGGCAGCTCCCCGACAACTGGAAAGAGATCGTCCTGGAAGGGATGGAGGACCGCCTCAACCGCTTCCGCTCCCTGAAGGTCTTCTTTGATATCTGCGTGCGCTGCGGCGCCTGCGCCGATAAATGCCACTTCTTCCTGGGCACGGGAGACCCCAAGAACATGCCGGTGCTGCGGGCCGAACTTCTGAGATCGGTCTATCGGCGGTACTTCAAGAAGATCGGGCGGGTTCTGGGGGAAATCGCCGGCGCCCGGGACCTCACCGAGGACGTCATCAAGGAATGGTTCTTCTACCTGTACCAGTGCACCATCTGCCGGCGTTGTTCCCTTTTCTGCCCCTACGGCATCGACATGGCGGAGATGACCATTCTGGGCCGGGAGTTGCTGGCCTCCGTGGGCTTAAATATTGACTGGGCCATGGCCTCGGTGGCCCAGTGCTACGACAAGGGCAGCCACATCGGCGCCACCCCCCAGGCCTTCAAGGACATGATCGACTTCCTGGCCGAGGAAAACGAGCGCATCACCGGCATCACCACCACCCCGTCATACAACCGCAAGGGCGCCGAGATCCTCTTTATCATGCCTTCCGGCGACTACTTCGCCGACCCCGGCACCTACACCATGATGGGCTACCTGCTCTTGTTCGAACACATCGGCCTGGACTATACGCTGAGCACCTACGCCGCGGAGGGGGGCAACTTCGGCTGGTTCGTCTCCCACGAGATGGGCAAGCGCCTCAACGCCAAGATGTACGCCGAAGCCAAGCGCCTGGGAGTGAAGTGGATCCTGGGCGGCGAGTGCGGCCACATGTGGCGGGTGTGCAACCAGTATATGCCCACCTGGTATGGAGAGCCGGTGGACTTCCTGGAAGAGCCGGTATCCCCCATCACCGGCACCCGCTTTGAGAACGCCTCGGTCCACAAAATGGTGCACATCTCCGAATTCACCGCGGACCTCATCAAGAACGGCAAACTCAACCTGGACCCCCAGCGCAACGCCCACATCAAAATGACCTTCCATGACTCCTGCAATACCGCCCGGGGCATGGGGATCCTGGAAGAGCCCCGCTACGTCATCAATAACGTGTTGCCCGAAGGGAACTTTATAGAGATGCCCCCCAACACTATCCGGGAGAAGACCTTCTGCTGCGGCAGCTCCAGCGGCATCAACGCCAGCGAGAACATGGAGCTCCGCATGCAGGGCGGCATGCCCCGGGCCAACGCCGTGCGGTTCGTCCACGAAAAGTACGGAGTGAACCATCTGGGCTGCATCTGCGCCCTGGACCGGGCCACCCTGCCCACCCTGCTGGAGTACTGGGTGCCGGAAGTGGATGTCACCGGCATCACCGAATTGGTGGGCAACGCCTTGATCTTCCCAGGCGAATTAGAGCGCACCACCGATCTCCGGGACCGCGATCTGGTGGGGTTTGGGGAAGGCGCGGAGGAAGATGCGGAGGAAGATGAATAATATGGACGACAAATACAAAAATGAATTCGGGTGGTTTGCCGATCGTCCCCAGGTGGAGAAGAAGCTCTACGACGGCAAATATATCTTCGTTGGGCTGATCATCTTCCTCGCCCTGGTTATCGTGCCTCTGGCGCCCAACCTGGGAAAAACCGTGCCGCCGCCCCAGCGTCAACTGGACACGCCGGTTATCAAAAAGCTGGCGGAAAAGGACCGGCAGTGCATCATGCCCACGGACTGGATGCGGGCCAACCACATGCAGATGCTCGTGGATTGGCGGGATAACGTGGTCCGCACCAATGAGAAGGGCGCGCCCAACGGCAGAGAATTTGTTACTCCTGACGGCAAAAAATACCTTGCCAGCCTCACCAATACCTGTTTGGATTGCCACTCCAACAAGGCCCAGTTCTGCGACCAGTGTCACAATTATGTGGCGGTCGCGCCTACCTGTTGGGGTTGCCATCTGGAAACCGGAAAGAAGCTGGCGGAGGCGAAGTGATGGGTATGGACAGAAGAGAATTCATCCGGATAGCTGGACTTTCCACGTTATTGGGGTTCGGCGGCAAAGGGGCCTTTGAACTGCTGCGTCCGGGCCAGGTGGAGGCGTCCCTCCAGGCCGAACCGGGAGCCCAGGCAGTAACGAGATGGGCCATGGTGGTGAACATGCAGAAACTGGACGAAGCCACCGCGGGCAAGTGCATCGCCGCCTGCCACCGGGTCCATAATGTTCCCGACTTCAACACCCCCAAGGACCCCAAGGACGCCCTGCCCCCGGAAGTCATCAACCGTTACAATATCAAGTGGCTGTGGACCGATCCTTTCCACAACGCCTTTCCCGGGGAAGAGCACCCCAATATGCCGGACAAGGTGGAACACATGCTCTTCCTCCTGCTCTGCAACCATTGCGACAATCCCCCCTGCGTCCGGGTCTGCCCCACCAAGGCCACCTTCCGCCGGGAAGACGGCATTGTCAACATGGACATGCACCGCTGCATCGGCTGCCGCTTCTGCATGGCGGGCTGCCCCTTCGGGGCCCGGAGCTTCAACTGGAGAAACCCCCGGCCCTTCGTCAAAGAGGACTATCCCGGCTACCCCACCCGGGAAATCGGGGTGGTGGAGAAATGCACTTTCTGCGCCGAACGGCTGGCCCAGAACCTGCCGCCCGCGTGCGTGGAGGCCTCCGGGGGGGCCCTGACTTTCGGAAACCTGAACGAGGAAAAGTCTCAGGTGAGGGCCACCTTAAAGAAATACTTCACCATCCGCCGGAAGGTCCATCTCGGTACGAACCCGCAAGTCTACTATATCGTGTGAGGTAGGTCATGCTTGAAAAAGCACTAGTCGGCACCAAGAGATATTACCTGCTGCTGGCCATCCTGGCGGGTATCTTCGCCCTGGGGTTTCTCTTCTACCTCAAGCAACTGCAATTCGGCTTGGGGATCACCGGCATGGGCCGGGACGTCTCCTGGGGTTTTTACATCGCCCAGTTCACCTATCTGGTCGGGGTCGCGGCCTCGGCGGTGATGGTGGTCCTGCCCTATTACCTGCATGACTACAAGGCCTTCGGCCGGGTGACCATCCTGGGAGAGTTTCTGGCGGTGGCCGCGGTGATCATGTGCGTCACCTTCGTTTTTGTGGACATGGGGCGGCCGGACCGGGTCGTCAATCTCTTTAAATACCCCACCCCCAATTCCGTCATGTTCTGGGATATCCTCGTCTTGAACGGCTATCTCCTGCTCAATATTGTCATCGGCTGGAACGTCCTGGAGTGCGAGCGCCATTCCGTGGCGCCGCCCAAATGGATCAAGTTTCTCAGCTACGTCTCCATCCCCTGGGCCGTGAGCATCCACACCGTCACCGCGTTCCTGTACGCCGGCCTGCCCGGCCGTGGTTACTGGCTCACCGCCATCATGGCCCCCAGGTTTCTCTCTTCGGCCTTTGCCGCGGGTCCGTCGCTCTTGATCTTGCTCTGTCTGCTCGTTCGCAAGTACACCAAGTTCGACCCGGGTAAAGAGCAGATTCAGAGCCTAGCGAAGGTGGTCACTTACGCCCTCCTGATCAACGTCTTCTTCTTCTTTTGCGAAGTCTTCACCGTGTTCTACAGCCAGATTCCGGACCACATGCTGCACTTCAAATATCTCTTCGCGGGGATAGGCGATAAGGCGCGGCTGGTGCCTTTCATGTGGTTCTCCATCGTGGGCATGACCGTCACCGCCCTCCTCCTCACCAACCCCAAACTGCGCCGGAATGAAAACACCCTGGCGGCCCTGTGCGGCATGGTGATCCTCACCACCTGGATCGACAAGGGCCTGGGGTTGATGACCGGCGGCTTCGTGCCCAACCCCATGGAAAAAGTGACGGAATACGCCCCCACCGTGCCCGAAGCCTTCATCACCCTGGGGGTGTGGGCCCTGGGGTTCCTGGTTCTCACCCTCCTTTATAAGGTGGCCGTGTCCATCAAAGAAGAGCTCAGGTCCTGAGAAGAGCGTCAGCCCCGGGGCCGGTTTCCGGGTCCCCGGTTTTAATATTTCAAAGTGTAAATTTAAGGGAGGTAAAGCTTAATGGCCTGGAGAGTAGAAGTCGACGCTGACAAGTGCACCGGGGACGAAGAATGCGTCAATGTCTGTCCAACTGGCGTTTTCGAGATGCAAGACGACAAAGCGGTCCCCGTCAATGAAGATGAGTGCCTGGGTTGCGAGAGCTGCATAGAGGTCTGCACCTCTGCCGCCATTACCATCACCGAGACTTAAAGCGCTTATTGCTTTAAACCAAAAACGCCGGCCTGGGCCCAGGCCGGCGTTTTTTTTGGAGTGAGCAGAAAGCAGTAAAAAAAGAATGACCCGAAAGTCCTTGGGTTTTTACTGCTCACTGCTCACTTGCCTCAAAATTCCCTACCTCTTCAATGGATTCACCAGGTGGACCGGCACCGGGGATTTGGCGATAACCTTTTTGGCCACGCTCCCGAATTCGGCGCTGACCCGGTCCACCTCGTCCGCGCCCCGGCCGTGGGTGGTGATGACCACCATATCCGCTTTTTCCTTTTTGATGGCCTTGATGATTTCCGTGGCCGCGTCCCCCTGGACCAGCCGGACTTCCAGGGCCGGACAAGCTTTCAGCTCCTTTTGGCACACGCTTTCCAGCTTTTTCTTGGCATGTTCCATTTCCCAGTTCTGAAAGTGATGCAGGTGTTCCTGGCTGGGCTCCCCGTAGGCCCCGAAATGGCTCATCAAATCCACTCCCACATAGAGCAGGATGACCTTGGCCTTATACTTCTCCGCCAGTGATTCCACGTTTTTCGCGGCTTTGACCGAATTTTTGGACAGATCCGTAGGCCACAGGATGGTGCGCACTTCCATGGGCAGGTTCCTCCTCGCTGAATGTGCCCACTAATATAAGCATGCCTGCCGGGGGAGGGAAGGGTTTTTTTAATCCCCGCCTTTTTTTGGGTCCCGGGGACGGCTAATCGGGGGGTGGACAACGCCCCGGCGTCTCGGAAAACCTATTGCCGCTCAACTGCCCCCGGCTTTCAGCGCGGGCTGGTAGAATTTCCGGGAATACTCCTTCACCATGCGCCGGGCGCTGAATTTAGCCCCCAGGCTCTTCATGGCCTCCTTCATCATCTTCACCCAGTCCACTGGGATACCCCGGTCATTCACCCGGTAGTAAAGGGGTATCACCTCCTTCTCCAAGATATCGTAAATGGCCGCCGCGTCCTGGGCGTCCCGATCCCCCTCTTCTGCCCCGCCGAAGGCCCAGCCGTTATGACCGTTGAATCCTCCCGGCCACCAGCCGTCCAGGATGCTCAGGTGAAGCACCCCGTTGATGGAGGCCTTCATGCCGCTGGTGCCGCAGGCCTCCAGGGGAGGCAGGGGGTTGTTGAGCCAGACGTCCACCCCGTGGACCAGGTATTGGGCCATTTGCTCCCCATAGTCCTCCACGAAGGCGATCCTGCCCCCCAGGTCCGGGTCCCGGGCATAATTAAAAATCCTTTGCAGGATTCTCTTCCCCGGATCATCCGCGGGATGGGCCTTGCCGGCAAAGATGATCTGCAGGGGCCGCCAGTCGTCATTGAGAAGATTCTTTAAGCGCTCCAGGTCATGGAAAATCAGGTCCGCCCGCTTGTAGGCGGTAAAGCGGCGGGCGAAGCCCAGGGTCAAGACCGAGGGGTCCAGCAAAGAGCCCCCGGCCACCACGTTCCCCAACCCCACCCGGTTGGTCACCCAGCGCTGGCGGGTGCGCTCCCGGATGTAATTGATCACCTTGATCTTCTGCCGGTAATGCAGGTCCCAGAATTCCGCGTCCGGGATCTCGTCCACCAGCCCCCAAACCGCAGGATTATCATGGTCCTCCAGCCAATCCGGTCCCAGGCACTCATTGCAGCGGAGCTTCATCTTGGGCTCGATCCAGGTGGGCACGTGCACCCCGTTGGTTATCTGGTCGATGGGAACCTCCTCCACCGCCAGGTGGGGCCACAAGGGCTGCCACATGCGCCGGGACACTTCCCCGTGCTTCCGGCTCACGCCGTTGTGATAGGCGGACATACGCAGGGCGAACGCGGTCATGTTAAAACCGGCGTTGTATGGATCCGTGGGGGAGGTCCCCATCCGGAAGAAGTCATCCCGGTCCAGCATGGGGTAGCATTGGCAAATATATCGATCCACCAACTCAAAGGGAAAGACGTCGTGGCCCGCAGGCACCGGGGTGTGGGTGGTGAAGATGGACGTGGCCCGCACTTCCCGGACTGCTTCGGCATAAGTCATTTTGTCCTCCACCCGCTCCCTGACCCTTTCCAGCAGGGCAAAGGCCGGATGGCCCTCATTTAAGTGCAGAACCGAATGCTTGATGCCCATGGCGGCCAGCATCTGGCTGCCGCCGATGCCCAGGACTATCTCCTGGAGCAGGCGCTGCTCGATATCGCTAATATAGAGATGGTTGGAGATGCGCCGGTGCTCGGGGTCATTGATTTCCAGGTCCGTGTCCATCAGATAAAGGGGGATGCGCCCCACCATCACCTGCCACACCGCCACCCGGATGGCCGGTTCAATAAAGGGCACCTCCACGACCATCTGGACCCCCTGCTCATCCAGGACCCGGGTGACAGGCGCCGCGTCCCGATCCAGGACTTCGTCCACGGTTTCCTGCCAGCCGTCGGCATTGATCTTCTGGCGCACATACTCGTCCAGATACATAAAGCCCACCGCCACCAGAGGTATCCCCAGGTCGCTGCATTCCTTGAGGTGGTCCCCGGCCAAAAAACCCAGGCCCCCGGCATAAAAGGGGAGGGAATGGTGCAGCCCATACTCCAGGGAGAAATAGGCAATGGGCAGGCACTCACCGGGGATGATATTCTCCGTAAACCAGCAGACCTGGGTTTGGGTCTGCCGGCGGAAGGTAGCCAGCACCGCGTCATAGTGGCGCAGATACTCCGCATCGCCGGCCGCGGCTTCCAGTGTTTTTTGGGGCAGCACCTTCAGCAGCTTCACCGGGTTATGGCCGGTGGCCTTCCACCCCCCCCGGTCCAGCCTTTTAAAGAGCATCCGGGCTTCCGGGTGCCAACTCCACCAGAGATTGTAGGCCAGCTCCCCCAGGCCGGCGATTCTCTCGGGCAGTTGGGGGGATCGGCTCTGGAAATCATCCATCGCTCATCCTTTTTTGCCAAATTAACCCGCTTAGGCGCATTTTATCTTCTTCCGCCTTATATCTTAAAGCATAAAGTTAAGGCCTGCTTGCCGGAACGCAAGAGCGGGCCGCCTCCAGGACTGGCGGGGCAACCTTTGCCTCCACTCCCGGCAATTGACACCGCGGCCCTGGTGTTTATCTTCTTTTTAGTTTTTTATCAAAGGAGAGGAGTGGAGATGAAAATCCTGGTGGTCTATTACTCCATGTACGGACACGTCTTCAAAATGGCCCAGGCAGTGGCGGCAGGGGTCAAAGAGGTGGCGGGAGTGGACGTGGTTCTGCGCCGGGTCCAGGAATTTCCGGACATCGAAAAGGATATTCCCCAACATGAACATGCCCTAACGGTCTGGAACCGCCAGCAGGATATTCCCGTCTGTGCCCTAAATGACCTGAAAGACGCGGACGGCATCGTTTTCGGCACGCCCACCCGCTTCGGCAACATGACCGCGCAAATGAAGCGGTTGTTCGATTCCCTGGCCCAGTTATGGATGGCAGGAGACTTGGAGGGCAAGCCCGCCGGGCTTTTTACCTCCACGGCCACCGCCCACGGCGGCCAGGAAACCACGCCCTTTACCATGATGGCCCCTTTGCTGCACTTAGGCATGATCATCGTCGGGGTCCCCTATTCCACCCCGGGGATGCTGCACACCGAAGGCCGGGGCGGCACCCCTTACGGCGCCTCCACCCTGGCGGGCTCGCGCAATGAACTTAACCCCGCGCCGGAGGACCTGGCCATCGCCCAGGCCCTGGGCCGCCGGGTGGCGGAAGTGGCTAAGAAGCTGCGGGGTTGAGGAGAGGTGGGGGGAGGGGCCAGGGACTAAAGGCGGGCGAGACGCCCGCCCTACGGGTCCCT
>Ga0299912_10002830_pt1 | contig 14219 bp, 7 predicted proteins | sample RVTome_2_FD_207667 | JGI IMG/M metagenome (GOLD analysis project Ga0299912, IMG submission 207667) | Soil microbial communities from uranium-contaminated site in the Upper Colorado River Basin, Wyoming, United States - RVT95D214 (version 2) ...
GTGAGCTGATGGAGGAATTCCGGGGTCTTCTCAACCTAGAACATGGCGAGAAGCGGCTCATCTCGTTCATCTTCTTCGGGCTTCCCGAGATCGACAAAGTGTTGCGCCTGGATCCGCCGCTCGTGCAACGGATGGAGCTGCGCTGTCACCTCGAATCGTTGAACGAGAGCTCGACGGAGCTGTACGTGCAGCATCGACTCAAACTTGCGGGCGCGTCAAGGCCGCTCTTCACCGCGGAGGCACTCCACGCGGTACACGGCTACTCGCAGGGGACGCCGCGGCTCATCAACACGCTTTGCGACAACGCCCTTTTCGAGGGCTATCTGCTCAAGCTCGAAACGGTGGATGAGCGCACGGTGAACGGGGTGGCCTTTGACCTGGGTTTCTCGGAGGCGCGCCCGGCTGCCGCTTTGGGCCGGCGCGCTGCCGCGCCCGCGGACCCGCAGGCGCCCGTGAAGGAGGAGGAGGGCCAAGAGCTTGAAGAGATCGACCGCATGCTCGAGGATCTGGAGGAAGGGTAGGGCACGCCCCGGACAAAGCGCTTGACAGCGAGGGGGGTCACCCTAAAATGAGCGAATATGCGGCCGTAATTCAGGGGTAGAATGCAAGCTTCCCAAGCTTGACGTCGCCGGTTCGAATCCGGTCGGCCGCTCCAGTGACGGATCGTCTGAACGATCGCGAGAAAGCACATCGGTAAGGGAAGGGCGGCCCCCTCTCGGAGGTGTCCGCCCGACCTATTTCCGGGCGCCTTTCCCGGGTCCCAAGTGGTGCGCCGGCGGGGCGTGTCGGTGGCGAGGTCGGCGAGAGGCTGGCCCGCGCGTGAGGTGGCGGCGGTGCACGAGGGCGGGTGGAAGTGAGGTCCGGAGGCAGCATGGAATTCACCGAATGGATGGGGATGGAATGGGAGGCCGCGCCGCAGAACACGGTGCGTGTGGGGCTCAAGCTCCGCAAGGAGCACATGAGCCGAGCAAATCGCGTCCACGGCGGTGTGCTCTTTACCCTCCTGGATTCGGCATTGGGCACGGCGGTGGTGAAGTCCCTGGAGCCGGGTCACGGGTGCGCCACGCTGGAGCTCAAGATCAACTACTTCCGTCCCGTTCAGGAAGGGCGTATCCGGGCCGAAGGGCGGCTGGTGAATCGCTCCCGCAGCACCGCGTACGCCGAAGGTGAGGTGCTCAATGAGGAGGGAAAGATCCTTGCCAAGGCCTCGGGGACTTTCTTCATTACCCATACGACGCTCCAGTCCGAGCGCGAGCGCCTGTAGGCCACCCGGCAAGGAGATCGCGCCATGACGTTGATCCCTCCGCGACACACGCGATGCCCCCAGTGTCAGGCCATCGGGCCCTGGCGAGAGCAGCACACCGCTCCCTTCTGCTCGGAGCGGTGCAAGTGGCTCGATCTCGAGGGGTGGATAAGCGGCCGCTACACGATCCCCGGTGAGGAGATCCGGGGCCCGGAGCGTGAGACGACGCCCGATGAAGAGGCGAACCGAGAGCCTCCAGCGAAAAAGGCCTAGTCGTCTGAAAAAGGGGATTTCCGTGGCCCCCCGGGCGTGCTATGCTCCCCCCATCGTTTCCTCCCCGAGCCACATCGAGAAGCCTCCACGATCGCCATGCTTCGATCAGGACCACAAGATATAGGGCTATTTGCTGAGCCGTGACCCATCCCCTTGTGCTTTTCCTTTGACAGCGCGGGGAAGCCATGATAGGCCTGACGAACGTCTCGCGGTCGCTTCCCGGTTTCAACGCAATGCCTTGGTGCGTCCCCGCGCTCGCGCGGCCTCGCAAGGATCCGGCATGAAAATCAAGAGCCTCGAGCTGTTCGGATTCAAGTCGTTTGTGGATCGCACGCTCTTCGAGTTCCCCACGGGAATCACGGCCATCGTCGGCCCCAACGGCTGCGGCAAGTCCAACCTCGTCGACGCCATCCGCTGGGCGATGGGTGAGATGAGCGCGAAACATCTGCGAGGCCGGTCCATGGAGGACGTGATCTTCGCCGGGAGCGAGACGCGCCCTCCCGTGAACATGGCGGAAGTCACGCTCAACTTTTCCACGGAGGACGGCATTGCACCCCCCGCCTACGCGTCCATGTCCGAGATCAGTGTCACGCGTCGCGTCTTCCGCGAGATGGAGAGCGAGTACCTGATCAACCAGGTGCCCTGCCGCCTGCGCGACGTGCACGAGCTTTTCATGGACACGGGTGTGGGAACCCGTGCATACGCGATCGTGGAGCAGGGGCAGATTGCGGACCTCGTGAACGCGCGCCCGGTCGACCGGCGCGTGCTGATCGAGGAGGCGGCGGGGATCACGAAGTACAAGAGCAAGAAGGAAGCGGCGCTGCGCAAGATGGACGCGGCGCAGCAAAATCTCCTGCGCGTGGGGGATATCGTCCAGGAAGTGCGCCGTCAGATGGGATCGCTGGACCGACAGGCGCGTCGGGCGGAGCGCTACAAGACGCTGCGGGAGGAACTGCGCACCATCGAGCTGGATCTTGCGGCGCGAAGAGCCCGCGGTCTCTCCCGTGAGGTCCAGGAGCAATCGGCGGCCCTCGAAACCCTCCGGCGCGAGCATGTGTCGCTCTCCTCGGCGATGGCTTCGGAGGAAGCATCCACCGAGGCGCTTCGGCTGGAGCTTGCCGAACGCGAGCGCGCCCTCAACGCAAGACAGGAGCAGCTCTTCGAACTCAAGAACCTGGTAGCCCAGCAGGAATCGCAAGTCGATTTGCTCAAGAAGGACCGCGAGAACGCGGAGTCACGGCGCCGGGATGGGCTGGCCGAGCAGGGGCGTCTGGGCGAGGAGCGAGAGCGGATCCGCGCGGAGCGCGACCGCGCGGGCAGGGAGCGGGAAGCGGCGCTGGAGCAGAGGCGGGCGCTGGACGCCTTGAGAGCGGAGGCCGAGGGGCGGCTGGGTGATCTGATCGATCGTGAGGTAGCGCTTTCGGAGGAGATTGGTCGCGACAACGAGGCGCTCGTGGGCGCCATCGCCGAGTTGGCGCGGGTGGAGAAGTCGGTGGAGGATCTCGCGCGGCGCCGCGACGAGGCGAAGGCGCGTGCCCAGGCGGCCGCGCAGGCGCTCACCGAAGCCTGGACGCGTCAGGACGCGCTTGCCGAGAAGCAGGTCGCAGCGGCCGAGCGTGCGCAAGAAGCGCGGCACACCCTCACGTGTCTGGAGACCAAGCGGGGTGAGGCCCTCCGGCGGGTGGAGATACTCTCGCGCGAGGAGTCGGAGGCAGAACTCGCCTGGCAGGCGGCGCGCGACCGGATGCGCGAGACGGCTACGCGGCTTGACTCTCTTCGCGAGCTGGAGTCGCGCTACGAGGGGTACCAGGAAGGCGTGCGCGCAATCCTCCTTGTGCGCGAATCACAGCCCTCCCGCAGCCATTCTGTGATGGGGCTTCTCGCCGAGGTGATCGAGGCCCCGGCCGAGTACGAGCGCGCAGTGGAGGCGGCGCTGGGCGAGCGGCTCCAGTACGTCGTTGTCGAGGATGTGGAAGCCGGGATCGAGGCGGTGGAGTATCTGAAGCGTTCTTCCTCCGGGCGATCGAGCTTCGTGCCTCTCTCGATCCGCGAGACGCGCCACAGCGCGGGTCCCAAGCCCGACCCGCTGCTGGCACCGCCGCTCCTGGACGCGATCAAGGTCGAAGATCGCTTCAAGCCCATCGTGATGTCATTGCTTCGGGACGTGCATGTGGTGGACACGCTCCAGCGCGCGGCCGCGATTTGGCGGGCCAACGGTTTCCGCGGGACGCTGGTCACGAAGGAAGGCGACCTGATCGACCGGCTGGGCGTGATGACGGGGGGGAGCGCCCGGTCGGCATCGGGTGGCGTGTTTGCTCGGAAACGTGAGATCCGTGAGCTGGCGGAGCGCGCGGAGGCCTTGCGCGCCGAGTGTTCCCACGCCGAAGCCGCTTTCGGAGAGCGCACAGCGGCCCGAGACGCAGCGCGCTCCGCGGCGGAATCGATCGGCCAGCGGCTGCACGCGCAGGATCTCGATCGGCTTGTGTTCGATGAGGCGCTTGATCGGATCGTCGCGGAGAAGGAGGCTGCGGAGCGCTCGCTTGCCGCACTCGAGACGGAGACCCGTGGGGCCGAGGCAATGACGGTGGGGGCCTCTTCCGTGCTCGATGAAGCTGCGTTGCGCCGGGCGGCGCTTGCCACGGCACGGCGAGCGGGCGAGGAGGCGATGGCGGAGATCCAACGTCGCCGCGCCGCGCTGCTCGGGGATCTAGAGGCGGCGCGTCTTTCCACGACCGAGATGAAGATCACCGCCGCGGGTCTCGCGGAGCGCGTGCAGGCGCTGGAGCAGGAAACGGCACGACTGGATCAGGAACTCTGCGAGCGTGACGAGCGGCTCATCCGGATCCAGGTCGAGGTGGACGGCGCTGCCACCCGGATCAAAGAGATTGAAGAGGCGCTTGGGGAATCCGAGCAGAATCTTGCGCTCCTCATGTCACAGCACGCCGATGGGAGGGATCTCCTCGCCAAGCAGCGGGATGCCTACCAGCTCGACGCTGAGCGGTTGGCCGAGATGGACCGCGCGATTCGGGAGTTGCGCCACCGGCAGCAGGCCAAGGGGGAGGAGATCAACAAGCTCCAGGTCGGGGAGACCGAGCTTCGGTTGCGGCTCCAGAACCTGATGGACAACCTCTTCGACCGCTACCACGTGCGGCTCGAGGACGTTGCGATCGACGAGAGCGTCCAGATCGATCCCGAGGCCCTCGATGCGAGGCAGGCCGAGCTCCGGACGCAGATCGAGCGTCTGGGTGAGGTGAACGTGGGCGCCATCGAGGAGTACCAGGAGCTTTCCGAGCGCTACCGGTTCCTCACCGAACAGAGCGAGGACCTGCGGCGGACGATTGAGTCGCTTCAGAACGCCATCCAGAAGATCAACCGAACGAGCCGAAAGCTCTTCGCCGAAACCTTCGAGCTGGTGGCGGCGAAGTTCGAGGAGACCTTTCCGCGCCTGTTCAAGGGAGGGAAGGCAAGACTTCTTCTCACGGAGGGGGAGGACGTGCTGGAGGCGGGCGTCGAGATCGTCGCGCAGCCGCCGGGTAAGCGGCTCCAGAACGTGACGCTGCTCTCAGGCGGTGAGAAGACCCTCACGGCGGTGAGCCTCCTCTTCGCGATATTCCAGGTGAAGCCGAGCCCATTCTTCCTCTTGGATGAAGTGGACGCGGCGCTGGATGACGCAAACGTGGAGCGATTCAATGGGCTGCTTCACCAGATGACCGCGCAGTCGCAGTTCCTCCTGATCACGCACAACAAGGCGACGATCGAGCTGGCCGACACCCTTTACGGGGTCACCATGGAAATCCCGGGCGTGTCCAAGGTCGTTTCGGTGAAGCTCCAGTAGCACGCCCCGGTCTTGTCACGGTGTGAGGCGCCGGTCTATATAGGAGGGCGCCAGAACCATCGCCCCTGACCGGAGCCCTCACGATGTTCCTTGCCCTTCCCGCGTCTCTTCCCGATTGGCTTCGGCCTATCCAGTCCCTGCCGCTAGAGACGGTCATCACTGTGTTTGCGGTGATTCTCCTCGTCGTCCTCCTCGTCCTGGCTGCCCGACGTCGTCCGGGCCGCAGGGAAGCACCTTCCCAGCCAGCGCCGGCGGAGAAGGACGCGGCGCCGATCACAGAAGAGATCGCACCGGCACCTCGCCCCGAGGAGCCTCGCGAAGACGTTGTGCCGGCATCCGTCGCCGTGGACACCGAAGGAAAGGCCGGCGCCGAGGTCGAGCCGCCGGAGGCGCCCCCGGAAAGCCTTTTCGAGAAGCTCCGCCGAGGGTTGGCTCGGACACACGACGCCTTCGTTGGGCGCATTGACGCGCTCCTTGGAGGTGGGGGCCCGATCGGCGAGGAAACGCTCGAGGCGCTCGAGGAGGTTCTCTACACGTCGGACCTCGGCGTGACGACGGCGCAGCGACTGCTCAAGGATGTGAGGGAGCGCGCCTTCTCGTCGCCCTCGGCGGCGGCGCTGCGCGATGCGATTCGCGAGGACGTTCTGCGGATCCTCGAGAAGGAGGAAAGTCCCAAGCACGCGCCGGCATCGCCCGGTCCCCATGTGATTCTCTTCGTGGGCGTCAACGGGGTGGGGAAGACGACAACCGTCGGAAAGATCGGAGCGCTGCACGCGGCGGCAGGGCGGAAGGTACTCTTCGCGGCGGGCGACACGTTCCGGGCGGCGGCGGTCGAGCAGCTGGAGATCTGGGGAAGACGCATCGGAGCGCCGGTGATCAAGCAAGGGGCGGGCTCCGATCCCTCCGCCGTGGCGTTTGACGCGGTGGCGGCGGCGAAGGCGCGCGGCGCGGACGTGCTTCTCGTGGACACCGCGGGCCGGCTCCATACGAAGGTGAACCTGATGGAGGAGTTGAAGAAGATGACGCGGATCCTCGGGCGCGAGCTCCCCGGCGCTCCGCACGAAGTGCTGTTGGTTCTGGACGCCACGACGGGACAGAACGCGCTGTCACAAGCGCGTCAATTTCACGAGGCGCTCGGTGTCACGGGCGTGGTGCTCACGAAGCTCGACGGCACCGCGAAGGGGGGGATCGTGATCGCCGTGCACGCGGAGCTAGGACTCCCGATCCGGTACGTGGGCGTGGGGGAGAAAGTGGACGACCTGCGCCCCTGGAATGCCCGCGCGTTCGTGGATGCGCTCTTCGATCAGTCCACCGGCGAGGCGCATGGCGGGACAACGAAGGCGGCTGTCTAGAAGGAAAGTGCCGACACGGAATTGTCTAGAAACACAGGTGTTGATGACGCGATGTAAAGTCATTGAGGAGCCGAGCATGCCGTCCTACGTCCTTGCCCTGGATCAGGGCACCACCTCCAGTCGCGCCATCGTCTTTGACGACCGCGGTGGCATCGTTTCCAGCGCGGCGTATGAGTTCCCCCAGCACTTCCCGTCGCCTGGATGGGTCGAGCACGATCCCGAGGAGATTTGGGGCTCGCAACTGCGCGCCACCAAGGCCGCCCTGCAGAAGGCCGGCATCGCGCCCTCCGCGATCCGCGCGATCGGTATCACGAACCAACGCGAGACGAGCGTGGTCTGGGAGAAAGCGACAGGCAAGCCGATTGCGAACGCCATCGTGTGGCAGTGCCGGCGCACGGTGGAGACGTGTGAGCGGCTCGTGCGGGAGGGGCACGCAGATCTCTTCCGCGAGCGCACCGGCCTCAAGATCGATCCCTACTTCTCGGGCACCAAGGTCCGCTGGTTTCTTGACGAGGTACCGGGCCTGCGCAAACGGGCGGAAGCAGGTGAGGTGCTGTTCGGCACGGTGGATAGCTGGCTCCTCTACCGCCTCACGGGGGGACGGGTCCACGCGACCGACTACAGCAACGCTTCCCGGACGCTCCTGTACAACATCCGGCGACTCGAGTGGGACGAGGAGATTCTGCGCATCCTCGATGTGCCCAGGGCGATGCTCCCCGAAGTGCGCCCTTCATCGGGGACATTCGGTGAGAGCGATCCCGCCGTGCTGGGCGCGCGGATCCCGATCGCGGGAATCGCAGGCGACCAGCAGGCCGCCCTCTTCGGGCAAGCCTGCTTCGCCGTGGGCGCGGCGAAGAATACCTATGGGACCGGGTGTTTCGTCCTCGTGAACACGGGAGCGGAGGCGCGCGCGAGTCAAAGCGGCCTGCTCACCACCATCGCATGGGGAATCGAAGGGAAGGTGGAATATGCGCTCGAGGGAAGCGTGTTCGTGGCCGGGGCCGCGGTGCAGTGGCTGCGGGACGGTTTGGGGGTCATCCATGAGGCGGGGGATACGGAGGCTCTCGCCCGCGAGGCGCAAAACAACGGCGGTGTCTACTTCGTCCCCGCTTTCGTGGGACTCGGCGCGCCTTATTGGGATCCGTACGCGCGCGGGACGATCCTGGGGATCACGCGCGGCACCACGCGTGGGCATCTGGTCCGCGCGGCGCTGGAGTCGATCGCGTACCAGAGCCGGGACGTCGTGGCGTGTATGGAGCGCGATGCCGGAGTTGGCGTGCTCGATCTTCGAGCCGACGGTGGGGCCACGGCCAACCGCTTCCTCATGCAGTTCCAGGCCGACATTCTGGGCAGGCCCGTGATACGCGCGGCCGTGTCTGAAACGACAGCCCTGGGCGCCGCGTTCCTCGCGGGTCTGGCGACAGGCGTTTGGTCCGGGCGTGAAGACCTTGCGCGTCAGCTCGGTGCAGGGGAGCGGTTCGAACCCACGATGGGTGAGGGCGAGCGCGAGGGCCTGTACGCAGAGTGGCTCCGCGCCGTCGAGCGCGCGCGCGGGTGGGAGATGGCCCGGTAGTACCACCGCGCGCGGATCTTCCGATCCCTGGAGGAAAGTGGTTGCGGATCATTGCCCACCGTGGCGCTTCGGCTGAGGCGCCTGAGAACACGCTCGCGTCCTTCCGGCGGGCGCTTGCCCTGGGTGTGGAACGCATCGAGCTGGATGTGCGCCTCACGAGGGACGGGGTTCCCGTCGTGATTCATGACGAGGCGCTGACCCGCACCACGGACGGGGAAGGGAAAGTTGACGATCGTCCGCTTGCGGAGATCCGTCGCTTCTCCGCGGGGGCGTGGTTCGACGCGCGGTTTACGGGCGAGCGCGTTCCGACGCTCGAGGAAGTCTACCGGCTGGTGGCAGGGCGCGCCGAGATGAACGTCGAGATCAAGGGAGCGGAGAACGGATCGTGCGAGATCGGCCTTGCTGCGCTACGGGTTGCCTTGGCATCGGGCGCGCTCGATCATTCCATCTTTTCCTCCTTCGAGCCGAAGGCGCTCGAAGCGTGTCGTACCAAGGCGCATGACGCGAGACTTGCGCTCCTCGTCCAGCCGGGGGACCTCGTTCTCACGGGTGAGGATCCGGAGGAAGCTTTGCAGGCGGCGGTCGTCGGCCGCGTGGCGCCCTGGCGCGGGCTCCATTTGGAAGCGGTGAACCTCCATCGGTCGCTCGCGTGTGCGCCGCTGGTCCGGGTACTTCACGCACTGCGGTGGGAGGTAAACGCTTTCACCGTGGACGATCCTGAGGAAGCGAAGGCTCTGGCGGCCCGAGAAGTGGACGGATTGTTCACCAACGATCCAGCCCGTCTTATGGCGCTCTGGCCCGTTTCTCCCTCCCGCTGACAGGGTGCCGCAAAGAGATGGACCTTGTATACAGTCCACAATTTGTCTATACCTAACTTAACGGGATTGTGCGACATTCTAGGGGGGAGCCGCAGGTGCATCGCGGGAAATAAAACTTGACAGTGCGGAAACCCCCAAGTAACGTCACAAGGGGAGAGTGGCCCTGAGGACCTTGGGTTTGTTCTTCCCTCAAAGTCGCGAGTGGTTCTTTTGCGCTCGATGCGCAAGCTTTCCCGCCGGCTCTGCCGGCGTTTGTGCGCATGCGAGGCACTCGCCCTCGGGCGCCATCGACTTGCGGCCTCATGACAGGATAAGGCATCGCCCTCCGGGCGCGCGCGAGGAGACCCCCCAGCAGAAGAGATACGGGTAGCCGCATGATTGTCTCGGGATTGCCTCCCAAGCAGGGACTCTACGACCCGAGCCTCGAAAAGGATGCCTGCGGCGTCGGTTTCGTGGCGGACATCAAAGGCCGCAAGTCCCACGAGCTGGTCCAGAAGGGGCTTCAGGTCCTGGTGAACCTCACTCACCGTGGCGCCACCGGTTGTGATCCCTCGACCGGCGACGGAGCCGGGATCCTGATTCAAATCCCGCACGCGTTCTTCCGCAAGGAGTGCCAGCGGCTTGGGATTCCCCTGCCGGAGCCGGGCGACTACGGCGTCGGGATGATCTTCCTACCGCCCGATCCAGACCGGCGCCGATTCTGCGAGCGTGTTGTTGCGGAGGTGGTCGCACAGGAGGGGCAGACGGTCCTGGGCTGGCGCGACGTCCCACGGGACAATAAACAGATTGGCCGCATCGCGGCGGAGCGAGAGCCGTTGGTCCGGCAGGTGTTTCTAGGACGTGGCAAGGACATCCCGGACGCCGCCGCGTTCGAGCGCAAGCTCTACCTAATTCGCCGTGTGATCGAGAACCGGATCAACGCTGCACCTGAGGTGATTCCCCACTTCCACATCCCAAGTTTCTCCAGCCGTACGGTCGTTTACAAGGGGCTGTTGCTTGCCCACCAAATCCGTGGGTACTACCGAGACCTCACGGATCCGACGCTATCGACGGCGCTGGCGCTCGTGCATCAGAGATACAGCACGAACACGTTTCCCACCTGGCAGCTGGCGCACCCCTATCGCTACATCGCTCACAACGGAGAAATCAACACGTTGCGGGGCAACCGCAACTGGATGCGCGCCCGGCAAGCCACGCTGCGCTCGAATCTGTTCGGGGAGGACCTCAAGAGGATCTTCCCGATTCTCACGGAGACGGGCAGCGATTCGGCCACCTTCGACAACGCGCTCGAATTCCTCGTGATGACCGGTCGCTCGCTCCCTCACGCCGTCATGATGCTCATTCCCGAGGCGTGGGAGGGACACGAGGCGATGGGGCTTGACAAGCGGGGCTTCTATGAATACCACGCGTGCCTGATGGAGCCCTGGGACGGGCCCGCCTCGATCGCTTTCACGGACGGCGTGCGCATCGGCGCGGTGCTTGATCGAAATGGACTGCGGCCTTCGCGTTACATCGTGACGAAGGACGACTTTGTCGTGATGGCTTCCGAGGTCGGGGTGCTGCCGATCGAACCGGAAAATGTGGCGCAGAAGGGGCGTCTTCAGCCGGGCAGGATGTTCCTGATTGACACGCAGCTTGGCCGGATCGTGGATGACGGGGAGCTCAAGGAGGAGATATCGACACGCCGACCCTACCGCCGATGGGTGGAGATGAATCGGCTTAGCATCGAGGACCTCCCACCGGGGCCCCCGCTTTACGAGGGCAACCCCGAGACGTTGATCCGCCGGCAGCAGGTCTTTGGCTACACCCTCGAGGACCTGCGCATCCTGCTGGCTCCCATGGTCACCAAGGGCGAGGAGGCGCTGGGATCGATGGGTGACGATACGGCGCTTGCGGTATTGTCCGATCGCCCTCGCATGATCTTCGATTACTTCAAGCAACTGTTCGCACAGGTGACCAACCCGGCGATCGATCCAATTCGTGAAGAGCTGATCATGTCGCTCCGGAGCACGCTGGGCACGGAACGCAACCTGCTTGAGGAGACGCCGGAGCACGCGCGCCTGCTCGCGCTCGACCACCCGATCCTCTGGAACCATGATCTCGAGAAGATCCGCGCGCAGGAGGGCTCCGACTTCGCGGCGGCCACACTCCCGATGGTCTTCAAGGTGGCCGACCGAGGCGCGGGCCTGGCGGGGGCTCTGGACAAGCTCTGCCACGAGGCGGCGGACGCCGCGCGCGCCGGGAAGAACCTGATCATCCTAAGCGATCGAAGCGTAGGCCCCGATCTTGCGCCGATCCCGAACCTCCTTGCGCTCTCCGCGGTGCACCATCACTTGATCCGAGAGGGGCTCCGCGGCCGCGTGGGACTCATCGTCGAGTCGGGGGAGGCGCGCGAGGTGGCGCACTTTGCGCTGCTCATCGGCTACGGCGCCGGGGCGATCAACCCCTATCTCGCCTTCGAGACCATCGAAGACCTCGTGCGCGAGGGGACCTTCATCGCGGTTCACGTCGATAGAGAAAAGGCGGTTGGGAACTACATCAAGGCGGTCAAGAAGGGGCTTCTCAAGATCTTCTCGAAGATGGGGATTTCGACGCTCCAAAGCTACCGCGGCGCACAGATCTTCGAGGCGGTCGGCCTCTCTCGCGCGGTGGTGGAGAAGCATTTCACCGGGACCCCTTCGCGGATCGACGGCGTGGGCCTGGATACGCTTGCCGAGGAGGCGGTGCGGCGCCACCAGCGTGGTTTTGCTCCTGAAGCGCATAGCGCTTCCGATTCCGACCTCGATCCCGGCGGCATCTACCAGTGGCGGCGCGACGGCGAGAAGCACATGTACAACCCCGCAACCGTTGCCAAGCTGCAGCACGCGGTCCGGCAGGAGAGTTACGCCACCTTTAAGGAGTTCAGCCGGCTCGTTAACGAGCGGAGCGAGCAGCTGTGCACGCTGCGGGGCCTTTTCAGATTGAAGCGGGGCGAGCGAACGGTCCCACTCGAAGAGGTCGAGCCCGCGTCTGAAATCGTGAAACGCTTCTGCACGGGTGCAATGTCCTTCGGCTCGATCGGCCGCGAAGCGCACGAGAACCTTGCGATCGCGATGAACCGGATCGGCGGGAAGAGCAATACGGGGGTGGGCGGGGAGGATCCGGCACGCTTCCATCCCGACCCGAACGGTGACTTGCGACGAAGTGCGATCAAACAGGTGGCGTCGGGGCGCTTTGGCGTGACAAGTTACTACCTCGTTAACTCCGACGAAATGCAGATCAAGATTGCCCAGGGGGCAAAGCCGGGCGAGGGGGGACAACTCCCGGGTCATAAGGTGGACAAGGTTGTGGCGCGGATCCGCTACTCCACGCCGGGGGTAGGGCTCATCTCGCCTCCGCCCCATCACGACATCTACTCGATCGAGGACCTCTCGCAGCTGATCTACGACCTTCATTGCGCCAACAACCGCGCGAGAGTGAGCGTGAAGCTCGTCTCCGTCACCGGCGTGGGGATCATCGCCGCGGGTGTGGCCAAGGGGAAGGCGGACGGCGTGCTGATCGCGGGACACGACGGGGGCACCGGCGCTTCGCCGCAGGGCTCGATCAAGCACGCAGGTACGCCGTGGGAGATCGGGTTGGCCGAGACGCAGCAGGCGCTGGTGCTCAACGACCTGCGCGGGCGGATTCGTGTGCAGGTGGATGGTCAACTGAAGACCGGCCGCGATGTGCTGATAGGCGCGCTGCTGGGGGCTGATGAGTTCGGCTTTTCCACGGCCCCGTTGATTGCCAGCGGATGCATCATGATGCGCGTTTGTCATCTCAACACCTGCCCGGTCGGCATTGCCACCCAAGATCCGGTGCTCCGCAAGAAGTTCGAGGGGAGGCCGGAGCACGTGGTCAACTACTTCTTCTTCGTGGCGGAGGAAGTTCGCGAACTGATGGCGAACCTCGGCTTCCGAACGTTCCAGGAGATGATCGGCCGGGTGGATTGCCTGGAGGTGAAGGACGCCATCGACCATTGGAAAGCGAAGGGATTGGACTTCTCCGAGATTCTCCACATGCCCGACATGCCTGAAACGGTGGCACGCTGCTGGAGGGAGAGTCAGGATCATGGGCTCGACCAGTCGCTTGACAACCGGCTCGTCGAGTTGGCAAAGGAGGCGTTGGAGTGGACGCGCCCGGTGGAGATCGACATGCCGATTCGCAACGTACACCGGACCGTCGGTACGATCCTGGGGGCAGAGATCTCGCGTCGGCACGGGTTGGAGGGTCTCTCGGAGAACACGATCCGCTGCAAGTTCACCGGCTCGGCGGGGCAGAGCTTTGGTGCCTTCATCCCCCACGGTCTGACGCTCATTTTGGAAGGGGACGCCAACGACTACATCGGCAAGGGGCTCTCTGGGGGGCGATTGATCGTATACCCGCCACGGCGTGCCAATTTCGACCCGGCGGAGAACATTCTGGTGGGCAACGTCGTTCTTTACGGAGCGACGGGCGGAGAAGCCTTCTTCAATGGCATGGCCGGCGAGCGCTTTGCCGTGCGAAACAGCGGCGCCTGGGCAGTGGTCGAGGGGGTGGGTGACCACGGCTGCGAGTACATGACCGGGGGCGTGGTGGTGGTGCTCGGGAAGACCGGCCGCAACTTCGCAGCGGGCATGAGCGGCGGAATCGCCTACGTCCTGGACGAGGACGATGATTTTGCCTCGCGATGCAACACGGCGATGGTGGATCTCGAGCGGGTGCTCGCGGCGGAGGACGTCGAGACGCTGCACAGCCTGATCGGTCAGCACTTGCGCCATACCCGCAGCCCGCGGGCCGAGAAGATCCTGGAGAAGTGGCAGAGCATGCTGCCAAAGTTCGTGAAGATCATGCCGGTGGATTACCGCCGGGCGCTGGCCGATCTCGCCGCCGAGGGGCCAAAGGTCTCCCGCGAAGCAGGGGCCAGGGAGCCCTCTCGTGGCGGAGCTGCCCGTGGGTAAAGTGACCGGCTTTCTCGATGTAGGCAGAGAGATGCCCCCCAAGCGCCCGGTCGAGGATCGGGTCCGCGACTGGCTGGAGGTGTATGAGCCCTTCACGCAGGAGAAGGCGCGCGAGCAGGGCGCCCGCTGCATGGACTGTGGAATCCCCTTCTGCCAACAGGGTTGTC
>Ga0299912_10002831_pt1 | contig 14218 bp, 10 predicted proteins | sample RVTome_2_FD_207667 | JGI IMG/M metagenome (GOLD analysis project Ga0299912, IMG submission 207667) | Soil microbial communities from uranium-contaminated site in the Upper Colorado River Basin, Wyoming, United States - RVT95D214 (version 2) ...
TCAGGATCGAGTCTGCCGAGGAGAGCGAGATGGTCGTCAACCTCGAGGAGTCTGTCGAAGCCAAAGAGGGCAAGACGTGCGACTTCGGGAGGGGGTACCTTTCTGGCATCGTGTCGCAACTTCTGGGGGAGAGGTTCGAGGTGGACGAGGTCGAGTGCGTGAGCCAGGGATACGTTGCGTGCGTGATGCAGGTCTATGAGGTCGTCGATGTCCTCAGGGCTGTCAAGCCCCACGAGACCGAGGAGCTGCGCAAGTACAATCTCGAGCAGGGCTACTCGTACGTGATAAAGGAGGAGATCCCCGACCAGGCGTTTGACATATTCAAGGATGCCGTGAAACACGGCGTGCCCAGCTTATGCGTCACTCGCGAGTACCCGGAGAAGGTCAAGGATAGGTACGACATCAAGGCCGTGCCCTTCCTCTGGCTGTCGATGGACCAGGAGAAGCCTTACGCCAGGGATCCAACGAACCTGGCCCTTCTGTACTCGGACATGAAGACGTTCGTCGCCGAGAACAAGAGCTGCATGGTGCTGCTGTCAGGCCTCGAGTACCTGATATCTCAGAACGACTTCCAGAAGGTTCTGAAGTTTCTCCAGCACATCAACGACAAGGTCGCGGTAACCGATTCGACACTCTTGGCCCCGATCAGTCCGCTTACGCTCCCAGAATCCCAGCTGAAGTTGCTTGAGAAGGAGATGCGCTCGTTCTGAGCCCGTGTCATCAGGAGTCGGCATCTTTGAAATACGCCGTGATCATCTGCCCGAAATGCGGGAAGGCCAAAGGCATCGAGACGAGGAAGAAGACGACGACCTGCCCTTGCGGCAGGGAAATTCGTCTCAAGCGGGGTATATTCAAGTTCATGACGGATTCCCCTAGCGAGCTCGCGGATCTCGTCGCGCGCGTGAACGCAGCACTTCATGGCATCGAGCCGATGCCGAAGGAAAAGAAGCGGAAGCGGCGGGATTCCTACGCTGCGATGGTCGAGGGTACGGCCGCGATCAAGGACCCGCTTGAGAGGCTTCACGTCATCGCGGCCGAACTGACGAAGTCGAAGTCGGAGTTCGATTTGGACGATTTGAGGCGCGTGTTGAGCATCATCGGCCAGGACGACCCGGAGCGGATGTTGGCCAGGCTGCTGGAGGGCGGGGTCGTATTCGAATCATCGCCCGGAAAATTCAAAGCGACATGAACTGCCTATCGGGGTGCGGCCTTGTCATCCTTCTTTAGAGCGAGGCGCTTCGCGTCCCTGATGAGTGCGGGAAGGGACTGCGTGTGGATCCTGTAGTACGCGTAGATGACAAGCGCGCTGGCGGCCCCGAGCCCCATGAGATTCCATGGCTCCGTCGCGTTGAAGAACGGAATCATGAGCAGGTTGTACCCGAGATGTACGAGCAGCGCTTCGGAGAAGTAGCCCTTCAAGTCCCGCCTCACTACGCCAATTCCTATCATTGCGGTTGTTGACCCGTGCAGAAACACGAATTGCAGGCCAATCAACGAGAAGGCAACCATTTCCAACAGGCCGGGGTTGTCAAGCTCGAGCAAGCTGACATAGACGCTTGCGAAAGTATACGTCGTTGCGATGCCCAGGCCGAGCGTGAGCCCGTAGAATGCCGTGTCGATCCTTCTCTGGAACCGTGGGAAGTTGAGTATGATCAGTTTCAGAAGTTCCTCCATGACCGCATAGAGCACACCGAACGCGATCAGAGTCTCGTCCGCCCCTCTGCCCCATTCCTCGAGCGCGAAGATGATCATGCCTAGGACAATTCCCAGCGCGAAGAACTTGAAGATCTTCGAGTCGTCGAAAAACGGTTTCTTGACCTTCGGGAAAGTGTACTTGCTCACAGTGAAGTAAAGCAGGGTTATTGAGAAACCGAACCCGGCGATTGCGCTCGTTATCTGAAGTGAATCGACCATTGCAGCATTCCTGTAGTGTGCGCTCCATCATAAAAACAACTTGTGTAAACTATATACCCGAGATGGGACTTAGGCCAGGCTGAGGAGATACAGATGGCAAAGTGCTCAAGATGTGGCAAGGGAATGGGCTCTGCGACCGTGTGCCCGCACTGCGGTTTCGGCCCAAGCAAGAGCATAGTGGGCAAGACGACTAGAAAGGTAGCCAAGTTGACCGGTGAAGCGTTGGAGGCGGGCGTCATCATGACTGAGACGGTGGTCCGAGAGACCAAACCTGCAGTGAAATCCGCTGTAGCGCTTGGGAAGCGCGGTGTCTCAAAGGCAAGGCAAGGAACCCTGAAGGCCGCGAAGGCCCTTAAGGAAAGGGGCAGCTAGTCAACTCGCTTTTCCTGATCTGCCTTCTTTGTCGGCTGAGGGCAGCTCGTCCGCCAGCTTGTCGAAGTAGTGTGCGACGACGCAGCTGTCAGCGCATTTGCCGCATTGGTTGCATTTGTCCGCATCGACCATGATTGCATCGTCCAGACTTATTGCGCCCGAGGGACAGGCCCTGACACATATGCCGCACTTAGTGCACATGTTCGACCTGAGAACCGCGCGCGCGACCTTATCGAAAAGTTCTGAGGAGTCCTCGGGAGTATCGCCGACCGAGACGATTTGTCCGCCCGCAAAAACCTTGGCCGACCCCTTTCTCGAATCGACCAGGACCACGCCGAAATCCTCGACCGGTCTGACACCGCCAACCGTCTTGAGCATATGGGCGCTGTGTCTGAGCCCCTTCGCATTTGGCATCATGAGGACAGCTTCGACAGAATAGCCGCCTGCCGCGCAAGGGCTGACGCCCTTGACTATCCTCAGATCGATTGTGTCCACCCTTTTCGGCTTGACTTTGAGACCTATTCGGTCAGCAAGGACCTGCATCTTCGGCGGCAGATCTTTCCAGCGCCAGAACCCGTGGTCGACGAACCCTTTCGGGAGATCGTTCTCCTGAGCCCACGTGCCGAGCCTAATGTCCCAAGCTCGCGCAAGCTCGGGACTGAGCCGGGAGATTTCAGCGCACTCGCTCGCGAGAGACGACGGACACATCCAACATCCGACCCGTTCGATGTCCTCGTCATAGAGCGGATTGTAGTCGAGGTCGCGCATCATGATGTACAGCCAGACATCGAGCGCGGACCAGTCTCTTATTGGATTGACAATGACCTGGCCCGGAACGAACGGGTTCTCTTGGACGAGGTCTGTGTACGCCCTCGAGAACGACTCGAGCCTTCTGTTGCCCTCCACCGTGAGCGTTCCTTTGGGGAACTCCTCCTCCATCAACTTGGACGCCGGAGCGAGCTTGCAGACCTTGCAGCACCACCTGAAATCCTTCGCTGGTGGTCCGAAAGCGGCAAAGTTGTCATCGAACGCGTCCCCTGCTGGGGCGACGAGAAGACGCAGTCCTCTCTCCTTCGCGAGGGTCTTGACGTAGTCCCTGGTCTGCGGATGCTCGAGACCCGTGTCGATGAATATCGTTGTGAAATCCTTGGTCATCGAAGCGACCAGATCTAAGACGACGAGGCTGTCCTTTCCGCCGCTGAACGAGACCGATAGGGGGAGCTTCCGCTCTGAGAACACGCCCCTCAGCTCGTGCTCAGCCTTGGCCTTCTTGGCAGCGATGTGCGGCAAGTTCGCCTTCAGGACATCCCTTGGCCAGGCCTTTCTCCCAGGTGACCACGGTCCTGCTTGGGTGAAGTCCCGGACTTTGACTCCCTTGTCGGTGCTCCTCAGCCGATTCGCGTCGACCTTGGCGGAGCCGCAGCCGATGAACTTGCCCATCTGGACGATCACCTCATCGCCCTTTCTGATGCTGGGGTCGAACGATTGGATCGCGCTGACCGGGAGATACTTGCCCTTCATGTGTCCCTCGGCCTTCTGAAGGGTAATGAGCTTCTTCGGATGACCCCGAGACAGCATCCGCGCACCGTCGATCCTGAGAGTGAGTGCGTAATCCTTCTTCTCGAGATCGTAGGTCAGCAGGGCAATTCTTCGGCCGTCGATGATGATCTCGTCCGCCCTGTCCTCACCGGAACTCTTGTTCAGGACCAAGATCTCAGGGATCAGCTGTTGAGCTCCGAACTCCCTCAGGAACAGATATCGAAGCCTTCGCTTCGTGCCTTCGAGCGCGAGTCGCACGTCTCCAGGCGGCGAGAGCTCCACGGCCATCCCATCGTGTCCGCATCTTCCGCAAGTTCGGCCGATGAGCGGGACATTGCACCGACCGCACCAGTGCAGCGCTGCCCGACCCTGGTGTTGTCTTGTGTTCACAGTTCGATGCTATGTGGGATGGCTCTAAATAAGTTATCCGCCTGAGGAAGCTGGGGGCGCTGGACAACGGATTTGGATGGCGCATAAGGTTTAACTATCGCCTCATAGTCATCGGAGTCAGATGCGCCTCGGCAAGAAATCCCGGTACGATGTAGTCGAACCCACATACACAGTGTCGTACAACTACGGATCCGGGACGTCCTCATCGTTCGCGCCTAAGCTCCCATGGACCAGCACGACCGAGATTCGGGACATATTGGCAGCTGTCTCCGTCCTCACGCTCGCGTTCTTCTGGCTGGGCTACGGCGCAGGCGATCACGGCGTACTGTACCATCTGAGCCTGGCCGCGTTGTCCGTCATCGTCGGGTTCCTCCTCCATGAGCTGTCTCACAAGGTCGTGGCCAGGAAGTATGGTTGCTGGGCCGAATTCAGGGCGGATTTCAGAATGCTCGGTCTCGCTCTTCTCATGTCCTTCTTCGGCTTCCTGCTCGCAGCACCGGGGGCCGTCATGATAGCGGGCAGAGTGACCAAGGAGCAGAACGGCAGGATAAGCCTCGCCGGCCCGGGCTCGAACTTCCTAGCGGCTGTTGTCCTGATGCCGTTCGCGATGTTCACGATGTCCGGGATACCCGAGCTCGTTCATGAGATCGCATTCAGCCTCTATTTCTTCAGCGTGTTCCTTGGAGCATTCAACATGATACCGTTCATGCCCTTTGACGGTGCGAAAATATGGCACTGGGACAAGCGCGTATACATCATCACGCTAGTGATTGCCGGCCTTCTGTTCTACCTGGCCCTCGCAGGCTTTTGAGGGCATGCACCCTGACGTCTCTGTGAACGCGGGATACCTCAGGTGGGCGATGATGTTCCCGTCCCAATCGAACATCTTCCCCGGGTTCATGATGTTCTTCGGGTCTAGCGCCTTCTTGATCGCTTTCATCGTCGCGAGCGAATCCGCGCGCTCCTTCTTCATGTACGGAGCCTTCGTGATGGAGACGCCGTGCTCTCCCGTGACGGTCCCGCCGAGCTCGATCACCTTGTCGTAGATCTCGCCCACGGCCTTCTCACCCCTCCTCCAACTGTCCTCCGAGTAGGGTTCGACGAGCATCTTGGTGTGGAGGTTCCCATCAGCCGAATGACCGTATGTCCCAACGACAACACCGTTCTGCTCAGCGATCTTCTGGAAAGCTACGACGGCTTCCGGGACCTTCGAGATGGGCACGGACATGTCATCCGCGAGTGCGACCGACACGAACTTCTCCCCGTATCTGCTCAGCGACGGCATTATGGCCTTCCTGGCGTAGGTCCAGTAGTCGATCTTCTTCTTGTCCCTGGTCGCCTCCGTGCTTAAAGCCCCACTCTGCTTGCATATCTCTTCGACGATCTTGAGATCGTCCTCGACGGCAGCGGGATGGCCATCCACCTCGATCATCAGTATCGCCGCCACGTCCGGCAGGCCGACATTCATGCACTTGTTGACAGCCTTGATGCACACCGAGTCCATGAGCTCTATCGCAGATGGCATCAACGGTTTCTTGATGATGTTCGAGACGCACTTGCCCGCATCGTAGAGCGAGTTGAACGCAGCGAGCGTCATGGCAGATGCCTTCGGCTTAAAAGCCAGCTTCAGGTTGATCTCGGTGACAATGCCGAGCGTCCCCTCGCTGCCGACCATCAGCCTGTCTATCTGGTACCCTGAGGAATTCTTGAGCGTTCTCGTGCCAGTGTGGATGATGTCCCCCGTCGGAAGGACGATTTCCAGTCCGAGGACGTAGTCCCTGGTGGCCCCGTACTTGATCGCGCGCATGCCGGACGCATTGCTGACCACCATGCCCCCGATCGTGCATGCCTCGCCGCTCCCTGGGCTCGTCGGGAACCAGAAACCGTGCTTGGAGAGGGCCGCGTTGAGCTTGTCGTAGATGACTCCTGGCTCCACAACGCAGTACAGGTCTTCGATTCTGATTTCTTTGATCTTGTTCATCAAGGTGAGGTCGATGATGATGCCGCCCTTCAGAGGCACCGTGTGTCCGCACATCGCAGTGCCCGCGCCTCTTGGGACGACCGGAGTCCTGGTCTTGTTCGCCAGCTTGACAATCTCGGAGACCTCCTTTGTGTTTGCTGGTCTTACTATCGCATGAGGAGTCTTGTGGTGGATCGACGCGTCAAAGCCGTAGACATAGAGGTCGGCGGTCTTCGTGGACATTCTCTCCTTGCCGACGATCTTCTCAAGTTCGTCCAACACGGCCTTCTTCATGGTCAACCCGCTGAGCAAATGCTGCCAGATGCATAAATCACTTTTCACTGACACCAGAGTTCACGGCGGCGCGGCTTCGACAATCGGACTCTCTTTCTACCATCTATCTGCCATGTGAGCCACTCCTAGCGAGCGGCCAGAAGAAGAGGATGACAGTTGTCGCGATTATCGCCACGCTGAGGTACCAGTAGCGGTTGCGAGACAGTGCGAGGGCGGCGGATACTGCCACGAAGATGGCAGCAATTCCGAGCCATCCCTTCAATGAGAGATCGTATCTTCTAGAGGTCTCAAATTCGAGCTTCTCCTCCGCAGAACGAGGGACCGCCATAACGGGTATTTGTGGAGAACCTGCATAGATTCCCATATCACCCACGATGAATCCATTGTCCGAAATGACCTTAACACCATCCTTGGGAACTCCTGTGTTTTGGGAGCCGCTGGGGAACGGACAAGGACTTCGTCGAAGCCCGCACCCTTCATGTTTGACCCGCCATCTATTGCCGGCAACCGCTTGAGGATACTCTCCGTGACAGTTGACCGTCAGATTGATTTACTCGTTCGTGTCATGTTTTGTCGATGAGAAAAGATGCAGGGCTCGGCCTGCTGTTCATGGTGATCCTTCTCGTGTTCTTGAGCGCGATCCTGACCGGGTTGCGTATCGACGATGGTGAGGATTCTGGAGGAGGGGTTCGGATCGTCTTCGGGGATGGGAGCATGCACATCAACGATGCGGGCAGGTCTCACGGTGGCTTCGAGTACGCGGCCGAATACACGGTCGATGTCTCCCAGGGCTGCAATGGGACTGTTCTCCCGGGTCACATCGCTTTGTTGGTCTTCACATTGAAGGTCGGCCTCGGAGACGCGTTGGATGTGCACGAGTTGCGGCTCAAGTTGGCGTACGACAACAGCAGAGACGAAATCGACCTCACAGGCGACAATATCATCATCACGTTGGTCAAGGTGGACAAGGATCTCGTCTGGGATCGCACTTGGGACGGTTACTACATCGCCTCATGGGGAGGAGACGCTCCTGATGAGGAAGTCCGAGGCGAGATCTCGCCCGACATCTTCGGTCTGCCGAGCCACTACTACGTGGAACTGAGATTGGACGCAGTTGTCCTCGCGATGTGATTCTTCCTTCAATGACATGTGAGGCTAGTCGGTCGCCTTCATATCTCCAGCTGTCATTTGGCAATGAATAAGTACACAGTCCAAGATGCATCGGCTGGTAGTCTCAATGAAGCTCGTGATATTTGGCCCTCCGAGCGCAGGCAAAGGCACTCAGGCTCAGAAGCTCTCGAAGAAGTATGGGATTCCCCAGGTCGCCACTGGCGATTTGCTCAGAGAGCATGTGACGAAGAAGACCCCAATCGGCATCAGAGTGAAAGAGATCCTCGATTCAGGGAAACTCGGTCCGGATGACCTGATTGTCCAAATGATCAAGGATAGGGTCTCTCTTCCGGATTGCAGGTACGGCTACTTGCTGGACGGCTTCCCGCGGACGATGAACCAGGCCAAGGAGCTGGAGAAGATGACAGATATCGACCTCGTCCTCAGCATCGCTGTCGATCCCGAGGTCCTTGTGGAGCGCGCGATCGGACGCAGGATTTGCCCTAAGTGCGCGGCCGTTTACCACGTGAAGTCGAACCCTCCGAAGAAGACAGGAATCTGCGACAAATGCGGAGCCGCCCTAGTACAGAGGGATGATGACAAGGAAGAGACGGTGCGAAAGCGACTGAAGGTCTATCAGGAGCAGACCGCCCCGTTGGTGGAGCACTACAGGAAACTCGGGAAGCTGGTAGACATAGACGGGTCCAGAGGGATCGATGGCGTGTTCGATCAGCTGGTCAAGGCGGTCGACCGATTGAACAAGTGAGTTCCTCGCATCACTCGTTGGCCTCGCTCTAATTTCTTAAATAGGCGTAGCGGAATAGCACAATTGCCACGGCAGCCCCGTAGTGTAGCGGTCAATCATGCGAGACTCTGGATTGCTTCTCGCAAGGAGAGATCTTGCGACGGAGGTTCGAATCCTCCCGGGGCTACTCTTCTCCTTTCGGGCCGCTTTGGCATAGTTAGAAATATGAATGCTGGTCTTTTTCGGTGGGGGAGCAAGGCAGTGGGAAGAGCCGCCACGCCGATGATGGAGCAGTATTTCCGGATCAAGGAGAATTACCGAGACTGCATCCTCCTCTACCGCATAGGTGATTTCTACGAGATGTTCGGGGAGGACGCGATCGTCGGATCGAAGGTCCTCGAGATAACTCTCACATCTCGCGACAAGGGCAAGAAGGACAAGGTACCCCTCGCAGGCGTCCCATGGCATGCTTTGGACTCCTACCTGCCGAAGCTTCTGAGCAAGGGGTACAAGGTCGCCATCTGTGAGCAGGTCCAAGACCCGAAGCTCGCGAAAGGACTCGTGGACAGGGATGTCGTGAGGATAGTGACGCCAGGCACGGTCCTGGAGAGCACGGTTCTCGACAGCCGCGCCAACAACTACCTGATGTCGATAGCTCAGGGAGAGAAGTCGTATGGGCTGTCCTTCGTCGACATATCCACGGGTGAGTTCATCATCACGGAGATCGAGGGAGACGACGCGGATGTGAAGGTGCTCGCGGAGTATTCACAGAGGTCTCCGAAAGAGGTTCTCCACTCCCACGGTTTCTCGGCGAAAGCCCTCTCCGAGGAGTTCGTGCTATCAGGGGCCGCGTTGACCGAGTTGGAGGACATCGCGTTCCTCAAGGAATCATCGGAGTCGATGCTCAGACGTCATTTCAAACTGCAGTCGCTCGAAGGACTGGGAATAGCCGACAAGCCACTTGCCATCTCCAGCGCGGGAGCCGTCCTGAGATATCTCGAGACGACTCAGAAACGCAGCTTGGATTTCCTATCTGTCCCGAGGTTCCGGCCGATATCCCAGAAGCTCGTTCTGGACCAGACCACGCTCAGGAACCTCGAGGTTCTGAGGAACGTCAGGGACGGCACGATCGACTACGCACTCGTGTCGGTTCTCGACCGGACGGCCACGCCGATGGGGTCCCGCATGCTGAAGAAATGGGTCATCGAGCCTCTCATGGACGTGCGCGAGATCAAGATGAGGTTGGATGCCGTCGAGGAGCTCGTTTCGAGGACGGCAACAAGGCTCGAACTCGCCAGCTCTTTCCGTGACATCCGGGATCTCGAGAGGCTAATAGGCAAGGTCACGTACGGCAGCGCGAACGCGAGAGACCTGCTCGCCATCAGAGATTCCTTAAGCGCAATCCCTGACGCGAAGGGCGCCCTCGAGAAGTTGAAGAGCCCGCTTCTCATCGAACTCTCCGAGAGGCTGAAGGACATGGGCCAGATCGTCAAGTTGATAGAGCGCGCGATCGCGGACGACCCTCCCTTGGCCCTGAAGGAAGGCAGCCTTATCAAAGAAGGGTTCGAGCCGCAGCTGGACGACCTCAAGCATGCGTCCAAGGAAGGCCAGGAGTGGATCGCGAAGCTCGAGGAGACCGAGAGGAAGCGCACTGGGATAAGGAGCCTGAAGGTCGGCTACAACACGGTTTTCGGGTACTACCTAGAGGTGTCTAAGTCATGGGCAAAGCAGGTCCCTCCTGACTACGAGCGGAAGCAGACTCTGACCGCGGGAGAACGTTACGTCACTCCGGAGCTCAAGGAAAAGGAGAAGGCGATACTAACGGCCCAGGAGCGCTCGTGTGAGCTGGAGTATGAGGCGTTCGTCCGCGTTCGCGATGATGTCGGGAAGGAAGCGGAAGCGGTCAGACAGGTCGCTCAGACCGTGGCTGTGATCGATGTCCTGAACTCGTTCGCGGATGTCGCGGTCGCGAACAGATACTCGAAACCAGTAGTGGATGATGGGGACACGATATCGATCAAGGGTGGTCGCCACCCGGTTGTGGAGAGGGTCCTCCATGGATCATTCGTTCCTAACGACGCGTATCTAGACACGAACCTCAACAGGCTCATCATCTTGACGGGCCCGAACATGGCGGGCAAGTCGACCTACCTTAGGCAGGTGGCCGACATCGTGATCATGGCGCAGGCGGGGTCATTCGTGCCAGCAACTGACGCGAAGATAGGCCTTGTTGACAGGATATTCACGCGGGTCGGAGCGTTCGACGATCTCGCGAGGGGCCAGTCGACCTTCATGGTCGAGATGACCGAGCTTGCGAACATACTGAACAGCGCGACCAAGCGCAGCTTGATCCTGCTCGATGAGGTGGGCAGAGGGACGAGCACGTTCGATGGCTTGGCAATCGCATGGGCCGTGTCTGAGCACCTCTACGACCATTCAAAAGTCGGCGGGAAGACCCTGTTCGCGACGCACTACCATCAGCTTACGGAACTCGCGGATAAGCTCGAGGGCGTGAAGAACTACTCCATGGCCGTGAAGGAGGAGGGTTCGGAGGTAGTGTTCCTCAGAAAGGTCGTCCCCGGGAAGGCGAACAAGAGCTACGGCATCCAAGTCGCCAAACTCGCGGGCGTGCCCAGGGAGGTGGTCACCAGGGCCGAGCAGGTCCTCGACGGCATCGAGGAAGAGAATGTCGTCGAAGTCAGAGCAGGCAAGAAGGTGCAGAAACAGTCCCTCTTGTTGACGCCCGCATCGGAGTCCGCGATCGAGGAGGAGCTGCGAAAACTCGACCTCGCCAAGATGACGCCGATGGAGGCCTTCGTGAGACTCAGCGAGATCAAGAAAAGGCTAGGGGGATCGCGTGACAGGTAAGATCAGGATCCTCGACGAGGCCACGGTCGACAAGATAGCAGCAGGAGAAGTGGTCGAGCGGCCGGCATCCGTCGTGAAGGAACTTGTGGAGAATTCCCTGGATGCGGGTGCCACGTCAATATCCGTCTCCGTCGAGGACGGTGGCAGGAAATCGATCTCTGTGAAGGATGACGGCTGCGGGATGTCCCGGGAGGACGCCCAGCTGTCGTTCCAGAGGCACGCGACCAGCAAGATATCGACCATAGACGACCTCGCCAACCTGGTATCGTTCGGGTTCAGGGGCGAGGCTCTGTCGTCCATTGGGGCCGTGTCCAAAGTGACCCTGAAGACTAAGGAGCACGGGTCCGACGAAGGCACGGCTGTCGTGCTCGAGGGCGGGAGGCTGGTTTCTGTGTCTAGCGTGGGCTGTCCGTCGGGGACGGAGATCATCGTTGAGGAAGTCTTCTATAACGTGCCCGCGCGCAGGAAATCCATGAAGTCCAGGAACGTGGAGCTGGGGCATTGCAGGGAGGTCATTGTCAACTACATGCTGTCGAGGGCCGGTCTTTCGTTCTCTTTCAGATCTGATAGCGAGACAGAGCTCGTGCACGTCACAGCTGAGGGCATGAAGGGTTCCTTGGCCGCAGCATTCGGGGCGAAGGTCGCAGAGAACATGGTCTACGGGGACGCCGATGGAAAGCATCTCAGAGTGGAGGCGTATCTCGGACGGCTTGAGCACACGCGGTCGTCATCCGCGGACCTGAAGCTGTTCGTGAACGACAGGCCGATTCGAAACACGAGGCTCGTGTCGGGCGTCGTGGGCGCGTACGGGTCCAAGCTGATGAAAGACAGATACCCAATAGGCATAATCCGAGTATTCGCTGATGGGTCGTCCGTCGATGTCAACGTCCATCCGACCAAGCGCGAGGTCAGGTTCGATGATGAGGGCGCCGTTGTGAGCGCCCTGGAAAGATGTGTCAAGAGCGCATTCGAGAGACAGGACCTGTCGTACAAGTATGACCTCACGAAGTTCGCGGAGACGTTCCAGGGCACAGGTCCAGGGAGCGCATCATCGACAGGCAAGGAGCTCCAATCCGTGCTCGCAGTGAAAGACACGGGCACAGTCGATTCGGCTCCCCTCATCGTGCCCATTGCGCAGATCATGGGCACTTACATACTCGCGGAGTCGAGGGGCAACCTCCTGCTCATCGACCAGCACGCCGCATCTGAGAGGGCTGTCTACGAGTCGGTGCTGTCGTCGATCGAGAGCGGCAAGGAGATGGCGCAGACGTTGCTCACTCCCTTGGTCGTCAACCTGACGGCCACAGAGCAGCGCGTCATGGAAGAGAACCGCGAAACTCTCGAGAGATCAGGGTTCAAGATAGAGCCCTTTGGGAAATCGTCCTTTGCGATGCGGTCGATACCCACTGTTCTCGGTGTCGCGCAGGGCGAATCGTCCCTGCGCAACCTCCTAGGGGATCTTGCACGGATGGCTCCCGACAAGAAGCTGGGACTCGACGTGATATGGCGAGTTGCTTGTCACACGGCCATCAGGGCGGGCGACCCGATGTCCCAGGCCCAGATGCATCAGCTAGTCTCAGAGCTCATGAAGACCAAGAGCCCATACACCTGCGAGCATGGCAGGCCGACCATGATTGTCCTTTCCCCGGCAGACCTCGAGAGACTGTTCAAGAGAAGGGTCTAGCAGTTCCTCAGGCGCTCGGGAATATCTGTTTTCCGCCCTTGGCAACGATGCCGTACTTCTTCGCCACCGTGCCGGCTCGCCTGGCCGTCTCCTCATCGAGGAGCTGTGGCTTGTGCGTCTTGAGGATCTCCTTGACTCTCCTCTTGGCATAATCGTCAAGGTCATTCTTCGAGTAATCGGGCTGGCCAGGAGCATGGTATCCCGTCACCTGCGGGATCATCAGGTCCTTCCTCATGAACTTCAGAGTGTGCGGATCGGAGAGGAATGTCCCACCCGGACCCTGCCTCTTGACGGCGTCGAAGCCTAGCGACGCCTCGTCGACTGCGATGCCGTCTCTTAGCCTCTTCAGCCATCGCCAGAGCTCGCAGTCCATCACCAGCTTCTCCATCGATTCGATGCCCGACCTGTCGAATCCGCCCAGGCCCACGAGCATGTCCGAGCCCACGAGAAGCGAGGCCATCGCGGTCATGGCGCTCTGATAGCCCGCCTCCATCGAGATGGTCCTTGAAGCACTTCCAGGGCCTCCTGCGCAACACGGGAGGCCGTAGTGCCTCGCCATCTCTGCAGCTGCTGTGTCCATCAGCACGCTCTCAGGAGTCCCGCAGAGGAACACTCCGGACTTCAGGTCAGTGACTCCCGAGAATGACGAGTATATCGAGGGTGCGCCAGGGTTTGAAAACTGAGTTATCGCCAGCCCGCAGAGATTCTCGGCGTTCACGACCGCCAGGGTGCCGGCGATTGACACTGGCGTGACCGAACCGGCTATGCCCATGGAGAGTTGCACGATAGGTATGCCGGCCCTCGCGAGCGTGACCATCCCCTCTACCTCGCCGAGGTCGTATCTCAGGGGGGAGATGGGCGTGCAGACGTCCGAGAATATCGGCCGCCTCTGCAGACCCTCTCTCGAACCTAGGATCGCAGCGCCCACCTCGATCTGGAAGTTCGCCTCCTCTGCCGTCGCCGCTGCGTGCTGTATGTGTTTCGACGAGTGAGTGATCGATGCTAGGAACTCGTAGAACGATGACCTGTCCGGTGGCATGTCCGTGGCGACTACAGGTGGCCAGATGTAATCGACCTCGGGCAACGCGTCCGCGAGTATCGTGAGGTTGATCAGGTCCTGCAGTTTGGAGGGCCGCTTCTTGCACGTTTTCGAATCGAACACTGCTGCTGGCTGGCCGTCGGTCGAGATCAACTGCACGCCCTCCCGCGGGATCAAGTGGTCCTTGCCTCCACGGGAGCAGATCCTGACTGTCCTCGGCGCGGATTTCAGAGCGTTGTCCACTTGACGCTCGGTGAGGAATATCAGCTGCTTCGTTTCGTCCGCCCTGACTCCAGCCTCCAT
>Ga0299912_10002832_pt1 | contig 14217 bp, 12 predicted proteins | sample RVTome_2_FD_207667 | JGI IMG/M metagenome (GOLD analysis project Ga0299912, IMG submission 207667) | Soil microbial communities from uranium-contaminated site in the Upper Colorado River Basin, Wyoming, United States - RVT95D214 (version 2) ...
GAACCAAGACAGATCGTAAATAATACATGTGCTTGCCTAAAACCGTGCCAACATACTTCAGACCTGAGCCGCGACCGTAAAGGGACGGCACGGCTCTTTTCCCGCGATGAAGACACAAGTCGCTCTGACAGCAGCTCTGGCAATAGTCGTGCTGGTAGGTTCGCCGGCACTGGTTCAGGCGGGCATGATCGAAGTCTGGCCGGCGCCCGCCTGGCAGCATGCTCAGCCAGAACAGGCTGGCATGGACTCGACCGTACTGGCGAAAGCTCGTGACTACGCGCTGACCGGCGATGGCTCAGGCTGCATCATCCGGCACGGCAAACTCGTTATGCAGTGGGGCGATCAGAAGCAGCGATACGACCTGAAATCAACGACCAAGGCAATCGGCGTCACTGCTCTCAGCATAGCTCTGAAAGACCAGAAAATCCACAGCTTAAATGACCACGCAAAAAAATATCATCCCACGCTTGGTGTTCCACCTGAATCCAACGCCCAAACCGGCTGGCTGGAAAAAATCACGCTTTTTCACCTGGCGACACAAACCGCCGGGTTCGACAAGCCCGGCGGCTATACCGAGATGATGTTCGAGCCTGGCACCAAGTGGTCTTACAGCGACGGCGGACCGAACTGGCTCGCCGAATGTCTAACGCTGGCATACAACCGAGACCTCAACGAGCTAATGTTCGAGCGGATCTTTGGCCCCATCGGCATTAAGCCCGCTGACTTAGCTTGGCGCAACAACTCCTATCGTCCGCACGAAATCAATGGCGTCAATCGCCGTGAGTTCGGCTCGGGCATCAGCGCCAACGTCGATGCGATGGCCAGAATCGGATACCTCTATTTGCGGCGCGGCCGATGGCAGGGCGAGCAAATTAGTCCTTCCTGGTTCGTCGATGCAGTGCGCATAGTGCCCAAAGAGATTCGCGGCCTGCCCGTTGTCAGAGGCGAAACCTACTTTAACGCCTCCGACCACTATGGGCTTCTCTGGTGGAATAATGCCGATGGCACGATGGCTAATGTCCCGCGTGACGCCTACTGGTCGTGGGGACTGTACGACAGCCTGATTGTGGTGATACCGAGTCTGGATATCGTCGCTGCGCGGGCAGGAAAATCGCTAAATAAGGCCGGCAATAGCGATTATAAGACTATCGAGCCTTTTATTGAGCCGATTGCTCTATCGGTCAAAGAAGAAAGCGGTGGGGGGTAGTGCCTTATCCGCCCAGCACTGTCATAAAGGGCATAGAGTGGGCGCCGCCCCAGACTATTATTCGCAAGGCTAAGGGTAGCGACAACTGGCCGATCACCTGGGCGGACGATGATAATCTCTACACCGCTTACGGTGATGGCTGGGGCTTTTCGCCCGGCTCGGGCAAAAAACTGAGCCTGGGTATAGCAAAGGTTATCGGCGCGCCCCGTGAGATAGCACTCCCAGACGAGGTAATGCCAGACAAGGATTTTATCTCACGGGGCGAGCCGCCCGATTTCAGAGGTGAAAATATCCCCACCGCGACCGGCGAGAAAGTAGGGGAGGGGGCCAAAGGCCCAAAGGCGAGCGGAATGTTGTGCATCGATGGCGTTTTGTATATGCTGGTCCGAAATGTCGGTAATTCACAGATAGCCTGGTCTGCCGACCACGGCAAAACCTGGATTTGGTGCGATTGGAAGTTTACCGAGAGCTTCGGCTGCCCGACATTTCTGAACTTCGGCAAAAATTACGCCGGTGCGGGCGATGATTTCGTTTACATCTATTCGCACGATTCGGATATCGCCTATCAGCCGGCTGATAAAATGGTCGTGGCTCGCGTCCCGAAAGACAAAATCCGCGTGCGGCAAGCTTATGAGTTTTTTAGGGGCGTGGATGGTTCCGCAAAGCCGACCTGGACGAAGAATATTCGCGATAGGGGGGCGGTATTTGTCAATCCCGGCCGATGCTACCGCTGCGGCATTAGTTATAATCCCGCCTTACGGCGGTATTTGTGGTGCCAGACGCCGTACGCTCTGGGCGATATGCGGCTTGCAGGCGGCCTAGCTATTTTCGATGCCCCGCAGCCCTGGGGTCCATGGACAACCATTTTCTATGCGGAGAACTGGGACGTCGGTCCCGGCGAATCAAGCTCCTTTCCCACAAAGTGGATGAGCACCGACAGCAAAACTTGCTATCTGCTCTTTTCACGGAGAGAGCCTTTCCGCTGCGGGACGCAGTACTCAAACACGACAAGTGCTGAAGCTGGCAGGCGGCCTCGCAATTTTACCCTAATGCCGCGTGCTCAAATGTAGATGAGACATCTGGGACACGAGCAGCAGGGGCGTCACACCCAAGTCTCGGGTCGCCTAAATCATAACACAGGCCACATTTCAACCGATTTGTAGTGCGATATGGAAAGATAACTATGCTCCGATAAAGAAAAACAATAGTCATAATCCCCTCTGATACAAGGGGATACATGAAACGATTTAATTGCCGTCCGCAGGGGCTCCAAAAAGCACGCTTAGGCGGGGTAACAATACCCAAGAATCGGTATCTTTTAGTTTTGCGATTTAGGACATGTGAAAACAAGGCGTCGCGGATTCTTTGGCAAACCCGCTTTCTCTGACCGCTTTTTTGGTCTATTTATGGCGACTAAGGCATCATATGTTGGCCGCCACCGGGTAATATGACTTCTGGAACAAATGGGCACCTAAATATTGAATACACGCATAAGGAGGTAATTTTCGACAAATTGTCTACCTAACAGGCAATAGTCCGCCTGTGTCGAACCGAAAATGGGGGTCATAACTCCTTTAATCACAAGGCACTAGCCAATTTCATTTAATTGAGCGGTCTCTGAAGACCTGAAACATTGCAAAAAAGGAAGGATGATGGAGAGAAAAATAATTAAAAATTTAGGCTTTTTCCTGGACAAAGCGGCTGCGGACGCGCAGTATAATATAGGTAGGATTAAAATGCGTAATGTTATTAGAAAGGCTATGGAGATAAAGGATATGGGCATCAATAATGATGTGTTTGAGTTAAGGTTGTTTGTGAGTGGCGAAAAAATTGCCGAATCTAAAGACGTTAATCTCTGCCTCTCTGTTCTTTCAGCAATAAAACGAGCTGAGGGCAAACCGACTGGTTCGGGAATTGAAGATGCGCTTCTTCAAGGTCTCGACGCTGGCGCTCTTGCCCTTGAGAACAAAGATACTGAACTCACAGCGTTTAGCAGGATGCTTGGAGTCGATGTGCCCACAGTTCAGGGAGCTTGTGACCCCAGAAAAGAGGAACCCTATATGCATTTGGATATACATCACTGGGCTAGTTGGAAGAAGAATATGCCAGCACGAGGACGAAATGCGGTAAGTCCGGCTGGTCTATCTGCTACTCTTATGACTCTGTGGTTTCAAACCTCCGAACTTGGAACGCCCACTGTTCGTCAATGTCAGAAGGTGTTGAGTGACATAGGACTGGAGGACAAACATCCCAGTCGAGCTATAGGAAATTGTGAATGGCTACAGTTCAGGGGAGCGAAGACCATACGCCTCAACCCGTCCGAAGTTGACAAGGCGGTTGAAGTCGCAAAAGCATTCTGTGAGAGAAGAGCTTTTAAACTGAAAGCAGAGTTAAGATGATGTGTGTCGAAAAACCGGATAGTAATAGCCGAGGTAAGTGAAAATGCAGAATGTAATAGAGGAACTGAGAGCCTTGTTGAGCAAGCACGAGGCCAGGATAGCAAAGTTGGAAGCTGCGATTGCAACGAGACCAACACAACAGCATCAACCCGCGCGGACAAAAGAGTTCTCGGTGAAGGAGTTCTTACGCTCGAAGAAGCCGAAGACAGATATGCAGAAGACCTTAGCTGTGGGTTATTACCTTGAGAAATATGTGCGGGTATCGTCGTTCAACGTGCAAGATTTGGAGGAAGCGTTTCGGGCTGCGAAAGAACCGCTACCGTCGAATACGCATGCGTTTGTGGGCCAAAACATAAAGAACGGCCATATGATGGAGTCCAAGGAGAAAAAGGACAAGAAAAAGGCATATGTACTAACGAATTCAGGAGAGGAATTTGTTGAAAATGATTTCAATAGGCGACAAAAAGAATAATAACGTTCGTTTCGCGGAAAAATTCCGCGCAGCAGACACTGACGGTTTGCCTGACTTTCAGAACTACGACAAGCCTCTCGAGATGGGTTTATGGGTTCTATGGGTAGCGAAAGATAAACTGCATATAACCAGACTAACAGCTCAGCAAGTAGGTGATGTTTTGGTAGATGTCATGGAGGTGAGTGTTCACCAGAGAACCATAGTGAATGCATTTAATAGAGCCCGTGGGAAAATCCACAGGGACAATGAAGGTGGGGAAACATACTACACAATCATGAAGCCGGGTAAAGAGCACTTGATTGTAAGTGCAGGTGAGGGGCGTATCCGCGCTTATTACTTCGAACCCGGTAAACGGTATTATAGTAAGAGTTGCCTCGCGAACGACATACTGGCTGGATTAGCAGACGAGTTAAGAATTGTTGATCCCTATTGTAGCGTCAGAACGTTAGACATATTGGCAAAAGCGGCAGTGACAAGGGCAAAATTTCTGACGAGACTGGAAAATCTGCCCGAGAACAAGCAAAAGGAGTTTGTTCGCGAATTGACCGATTTTAAGTCAGAGCACCCCGACGTTGAGTTCAAAAACTACTCGAATGTAGATATTCACGATAGATATATAATCGCATCTAACGCCATCGTTATTCTGGGCCACAGCATGAAGGATTTGGGCACGAAGGAGTCCTTTGCCATCATCTTGGACAAGGAGGCAAACAGAAACATATTTGACGCGCTTACCGAGAACTTCAATAGGAGATGGAAGGGCGCGACTCTGGTCTAAACAGAATGGTATACATGGCATACACTACCGGCTACCGGATTCCCGCTGCCCGCTTCTGCGGGGAGAAGTTTCGGGGGAATGACACTTTCAAGCAGATTCCTCGACTGCGCTCGGAATGACAAAGGACACGGCGGTGAAATACCGCGCTAAATGGTGAGCCAGTTGATGCCGATTTTGCGGGCGGCGTAGCCGAGCTCTTTGACATAGTCGCCATAAGCCATCATCCAGTGCGAATCGCGGACCTCACTTAGGAGCTTTCTCCAGTCGCCCTCGATTTGGACGTCCTGCTGCGAGCGGCAGATCTCATAGAAGGGATTATCCATGACGATTCCGGTAAAGCCCAGCCAGCGGCCGGTGCTGTATTCGGGGTCGATGAACGTCACCTGCTGACCAAGTGGCATCTCGACCTTCGACGCGGCTCCATACTCGGATTCATAATGGGTCATAATCTTGGCCGGCTCATAACGCGCGCCATCCAGCCGACGCGGCGCGCTGCAGTGGGCACAGGTGACAATCCCATCGTGCGGAAATGTCGAGTTGTGCAAAAAAACCGGCTTGGCGGATACGTAATGCAGCAGGATGCCGGCGGGGATAATCACGAAATCGGACTCACAGAACGCCACCAGACCCTGGTCGTTGAGCAGGCTCAAAGATAGGCACGGCGTCGTCCGCGCTATGGGCAGAATTGTGGTCATGCACCCGCGGATGGTAAAGGCCGGTGCATCATGCTCTCGCATCAGGTCGCGGAAAACACCGTAGAGCAAAAAGGCGTTATCCACAAACGTTTTCTCGGTCATAAGAGTCGTATTTGGCAACGACAGATATTCTTGAGCCCAGCGATGAGCAGTGGCGAGGGCATCACGGTCTTGCATCGCATGCTCGATGCGGGCGGCGATTTCATCGTAGCCGACATCGATGATGTTGAGCCTGAATTTGTCGCGGGCGACCTGGGGGGCTTCGGGCGAATATTTGCCCCACGGGCCGCCCAAAGCGACGATCCGGGCGCCGATGAAGCTCTTAAGTCCGTAGAGGGCACGCAGCCGCCAGAGAAGCTCCTTATAATCATCCACGACCACATCATCGACATACACGCCTCCGTGATCGAGATATGAGTTTTGCCCGGGCCCGGCATCGCCGGTGCGCAGATACTTGGTGCTCAGGCCTTCGTACCAGTAATACGCGGGGCCGCTGCGGTGCCTGACGAAGATGATGGTGTCCTTGTCTTTTTTCTGTGCGAAACATGCTCTGAGCAATTCGCCCGAGCCGCAGGCCGCATAAACAACTATCACGTCATAGCCATTCTCGTGCACCTGGCCGGCCTCTGAGGCCGATTTGATTTTAACCACGGGCAGAATCTTTACAGGAAACTCGCAGCGCGATGATAGCTCGCTTAGCTCTTTCGATATCCGCTGTGCCTCAGCCGCAGCAGCCTCATCGCTTTGCACGCCGCCCCAGGATTTCCATGAGGTTGCCTCTCGTTTCGCGGCCACTCTGTACATAAGGACCGGTTGCACGGTCAGGGCTTTGCCCGTTGAGGCGAGCGGCTTGTTGGGGTCCCAGTCCTGGCTTTTCGCCTGAGCCGGCGATGACATCCCGAAACCCAGGATTTGGCCTGCAATGCCTGCTGTGGTCAAGGCAACGAATTCTCTGCGGTTTATGTCATTATAAAGCATAGCTTTCTCCTATTTGGGCTCAAATCATGTTCTTTACGTTTACCGGCTACAAGTTTACTCTGTGTAAGAGGGCCCGGCAATCCTTCGCTCTGGCTCAGGACAAGTTCCTTGCCGGGCAAAATATGGCATTTTCGAGTTGGGTTTCTGTGCCTCGGGAGTTAAAATATTCGCCAATGAGAAAGTACCTTGCAGACAGAACGGCCAAGATTGACGCCAGCGGCATCCGAAAAGTATTTGCGCTGGCGGCGGAGCTTCCAGACCCGGTCAATTTTTCGATAGGCCAGCCGGACTTCGATGTGCCGGAAGAGCTAAAGGAAAAGGCGATAAAAGCCATCCGGGAGGGATTCAATAAGTATTCGCAAACAAGCGGTGATGCACTTTTACAACAGAAAATTAGTGAATTAGTCAGAAAAGAAATTGGCTGGCAAAATCCAGCGCTGCTGGTGACAAGCGGCGTAAGCGGGGGACTCTTGCTGGCGTTTCTGGCACTTATCAATCCGGGCGATGAAGTCGTCATTCCCGACCCGTATTTCGTGATTTATAAGCACGTCCCCACGATGTTGGGCGCAAAATGTGTGTATGTAGATAGCTATCCGCAATTTTCTCTGCCCGTCGACAAAATTGCCGAAGCGATAACCGACAAGACCAAGATGATAATACTGAATTCGCCGTGCAACCCGACCGGCGTCGTTTATTCCGAGCAGGATATTAAAGCGCTGGCGGAAATCGCGGCGGAAAAAGACGTGCTGATTCTGGCTGACGAGATTTACGAGAAATTCTGCTACGACGGCAGGTTCACCAGCATCGGTAATTACTACGAGAAAACGCTCCTGCTGCGGGGCTTCAGTAAGCCCTATGCGATGACAGGCTGGCGGCTGGGATTCGCCGCTGCACATCCGTGTCTACACGATGTGATAGAAGAAATGACCAAGATACAGCAGTACACCTTTGTCTGTGCGCCCACGCCTTTTCAAAAAGCAGCAATCGCAGCGCTTGATTACGATGCGAACCGGTTCGTTGAGCAATACAGGACAAAAAGAGACCTTATTTACGAAGGGCTCAAGGATAAGTTTGAGCTGATAAAGCCGGGCGGGGCATTTTACGCCTTCCCCAAGGCGCCGGGTGGACGGGCAGCCGAATTCGTGGCAAAGGCGATAAAAAACAACATGCTTATCATACCGGGCAATGTATTTAGCGAAAAAGATACGCACTTCAGGATAAGCTATGCCACCAGCAACGAGAAACTGCAGCAGGGCGTAGAAATCTTGCGCAGCCTGGCGTAGGTGCACACCGGCAGGGGGGTAGGGCGGAAAAATTCGCCCTATACTCGCAGGCAGGGATTGCCAAATCGGGGACATCGCGGTATGATATCGGGCATGAATTATCCACTCCGGGCCATCCCGATTTTCTGTCTGTGCCTGATAGCAGGAGCAGGCCTGATTCGCGCAGTAAGCCAGAGCCAGCCGGCTATCCCGACTGCCCGGCAATCAACCGCACGAGCAGCGGTAGTTAGCTGCGAGGGTATGATTGACGATGGCCTTGCCCGGTCCATCCGGCGAAGAACTCAAATCGCCCTCGATGCGGGCGTGAATTACATAATTTATGAAATCGACACCTACGGCGGCTTTGTCCAATCGGCGGTGGATATTTCCGACGACCTGATACTGAGATTCGGCAAGAAAGCCCGTACGGTAGCCTACGTGACAACAAAGGCGATATCGGCAGGGGCAATGATAAGCGTCTCCTGCCAGGATGTGATTATGCGGGAGAATACCACGATTGGCGATTGTGCACCGATTGCGCTGGGCGGCCAATTGGAAGGCGTCGAGCGGGAAAAAGCAGAGAGCTTTATCCGGGGAATCTTCGAGAGGGCGGCAGAAGCAAATGGCTATCCTAAGCCATTACTGCGGGCAATGGTCACGATGCAGATCGAGGTCTGGCAGGTCAGAAACCGCCACAGCGGCCAGTATGAGTTCTTTGAAAGTGATGGGCTGCCCAAAGACCCCAACAAGTACGACCTGGACAACAAAGAGCGGATCGTTAAGGATACCGAGATTCTTACGCTAACTGCCTCTGCCGCCCAGCAGTATAAGGTCGCCCGGGCAGTGGTTAATGATCGGCAAGGGGTGCTGGATTTTTTGGCCGAGCGTGACGGCGTGACTTTTGCCGGTGAGCCGATGGTGCTAAAGACGCTGTGGTCGGAGGAGATGGTTCGATGGTTATATTCGCCGGCAGTGATGGCTGTGTTAGTCATGGTTGCCTTATTAGCGCTTTATATAGAATTAAGCGCGCCGGGCATCGGGCTGCCGGGCCTGGTAGCCCTTATATGCTTTGTTATCATAATCGGCAGTAAATATCTGGTGGGACTGGCTAACTGGGTGGAGGTAGCGCTATTCATCGTTGGTTTGGTCTTACTGGCGGTCGAGATTTTTGTGCTGCCCGGGTTCGGCGTCGCCGGCGGTCTGGGGATAATATGTATGCTGGTGGGCTCGTTTGGGATGCTGATTAAGAATCCGCCGAACCGGCTGCCCTGGCCACATTCATCACTTGACTGGCAATTATTTGTCAGCGGAGTCCTGGGGCTATCGCTGGGCGTGGCAGGATTTATCGTGCTGGCGTGGCTGCTGGCCAAACACCTGCCAAAGTTTCAGTTTCTGAGCGGGCTTATGCTTGCGCCAACTGTGGCCACGCAGGGCGGCGAAATGCGGGTCAGTATGACGACTCCGCCGGAAAGCAAAATCGCAGCGTTAAATGTGGGCGACATCGGCGAAGTGACTTCAACGCTCAGGCCCACCGGAAAGGTAAGATTCGGCGATGCGATAGTAGATGTAGTTGCCACCGCCGAGTTTCTGGATAAGGGCACTAAGGTCCAGATAGCCGAAATTCACGGCAATCGAGTGGTAGTTAAAAAACAGAAAACAGATGACAGAAGACAGATGACAGAGGACAGATGACAGATGACAGAGGACAGAAGGCAGATGACGGATGACAGAAGGCAGAGGACAGATGACAGAAGGCAGAGGAAAGACGGTGATTAAGAGTGTAAGAGACTTGAAAGTATATCAGATGGCTTATCAGCTTGCTGCGGAGGTCTTTGAGATAACCAAAAGGTTTCCTAAAGAGGAAACATATTCATTAACAGATCAGACGAGGCGCTCATCGAGATCAGTTGCTATAAATATACGCGAAGGATACGCTAAAAGAAAATATGAGCAGGTATTCATTAGGCATCTAAACGATTCTTTAGGGTCGTCCGAAGAGACAAGAGGATGGTTGGACTTTGCCAAAGATTGTATGTACATCACGAACGATGAGCATGAGAATCTCGATGATGGATATGACGAAGTCACTGCTATGCTTTATCGTTTGATGAAAAACTGGCAGAGTTTTTCTGACATCTGACTTCTGTCTTCTGACTTCCGTTTTCATACGGGGTAAACTGATGGTTTGGTGGCTGGTTTTTGCTGTTTTCTTGTATCTTGCGTGTGCAGCATTGATAGTAGCTGAGGTTTTTGTGCCGAGCGGGGGCCTACTCAGCGCGTGTGCCTTTGCCTGTGTGGTCGGCGGTATATTGATATTTTTCCAGTACAGTGCCACCGCCGGGTGGGCAGGCGTGGTAATTGCTGTTATTATGGTGCCGTCTCTGTTGGTACTGGCATACAAGATGTTCCCCAGAACCAAGTTCGGAAGAAGCGTGACCCTTACTCCGCCGCATCGAGAGCCGGGCGATGCCATAGCAGATTCATCGCAGCTAAAAGATCTGCTGGGTGCTGTGGGCAGCGTTCTTACGCCGCTGCGACCGGTGGGCACCTGCGATTTTTCAGGACGGAGAGTTGAGTGCGTGGCAGAAAGTGGGTATGTTGATAAGGGCAAAAAGGTCAAGGTTATCCGCGTGCAAGCTACGCAGCTAACCGTTCGCCAAATAGAAGAGAATTAGTGAAAGGGTGAAAAGATGTTTGTTCTAAAGCACGTAATCCTTGCAGCCGGTGCTGCTGAGACGATTGGGCTGACGCTTTTAGTCATACTCCTCATCGCGGCCCTGGTATTCTTCCTGCTGTTTATGAAGTTTTTCAGATTATGGCTGCAGGCTAAATTGTCCCGCGCAGACGTAAAATTTTCCGAGCTAATTGGGATGTGGCTGAGAAAGGTCGATATCAGAACTATCGTCGTGAGCAAAATAACCGCGATTCAGGCAGGGCTAACCCTGACCACGGTGGATTTGGAAAGCCACTACTTAGCTGGTGGCCATGTCCCCAATGTGGTGCGTGCCCTGATCGCTGCCAACAGGGCAAACATCGATCTGACGCTGAAGACAGCTACCGCCATCGACCTGGCTGGCCGCGATATTCTCGAAGCGGTCCAGACAAGCGTTATTCCCAAGGTTATCGATTGTCCCGACCCTAAAAAGGGCAAAGACACGGTTGACGCAGTTGCTCAGGACGGTATCCAGCTAAAAGCCAAGGCGCGGGTAACTGTCCGGGCCAATATTGCAAGATTAATCGGCGGTGCTGGAGAAGAGACCGTTATCGCCCGTGTGGGCGAGGGGATTGTCACCACTATCGGAAGCGCTATAACCTATAAGAGCGTTTTGGAAAGCCCCGACAGCATCTCTAAAGCGGTGCTGGCAAAGGGATTGGATGCAGGCACGGCGTTTGAGATATTATCCATCGACATCGCCGATGTCGATGTGGGCGTGAATGTCGGGGCGCAACTCCAGACCGCCCAGGCCCAAGCAGATCTGCAAAGAGCACAAGCCGAGGCGGAAAAACGCCGGGCTATGGCATTCGCCCGCGAGCAGGAAATGCGGGCACTGGTGGTCGAAAACGAATCAAAAGTACCGCTGGCCATAGCCGAGGCCTTCAAAAAGGGCAACCTCGGGATTATGGACTATTATCGCTTGAAGAATATCGGTGCAGACACCGAAATGCGACAATCAATAGCAAAGCCGAAAAAGAAAGAGTGATCTGGCAGTTGCAGCGCAATTAGAGAACAACTATGAGTGATATTGCTGCACAATTAGTCCTATCTGTCCGAAGCAATGATGTTGAGAAGTGGGCCAATATTCTATTGGTTGTAGTGCTGGCGGCTTTGTGGGCGGTTGCCGGTCTGCTCAAAGCGAGAAAGACTCAGCCCCAAGATGAGCAAGAACAGTCAACTGCCGAGCGACAGCAGAAACCGTCACCGCTTGGCAAGAGCTTGCGCGAGGAATTGCTTGGGCAGCGTGGTCGTCCTCGGCCCACGGCACCTACATCGGCAGCGCAATACCGGCGTCAGGCTCCACAACGGCTGCCAACGGCAGTTCGCCCGCAGCGTGCCGTTAGGAGGCAGCCGATTCAGCTTGCTGCCCCGGCGCCTGCCGACAGACTACCACCGATGGCCAGCGGGCTTGAGGCATGGCTACAACCAATTCCAGAACCTGCGAGCAAGCCCGCCGAAGGACTGGGACAGTATGGCCCGCTGGCTGCTGAAAAGTCTGAGGCAGAATTTTCCCCTGCGTTTGTGTTGGACTATGACGACCCTCACGAGTTGAGAAGGGCGATTCTGCACTACGAAATCCTCGGCAAACCTTTGTCGCTGCGAAGGCCAGGAGAGCAGATTATCGGACTTTAGGTACGGTGCGTTCTTCCAACACTTGATGTACATAGACTCAACTCCTTGAAGCCCACAAGTCACGGCAGCGGGCATGCTTGTACCTACACAGGCGTTTTGTTGTTGTCATCCTGATGGAGCCTGCAGTGCGCCTTGTAGATGACTGGTTTTTTTATACCATCAGGGACACGCACCCTGAGGAATACGCACGTCGAGCCGACTTATGCCAGTTTGCGTATGCCCACAGAGGTCACTATTCAGTTTTCAGCTTCATTTGCGCACATCGCCCTGTAAGCTATTAGTCTGTCAAGTTCGATCAGGCAGGTTGTCATTCCGCATCCATTCGGCTGGGCTCAGGGCCGGCTTTGATGCGGAATCCAGGACGCCAGTAATTCTGGATTCCCGCTTTCGCGGGAATGACAAGTTACAGAATCAATCATGACAGACTACTAGACTTAGCTCGCCCGGTGCCGGCGACAATTAAACGCGAGTACGGGCCTGAAAGTAAAGCTACGTTGGTTCCACCGCGAATTGGGGAAAAAACAGCCATTTTGGGCTACGCTAATAACGTCCTATAAGATATGTTATGTTTCACTCAGCCGTTAATTTTGGCAAAATAGCGTGGTTCTGATTTTGTCCGGATTCGTGCTGCCTTTACAGCCGGTTTGTGGCGACTGCATCGTTAGCGGTTTGAAAAAGATTCTCCCACATCGCTGCCACTCTGTCCAAGAGGCCCAAGTTCTCAAGGACTATCGAAATGTTGACTGCCGCATCGGTTGCGGCGAAGTTATTGTGCAGATAGCGGTCAAGGTTGATAAGCGAAGAGGCAAACTTTAAGCGGTTGCAGTAAAGCAACGCTGTTTTGTAGTGAAGCTCGAGCGTCTCTCTGGTGAGATGCTGGGGAGCGGTTAGCTGCGATAGAGCATCTTCTCTCTGGCCTATTTCATATAGACACACGGCGAGCTTGCTCCTTGCTCTGGAGTATGTTGGGTTTATCTCCAAGGCGGCTTGAAAACACTGTGCGGCCAATTGCGGTCTTGCCACGCTCATTAGCAGGACGCCTAAACGGTAGTGCAGGTCCGGATTTTGGGGGTGCCCGCTGATCTGCTGGCGGTGTGCCGAAATCACAGCCTCTATCGTGTCCTGCGATTCGAAGGTATCGTGCAGCGGCATGGCCTCGGCAAGAGCCGCCTTAAATATCAGGTTAGCTGTCTCGCCGAATAGAAATGAGCTGTTTGGCTGAATTGCGGCTGCAAGCGACAGGGTCGTCAGGGCCTCGGTATTGCGGCGGGCTAATTTTTGCGCGGTTGCCAGCCCAATATAGGCATCGACTATTTTGTCGTTTATTTCGACCGCCCTATTGAATTGCTCTGCGGCGAGCTGCTCGGCCTCCATCTGCAAAAATTTTGTGCCCAGCTTTATGGTCGCCTCCAGAAAATCGGGATAAATCCGCAGCGCCTGCTGATACTGCGAAACTGCGTCGGCGTTGGCACCCATCATGCTCAGGACATCCGCTTGCTTGACAATCAGGTCCACCCTGTCGGACTCCCGGCAGAGCATATCCTCAAGGTGCTCCAACGCCTCCTCAAGCTGCCCATCTCGAACCAGCTGGTCGATTCTTTCGTCACCGGTGAGGAAGTTGTCCGGGTGTATCAGAATTGCGGTATTGAACGTTTCAACAGCCTTTTCGTATCGGGCGGTGGCGATGTATAAATGTCCGAGCGTCACCAGTGCGGATATATCGTCGGGATATTGGTCTTTCAGAAGCTCGTACTGCTGAATGGTATCGTCCAATTGACCGTTTTTAAGATATATTGCAGCCAATCGCTGGGCCGGAAGTTGTAGATAATTTTTGAACTTCAGGCAGTCCTGATAGAACTCTACGGCCTGGGATTCTTTGCCCAGTCTTTCGTAGCAGTGTCCCAACGCGTAAAGAGCCATGGTATTATTAGGTTGTCTCATATAGACTGAGTTTAGCTCTTGGATTGCCTGGGGAAGTCGATTCTGAGCAAGGCATAGTGCCGCTGCAGTCATGCGCCCGCGTGTGCAAGCGGGGTTTTCAAAAAGATACAGCCTTAACTGCTCCTGGGCGGCATCCA
>Ga0299912_10002833_pt1 | contig 14212 bp, 11 predicted proteins | sample RVTome_2_FD_207667 | JGI IMG/M metagenome (GOLD analysis project Ga0299912, IMG submission 207667) | Soil microbial communities from uranium-contaminated site in the Upper Colorado River Basin, Wyoming, United States - RVT95D214 (version 2) ...
AAAACCGGAATCGACGGGCGAATCAGGCCGGTAAGTTCGGTAATTGTCGCTGCCGTAACCGGAAAAAACGTGGCGGTTGAAAATTTGCCAGACGGCGAAAGTGCCGTCACCCCTTAGATATAGCTGGCCTGCCCCGATCCCCCCGACCGGCATACCAATCGTCTCAAGATCTTTGCCGCGATAGAATTGTTGCTGTCCCCGCTCGAAGAGCCGCTTCATCGTTTCCGGCGAGAGCTTCTTGTCCGCGGGAATCAGATATTTCTCTCGCTCCCCGGCGGCACGTGCCGTGTGACGGACTCCCGGAAAAGAAATGAAAATCATAATCGCAACAACCGTCATCCAGATTTTTCTCATCGGTTAATACCTCTTATTTCTTTTGTCGATGAAGCAATTTTACTTAAAGGTTCCCGGCATCAGGCGCCCCCACGTTTAAGTTTAATTACCAGCAGGGTCGGCTCGACAATATGCAGGTTATTCAGGAGAGGCTCGGTGTACTTGATGTCCCCGTATTCGGCTTCGTCGAAATGATGCTGTTTGCCTACGTGGTTGTTCCAGTCCACGCCCTCGGTTAGAAAACCGTGCCGGCCGTGATGATGTCTGGCAATCGCCCGCAGGATGGTCAGCCCATCGGCAAGATATGACTCATTATCGGTATCGACATAAGCTTCGAAATATGCCAGCGCCGCCTCGGCGTTCTCCCAGAGGTAAGATGTGTCCCAGCTCTTTTCCATGTAGAGCAGGCCTTTGGTCTGCACGCCGTTTCTGTCATCGGTCATCTTGAACTGCTCCAGGCCGGTAAGACATTTGTCATAGGCAAAATTGCGGATTGTTTCGTCGCCGAGCAGCTTGGCAGCATCCCTGAGGACGCGAAACGCCACGGAGTACGCAACGTTTTCATGCTCGTCATAAGTATCGTGATTAATGCTGCCGAATATCCCCCCCGCTTTCATAAATACCGCTGTCTTATCTTTAATCTGGTCTTTATAATCGGCCAGACCCCGCTGCGTCAGGCCTGTATATAATTGAATGATAAACAATCCATCGGCGCTTTTCTCGAAGAGAATGTCACCGTCACCATAAGCGTTCTGAGGGTAATGCTCGCCGGTCGGTTTGCAGCGCCGGGGATACCATCCGTTGGACGTTGGTTTTATATTTGCATCGATCCACGCCGCGCATTTCGCCGCGGCCTGATGCATCCTGTTTTTTCTTTCGCCCTGCAGAAGGTCGCCGAAGATAAGAAGCTGATAGGCGATTTTCGCCATCGAGCCGGGACAGAACCAGTTGCTTTTGTGCTGGTAATTGAGGCAGAATTCGTTCTTTACCGTCTCGCGATAGCCGGTTATAAAGCCGGTTTCGTAATCGATAAATCCGTCTTCCAGAACATGATCCAGCAGTAAAATTGCTTTTTCCGAAAGCTCCGGGGCCTTGTTATACATGGCAAACATATAGAGTTCGTAAGCGCCGCCGACGGCGTTAGCCGCCCAGCCCGGCCCTTCGAGATTGCCGAAATCGTGCCAGCCCATGATGTTTCCATCCTGGTCTACAAAGCTCGATTTGCAGACCAGCCTTCCCTCAAAAGGGACGAGAGTGCCCTCCGCAAAACGTACGGAGTCCCGCATCGAATCAAGAATCGTATATGAGGGATTCTCCGGCAGATAAAAGCTTACCCCGACCTCTTCCAGCGTGAGATAATCGAGCCCGAACATGTAATTTTTCACGGCCTTTTCATTTGCGCCGATAATTTCCACTCTCAATTTATGCTCGCCTTCGTCGAGCTGGTGGATACCCATGTCCAGGGCGCCGGTCGCGATAACGCCATTGTTGAAAAGATCGATAGGCTCACCGAGCTTCTTGCCGTCTAAGTAAAGCTGAACTATGCCGTAGTCAATCGCTTTTGTGAGCTGCATTTTCAAACGGTACGAAGCGGTTTTCTGCACAGGCACGGCCAGATCGAGAGTGTCACCAGGCTTGGAGTCAATCCACCACAGGTGAGCATCGCCGCTCCAACCGGTACCGAAGCCATACAAATCCTGCACCTCGGCCTTGCCCGCCGTCCTGGCGAGGATTTTCAGCTTCTCGCCCTCCAGCGCGCCTTTGACTTTGAAAACTTCTATTTCGCCCCAGTACCCTTTTCGCTGCTCGACAGGCACCGGCTCGTAAGGATCGCTCTTTCCGGCGGCCTGATACCAGTACACCGTCGAAGCGTACAGCGTCGGCTTGCTGTTCGGATAATATTTCTCGATGGCGGCCTCGAACGAACTCTGGAACGGAATGTTGTCGGTAATGTGCCAGCGGTTCACGGAAACGTGGCCGCGGTTGTTCATGCTTATCGTCTGATTGTGGTAGCAGTTGGTAAACAGCGCCGGGTCGCACCAGGCGTAGCCGAAATAATCCTCCGAGCCGGTGCCGATGGTCGAGGGGAATTTCTCGCCGTCCACGAAGAATTTCTCATCTCCTTCGCCCCACCATCCGCCGCGGGGATTCCACACGTGCAGCATGACGCCGCAGAACCGCCCCCGCCCTTCCGTCTTGAGCATCGTCCAGTCTATCTCCCGGCGCTCGGGCTCTTCGGGCAGAAAAGCATCTCGATGCCACTTGGCATGAAACCGGCCCAATTGCTCGATGGGTCGCTTCAGTGGTTCGACGGTCCCCCACAGGTCCAGTGTCCGCGGCTTGTCACCCTCATTGATCAATTCGAACTTCAACGAGGTGGCGAAAGGCATGTACCAGTTGCAGTAGTAGCCCTCCTCGGTCATACCCAGTGGGAAGGACCGGTAGAGGTTCACGCCGGGAGCAGTGCCGAAAAAGTCGCCCAGCGGCGACCACACGGCCGGCTTGTCCTCGTTGTCATACGTGATCTGTATGACAATGTCACGCAGGGCCTCGATCTCGTCCTCGCGATTATCAAACCTTCCGTTAATGCCGAATCCCGTTACGGCGAGCGGCCCATCCAGCATCGTCACAAACCGATCTCCCGGCATTATTGTCCCACTCATCTCAGACCGTTCCGCCTCCGGTGACAATCCGGCCGGAGAGGGGCCGCCTTTGCTGAGGATCTCATTGGCCTTATCGAGTGCTGCATTCTCTTCAGCAGACAACTGCCGTTTAAAAGTCGAAAGCACAGTTCCTTCAGGATACTTCGTATAGGTAAAATGGTAATACGCGCCCCACTTTTCCTCAGCCACTATCCTGCACGATTTCTGGAAAGGAATCGGCACATAGCAATTCCGACCCCGCGCGGTTGTGTGCACCAGCGCCGGCCGCGTAAACGGCTCATTCTCGCAATTGAAGTAGCCGTCGAAAGGCAAATCGACGGCGGGCTGCTCGCTCCCGTCGAGATATATTTTAACATGCCCCTCGCCCGCCAGGGCCGACCATATCCGCCAGATCACCGCCGGGCCTTCGATCTCCGCAAAGACCTGCAGGTTTCCTTCTCTGCGGATGATGCCGTCTCCGTCACCATTGGCCGCCCAGTCGATATATTTGCCGGATGCGCTGTCATACTTGCTGCGGCGGTCATAGCTCGACCACTGGAGGCATTTTTCCCCAGCCGCCGGCAGCGTAGCTAAATGCTCCAAATCCGTAAGCCGACCGACAAGATCAACGTATGTCAAGGTTTCGGCGGCAAACGAGACCCGGCCGGCCGCCAGGAAACCGCAGATTACGAGAGCCGTTACGATTGAAGGTATGCAGGATTTTCTCATCGTTCACTTCCTTTCATTTTCTGACAGGTGAATACGGACAAGTCCTACCACAATTGAGACTTGTTAGCTGCGTATTCTAATAGAAAAGCTCGCTCTTGCCAATGCGTCCTGAAAAATACTTTGGCAAAACGAGCTTATATGAAACGAAGTGATCTTACAACGGCCTGACAGTTCAGGCAGCGGCTTTACATCGACGACGGGTGGCAGCCTCAAAGCCAAAGGCTTTGGGGATGGTGAATACAAGAGAAACCATCTCCAAGTTGCACTTGAGGTGCCACCTGCCTTGCTTTTCTGTTATTCAGTTTTTTCCTGTCTGACCGGCCTTTCCATGCGCTGCCCCGGCTCGCCTTCACGAGGTCCTTGCTCCGGCGACTGAATTCTGCTTTGGGATTCACGCTGGTAGCTGATAATCAGCTTATTGAGACGGTCGGCCGTCTGTGTGGCTTTCTCTTTCACAGCGAGCTGCTGAATAGACCTTAGCTCATTAATCCGCGTACGAGGTTCTGTTGCTTGCCTGCCCGGCCCCTTGAGTTTGGCAAGCCCTTGCTCGATAGCCCTAATTGCCATCTGGCGCTCTCTCGTTGCAGCCATCATCTTTTCTCTTAGTTTTGCCCTGTCTTCCGCAGAAAGCTCACGAAGCCGGCTGCTATTTTCAGGCGTCCCCACCTCTACGGCTGCTTTTAGCTTGGCAACCTGTGCTTCAATCGCCTTGATTGTCTTGAGTTGTTCATCATACCCCAAGCCTTCGGGCGCAGAGCTAACTCTTTCACGCATTTGGTCCCGAAGTTTTGCCTTGTCCTCATCAGACATCTTCTCCCATTGCTTTCTTTTTTCAAGCATTTCGGCCCTGAATTTCTCGCGTTCTTCCGGCGACATATTCTGGAATTTTTCCCCCATATTCTGCCGCTGCTCTGTCCGGCCGGCTTTTTCCTCATTTTGCCCAAAAGCTTTGAACGCCACCATCAGAACGGCCAGAACAATGGTGATTGAAACTATGTACCTTTTCATAATATTAATCTCCAAAAATAGTTTAATTCCTGCCCAGTTATCCCAATCGGCCAAAACCAGGCCATTTCTTCATATAGAATATCAAATTCATTCAAAAACACAAGCCTTCCAGCAAAAGTTTAGAGGCGAGTTTTTAGAAGTGAGACCTCACAAAGAAAAAACGGTCTGGCGCAAACTATATTTGACAATAAAGAACATAACCTGTAAAATCACGTATATGTAAAATACATATAGATGTTTTATTAGGAAAAATACTAAATATGTTTGAAGACCGCGGACTTGCTAAAAAATACAAAATAAAGAAGTGCGAATGTCCTAGCGGAAAGATGACACGATTTGTCGAACCGTGTTTGTTATTTTTTTTGTCGCAGCAAGATTCTTACGGATATGAGTTAATGGCAAAATTGGACAATTTCGGGTTTCCCAAAGCCAGTCCCGACCCGGCGATGGTGTACAGAACGCTTCGTTACCTGGAGAAAGAGGGATTTGTAGTATCGAAGTGGGACACCAAGGGAACAGGGCCGGCGAAAAGAAATTATGGTTTGACGCGTAAAGGGATCGGTCTGCTTCATCTTTGGGCAGAGAGTATCGCAATGCGAAAACAGGTTTTAGAGAAATTTCTAAAACAGTATAGACAGCGTTTCAAGAAACACAAGAGTGCGTTCTCAGGTTCATAGTATGCAGAAATTGACTGAAGTAGCCAAGTTGTTCCTTAAGCTGGGCAGTATCGCATTCGGCGGCCCTGCGGTGCAAATCGCTCTTATGCACGATGAAACAGTGAAAAAACGCAAATGGCTCAATGACCAGCAATTTCTCGATTTGATCGGCGCTACAAATCTTATCCCCGGTCCAAATGGAACTGAAATGGCAATGCACATAGGTTCTTTGCGAGCAGGTTCGCGGGGACTGATTGCCGCAGGTATATGTTTAGCTGCACCGGCAATTCTAATCACTCTTTTTCTTGCCTGGCTCTATGTTCGTTTCGGAACATTGACGCAAGTCAAATGGCTTTTGTACGGAATAAAACCTGTGGTAATCGCTATAATTTTACAGGCACTCTGGAAATTGGGACAGAAGGCCATAAAAGATACTCTTACCGCGCCGGCGGCTTTGATTGTTTTTGTCCTTTACTTTATTGGCGTTAATGAAATTGCACTTCTTTTTACAGCCGGATTTGCCGTGATGTTGATAAAGAATATTTGGCAATTACAAAAACACACCATGTGTATATCTTTGATTCCGACCGGCGGAATCGGTATTCTATCGCAGGCGGTGGTTAATTTTAATCTACCGCTACTGTTCTTTATTTTTCTCAAGATCGGCGCTGTATGGTACGGAAGCGGTTATGTCCTGCTTGCTTTTCTTCGCAGTGATTTCGTTGAACGTTTAGGCTGGCTGACCGACCGGCAGTTGCTCGATGCCATTGCTATTGGACAAGTTACACCCGGACCTTTATTCACGACCGCGACGTTTATCGGTTATATTCTTGGCGGAGTAAAGGGAGCTCTTCTGGCAACCCTTGGCATTTTTTTGCCTTCTTTTATTTTCGTTGCCATTTCTAATCCATTGATTCCCCGCATACGCAGCTCTCCATGGGCAAGCGGTTTGTTGGATGGTATTAATGCAGCGGCACTCAGCCTGATGGCCGCAGTAACCTGGCAGTTAGGCCGCTCTTCTATAACCGACCCTTTTACTATTCTCATTTTCGTTATTTCTTTTATTTTGCTTGTCCGGTTCAAAATTAATTCTACCTGGCTGATAACAGGTGGAGCATTAATAGGTTTGTTGAATACAGTATTTCGATAAAATTTACTATAAGTTTGAAGGAAAATAATGTTTGTAAAACGATTATTAAGTATTGGCTGGAAGACAACACTGGTTTTGATCGTAGGGTTAATCATTGTTTATCGCATCCATTTTGCTCCTGTACCGGTTGAATCCTGTGCCGTCAAGACAGGTCTGATTTCTTCGGAAGCCATGGGGACTGGAACACTTGAAGCACGCGTGCGCGCAACAATCGGTCCAAAAATTTCCGGGCGTATTGCGCAAGTCCTAGTTGACCAGGGGTATAAGGTAATCAAGGGACAAAAGCTTGTCCTTTTGGATGACGAGGATTTGCGGCAGCAAGTGGAAATAGCAGAAGCAGAACTATCGGTTGCCCATGCCGGTGTGGAAAAGGCGGTTTCAGGAATAAAAAGTGCAGAAGCCACGGAAAAAGAAGCAAAGACATCCTATGTCAGAATATCGCAATTGGCATCTTCTGGTGCTGTAAGTGTGGATGCTCTTGAGAAATCCCAGCAACAAATGGAAGTTGCACAGGCAGAATTAAATCGGGCACAAACTGCAAAAATCGAGGCCGAAAAACTTGTCATTAAAGCCGAAGCTTCTCTTCAATTTGCTCAGGCACAATTAGCATATACCGTAGTCTGTGCACCTTTCGATGGATTGATTGTCAAGCGTAACCGCGAGCATGGTGATGTGGTAGTGCCCGGCAGCATGGTTTTAGATATGATTTCGCTCGACGAGCTTTGGATATCCGCCTGGATTGATGAGACTCTGCTGAATCAGTTGGAAGTCGGGCAGGCATCAAAAATAGTGTTTCGCTCCGATCCCACAATAGAACTGCCTGGCAAGGTCGTTCGGATTGCGCCGCAGGCGGATAGGGAAACAAGAGAGGTGCTTGTCGATGTTTCAATAGATCAAATGCCAAAAATATGGGCAGTCGGCCAGAGAGCCGAAGTTTATATAGAAACCGCCCGCAAGGAAAATGTGTTTGTGATTCCTCAACGTGTCGTTGTCTGGCGGCAGCAACAACCCGGTGTTTTCGTGATAGATAACGGAAGAGCATACTGGCGTAAAATCGTTCTGGGAATAGAAGGGAAGGAGAATGTGGAAGTGGCTAAAGGATTGCAGCCGAATCAAGTTGTTTTAATTCCGGGTTCTAAACTGCCCAGAGATGGGCGAGCGATAAAGGCAATAATAAAATGAATCTGGCAACAAAAGATATTAAACACAACTTCGCTCGTTTTTCTCTGACAACAGGAGGCATAGGGCTTTTATTGATGCTGGTAATGGGAATGGGCGGCATCTACAGAGGCCTGGTTGAAGACGCCACCTCGTTAGTTGAGCGCATCGGGGCCGATTTATGGGTGGTTCAAAAGGACACCCGCGGTCCTTTTGCTGAAGTCTCCCGCATACCCCGTGATTTGGAAGATCGTGTTTTGACCGTTCCGGGCGTTGAATCGGCACACGGATTCGTTTCTCATACGGTGCAGCGCGATTATAAGGGTAAGCCTCTGCGTCTGACCATCCAAGGATTATCATGGCCACTTGACCGTGGCCTTTGGCTGCCGATAGCAGCGGGAAGAGGCTTAACACAGGCTCATTATGAGTTAGTGGCCGACAAATCATCCAGATTGCAGGTGGGGGATAAGCTCGCACTGGGAAAAGAAATCTTCACGGTGAAAGGACTTACAAAAGGCATGACCTCTCAGGCCGGCGATTCTATGGCGTTTATGACATTGGATGATGCACAAGCCGTGCAGTTTGACCTCTCGACGGAATCCATCCGCATTGAGAGAATGGCGCGTGTAAATCGTTTATTTAATATCGAACTCGGCAAAACCCAGCCGCAAATGAGCGAAAGGGCCAGTGGTCCTAATTCAGGAATACCAGCTTTAGGCACCTTCATGATAAGCGCTGTTTTAGTCAGTGTTAAACCCGGCTACAATATTGAGGCAGTTGCTAAACAGATTGATGCTTGGCCGGATGTCTCGGTCTATACAAAGGATGGCCAAAAACAATTGCTGCTGAGAGGTATTGTTGAGCGTGCCCGCAGACAATTGGGGCTGTTTCGAGTGTTGCTAATCATTGTTTCGGCCATAATTATGGCCTTGATTCTTTATACGCTCACTCTCGATAAGCTGCATGATATTGCCATGCTGAAGCTCATAGGCGCAAAAAATTCGCTTATACTCGGGCTTATTATGCAGCAGGCGATATTATTGGGATGTCTCGGTTTTTGTATTGCTTATCTTTTAGGGCAATGGATATTCCCATATTTCCCCCGGCGGGTAGTATTGGTGCGTGGCGACTTATACTCTTTGGCGATAATTGTATTCGTTATTTCGATTCTCGCCAGTTTGTTGGGGATTTGGCGTGCAATGCGTGCCGACCCCGGTGAGGTGTTGGCATGAGCCGCTCTAATGATAACATGGCGTTGCAAGCCGAAGGGCTTACAAAGATATACGGCAGCGGCCACACAGAAGTTGTAGCCGTCCGAGATGTCAGTCTCAGCGTGTCGAGGGGTGAAATCGTTGCTCTGCTGGGACCAAGCGGCGCCGGCAAAACAACCCTGCTGACTTTATTGGGGCTTATTCGTCCCCCCAACACGGGTCAGATTTTGATTGATGGAACATTGGTTTTTAATAACCACCAGGCACAAGTCGATCTCCGTCGTTTTCGTCGCCAGAAATTCGGTTTTGTCTTTCAAAAGGCCAACCTTATTCCTTTCCTTACTGCTTCCGAGAACGTTCGTCTTGCGATGGAGATTGATGACCAGCCGGCGAAGGTCTCACGCAAACGCGCAATGGAATTATTAGAATATCTTGGCGTAGCAGAAAGGGCCCAAAACCTTCCAAGCATGCTCTCCGGCGGCGAGCAGCAGCGGGTGGCAGTTGCGCGAGCCCTGGCCAATCGTCCAAGTTTAATTCTTGCCGATGAGCCGACGGGCTCTCTGGACGGCGTTCGAGGCCGGCAGGTAATGGAACTGTTTGCCAAAGTTGCTCACGAACAAAATGCGGGAGTTATTGTTGTTACGCACGACCATAGGGCATTGGATGTATTTGACAGAACATTGGAAATGGAAGATGGGCAATTACGAAAAAGTCACAATTAAAGACGAACTAATGTTAAAGATAACGTTGTTTTTTTGCGTACTGACAATGGCAGGATGCACCGTCGGACCTGACTATCGTCCCCAGGAAGCAAATGTGCCTTTGGCCTGGACCGGCACAACCACAATAAAAGCCACATCAGCTTATGCGGACCTTATTAACTGGTGGACGGGGTTTAATGACCCCAATCTCACCTCTTTGGTGGAAAGGGCGATAAATACGAATTTGGATTTGCTCCAAGCTGAGGCACGAATTCGACAGGCCAGGGCAGTCAAGGGCATTGCGGCCGGGAGATTGTGGCCGACGGCAGACGCGAGCGGCTCATACACGCGTGGTCGAATCCCGATTTTGGGTAATCCCGACGCCCCAACACGAAACTTATTTCAGACAGGTTTAGATGCGGCATGGGAGATGGATGTATTTGGTGGTGTCCGGCGAAGCGTCGAAGCTGCCGAGGCCGATTTCCAATTTGCCGTAGAAGACCATCGAGATGTTTTGGTGACGCTCGTATCAGAGATTGCACTCAATTATATCGAACTTCGCGGATTTCAGCAGGAAATCGTCATTGCCCGATACAACCTTGAAGCCCAGCAAAAGACTGCCGAATTAACGCATAAAAAGTTTCAAGGCGGGCTTATAGGCACACTGGATGTCGCTAATGCTGATGCACAAGTGGCGACAACAGCTTCTCAAATACCGCAACTGGAAGCAACGGCCCAACAGGGGATTTATAATTTAAGTGTGCTGCTTGGCTTGGAGCCGACGGCTCTGCTCAAAGAACTGTCGCCGACAAACTCGATTCCCTTGGCGCCGCCGGAAGTGCCTGTAGGTATTCCGTCCCAGTTGCTTAGGCGTCGTTCTGATATCAGGCGTGCTGAAGCCGCGATACACGGCGCCACCGCCCGTATAGGCGTAGCGACTGCCGACCTATATCCGAAATTCAGTCTGACAGGTTCAATAAACTTTCAAAGCGACCAGCTTCACGGGCTAATCAATTCGAAGAACCGCTTTTGGACCGTCGGGCCTGCCGTGGACTGGCAGGTATTCAGCGCCGGTCGTGTTCGTTCCAATATTGAGCTTCAAAAGGCCCTTCAGCAGGAATCGATGCTTGCATATCAAAAGACAGTGATAACCGCACTTGCGGATGTTGAAAACGCTCTGGTGGCGTACGCCAAGGAATATGAGCGGCATAAGACATTAACATATGCTGTAGCTCACAACCTTAAAGCCGTTGACAGCGCTACGCAGCTTTATGAGCGGGGTCTTACTGATTTTTTGAATGTGCTGGTTGCACAGCGTTCGCTGTTCGCTTCAGAAGATACCTTGGTGCAAAGCACCCGTAACTTATCGACCGATTTGGTGGCCCTTTACAAAGCCCTCGGTGGAGGCTGGGACAGCGGCGTCGGATATTGACAGACATAAACAGTAAAAGTGATTGGCAGAAGTGCGGAATCGCTAGTAATCGCGTATCAGAGACGTGAGTGAATGTGTTCCTGAGCCTTGTACACACCGCCCGTCAAGTGATGGGAGTTGGGAGTACCCGAAGTCGGTTTGCTAATCCGCAAGGGAAGCTGCCGCCGACGGTAAGCCCGATGACTGGCACCAAGTCGTAACAAGGTAGCCGTAGGAGAATTTAAAGGGGTCAGGAGCTGTTGAAAAAATCCCTTAACGGAACGAACCTGCCCCGATGGGTATCGGGGCAGGTCGTTTATTTTGCTGCTGCTTTCGATACTATAATTCTAATTTGCCGCTAAAGTGCTCCAGCGTCATAACCGGTGCTTTGGCGAGAAGAAATTTTTACGGCTACTACTATTGGTTGCTCCGTTGACGGTCGCCTTGAGTCCCCTGGCCCGATCCCGGCCGTCTGCTGCCAAATCCTCTGCCCTGACCTCTTGCGGCAAGTTCTTCGAGAAGCTTGCCCGTCTCAGCAGCCTTTTCTTTTACCGCCGCTTCCTGGATCGGCTTGAGGTCGGCGGTTGTGATTAACAGGTACTGCGCGCCTTCCGGAGCGGGCTGCCTTCGGCCCTGAAGGCCGGCAAGCTGTCCCATGATAGCCTGATATATTTTTTGCTGCTCCTGGCGGACCTTTGTCATTTGCTCTCTGAATTTGGTTCTCTCTTCCTCGGACATGTTCTGAAAGCTCTCGCGGTCGAAAGTCGGGCGTTGGCCGCCTTCCTTGAGTTTCGCCAGTTGTGCTTCGATAGCCTCGATAGCTTTGAGCCGTTCTTCACGTCCCATACCCCGGCCTTGCCTGGTTCTTTCTTCCTGGCCGAACGAAACCAGGACCACTGCCAGAACCACAAGAACAGCGATGATTGAAATCGGGTGCTTTTTCATAATACTGACCTCCAAAAAAGTTGAACGGTTGAAATTCCACCAGCTCCCATTTTAATCGCAAATAACGCTGGCAACTGTTATGAAAGGACGCAAAAACAGCCGGTTTTATTGCCGAAATCTGAAAAAAGTCCCGTAATTACTGTAATTATCGTACTGTCAGACTGTTATCGACATGGTTAAATCGCACTTTTAACTTCAACAAGGAAAGCCGACACTTGAGCAATGATTTTTTCCGTGTCGCCCAGGTTTTTCTCGATCAAACCGACGATTTTGGAGCCGATTATTACGCCGTCGGCCCCGGCCTTAGCGACCGCCATGGCGTGCTCGGGCGTGCTGATTCCGAAACCCACACAGACCGGCACGCTGGTCAGCTCTTTTAATTGACCAACCAGCTCTTCGACCGTATCGGAGAGTTTTTCCCTGCTGCCGGTAACGCCTAATACCGAGACGGTATAGATAAAGCCCGTGGTTTTGGAAGCGACAAGTTTCATCCGCTCCGGTGCGGTGACCGGTGTGGCCATAAAGACGGTGTCAAGGCCCGCCGAGGTTGCGGGGCCCACAATTTCATCCGCATCGTCAATACTCAGATCGGCGATCAAAACGCTGTTGACGCCGGCCTCGTGGAAATCCTCGAAGAATTTCTCGGTCCCGTACTGGTAAACCAGGTTGTAATACATCAGCAGGCCGATCGGGATGTCCTTGTACTCCTTGACCTTCCGTACCAACTCCAGGGCCTTTGCAACATTCATTCCGGCTCTTAGCGCACGGATATCAGCCTTTTGGATTGTAGGCCCATCGGCAATCGGGTCGGAGAACGGGATGCCCAATTCCAGAATGTCGGCCCCGGCATCGATTGAGGCTTTGATGACCGCAAGACTCGTATCGAAATCCGGGTCGCCGATTACAAAGAACGGGATCAACGCCGTCCTGTTTTGCTCTTTGAGTTCCGAGAAAACCTGCTTATATGTCTTCATCAAAAAAATCCTTCTTCGAAGAACTAATCATTTATCAATAATCACTAATCATTCAACAAGGGCCTGTATTTTTCCACAATCGAAACATCCTTATCGCCCCGGCCCGAGAGATTGACCACGGCGATTTGCTCCGGGTCTAACTTGCCCTTCAGGCTGACGAGGTACGCCAGGGCATGTGAGCTTTCCAGTGCCGGCAGGATTCCCTCGGTCCGGGAAAGCAGCTCGAAGACGTCCAGGACATTTTCATCTTCAGCGGCGACGTATTCGGCCCTGCCGGTATCTTTCAGCAGGCAATGCTCGGGCCCGACAGCCGGATAATCCAGGCCGGCACTGACCGACTCGGTCTCATTAACCTGGCCTTCGGCGTCCTGGAGCAGATAGGCCTTCGCCCCGTGCAAAATTCCGACCCGCCCTGCCACTAATGTCGCTGCGTGCCGGCCTTCGGCAAGGCCCCTGCCGCCGGCTTCGACCCCGATTAGACGAACATTTTTATCATCGAGAAAGCCGGAGAAAATTCCGATCGCGTTGCTGCCTCCGCCGACACAGGCCACGACCATGTCCGGCAATCTGCCGATCTGGTCGAGACACTGCCGCCGGGCTTCTTTGCCGATGCAGCTCTGGAAATGCTTCACGATGGTCGGATACGGATGCGGCCCGCAGGCCGAGCCGAACAGATAGAATGTATCGGTCACGTGAGCGGTCCAGTAGCGAAGGGCGTCGTTGATGGCGTCTTTCAATGTCCCCGTGCCGCCTTCGACCCCGATGACCTTCGCGCCGCAGAGCTTCATCTTATGGACGTTGACGCTCTGCCGCTCGATATCGGTGACGCCCATGAAGATTTTTGTCTCCATTCCGAACAATGCGCCGATCATGGCGGTGGCCAGGCCGTGCTGCCCGGCGCCGGTCTCGGCGATGAGCTTGGTCTTGCCCATATATTTTGCCAGAAGGCCCTGGCCCAGGGTATTGTTGACTTTGTGCGCCCCGCCGTGCAGCAGGTCTTCGCGTTTTAGATACACGTTGAAACCGACGTACTCGCTGAATCTCCTGGCGTAATAAAGCGGGCTGGGCCTGCCGGCATAGTTTTTCGAAAGGTCCGCAAGCTCCGCGACGAACTGCCGGTCTTCATAAAAGCGATAAAAAGCCTCTTCCAGCTCTTCCAAAACCGGGATCAGAACCTCGGGGACATAGAAGCCGCCATAATCTCCGAATCTGCCTCTGTATTTCATATTTACCCTCTTAAATGCCGTATATTTTCGAACAGTTTCTTCATTTTCCTGTGGTCTTTTTTACCCGG
>Ga0299912_10002835_pt1 | contig 14211 bp, 14 predicted proteins | sample RVTome_2_FD_207667 | JGI IMG/M metagenome (GOLD analysis project Ga0299912, IMG submission 207667) | Soil microbial communities from uranium-contaminated site in the Upper Colorado River Basin, Wyoming, United States - RVT95D214 (version 2) ...
CGTGCCGTTGATGACAGCCATTTCCATGTTGCCTGCTATTCCAGCGCTGTGGCTGGCATGGCGGGCGGCCGGCGATGTTGTTTATTAAACCCAACCCTCAATCGAAAAAGGAGACAAAATGAAACGCGTACTTGCCGTTGCCACCCTGAGCTTGCCGGTTATTGCCATGGCGGACAGCTACACCATCGATCCCACCCACACCTACCCCAATTTCACCGTCAATCACCTGGGCTTTTCCACCATGCACGGGCGCTTCGACAAGAGTGCGGGCACGATCTCCATGGACCGCGCCAAGGGAACGGGTTCCGTTGAGGTGGTGATCGACATGGCCTCGGTGAACACCGGCTTCCAGAAACGCGACGACCACCTGCGGTCCCCCGATTTCTTTGGCGCCACCGAGTTCCCCGAGATGACTTTCAAGTCCACGAAGGTTGCCTTCCAGGGGGCGGGAGCCACGGTCGAAGGCCAGCTCACCATGAAGGGCGTGACCAAGCCGGTCACCCTGAATGTCGATAGCATCAATTGCGGCGTTCACCCCATGAACAAGAAGGACGTCTGCGGTTTCAACGCCACGGCGAAAATTCGCCGCTCCGACTTCGGCGTCAACTACGCCCTGCCGGCGGTCGGTGACGATATCAGTCTGAACATCGAAGTCGAAGCCGTTAAAAACTAGCCGTCTACGCTTGGCCGACGCACCGGCGGAATTTTCCGCCGGTGCGTTTAAGGCTGGAGCTTAGCGCCGGCTATGGCATACTTAACTTCCCAAAAATCGGGTCGATAGGGTCGGCGGGGCCCGTCAGACGCAGTCATTCGGAGAAAGTGCAATATGCCAGTCACCTCGGTCGTTTCAAGCGATGGAAAAATCAGGACCATCAAGATCGGCGGGCGTTTCGATTTTGCCGTGCAAACGGAATTTCGTGAGTGTTATTGCCATACCCGTCCCGAGGACAACGTCAAGTTCATCGTCGATCTGAGCGGCGCAAATTACATGGACAGTTCGGCCTTGGGCATGTTGCTGATGATGCGTGAATACCTGGGTGGAAACGCCGCCAACATTACACTCACCAATTCCTCGCAAGACATAAAAAGCATTCTCACCGTCGCCAATTTCCAAACTCTCTTTAGCATGGCGTAGTGGTCGGCCGTATCTCAATTTACCCTGATGGAAACCGACATGGGTGAGAGCCAACCATCCGTGCCCGCGCCAGCGGACAACTTCGAGGGCAAGCTCGCCTTGGGCGCACAATCAATCAAAGTGCTGGTGGTCGAGGACGACCTCCCCAACCGCTTTATTCTCCAGGCCATCCTCCAGAAACAAGGTTACGAGGTCATTCACGCCGAAAACGGCCAAGAGGCCGTTGATCTATTTCAGCGAGATCGACCGGACTTGGTGCTGATGGACATCAAGATGCCGGTCATGGACGGCTACGAGGCGACCAAACGCATCAAGGCCATGAGCGGCGATGTCTTCGTGCCCGTCATCTTTCTCACCGCGACTTCGGAAAAAGACGGCTTGGTAAAGTGCGTGGAGTCGGGCGGGGACGATTTTCTGACCAAGCCTTATAACCCAGTGTTGCTGCAAGCGCGCATCGACGCGCTGATGCGGATCCGCGATCTTTACAGCACGGTGCATCGGCAACGGGATGAACTGGCGCAACATCAAAAACGCCTGGACCGGGAGCGTATGCTCGCCAAGCGGCTGTTCACCAACATCGTCAATAACGGCTCCCTGGATCGGCCTAACATCAAGTACATGTTATCGCCCATGTCGCTATTTTCGGGCGACATCCTTCTCGCCGCCCCGAAACCGTCGGGCGGCCTGCACGCCATGCTAGGCGATTTCACCGGCCACGGCTTGGCCGCGGCGACCGGGGCACTGCCCGTGTCGAGTATTTTTTACGGCATGACGGCCAAGGGATATTCCATCGGGGAAATCGTCGCCGAAATCAACATCAAACTCAGAACCATTCTGCCGATCGACATGTTTCTGGCCGCCTGCGTCGTCGACATGGATCACGTCACCCACAAACTGTCGGTGTGGAACGGCGGCATACCGGTGGCGGTCATCTACGGCGCGCGGGAAAAGGAAATCGTCAGACGCATTCACTCGCGCCATCTTCCCCTGGGCATCGTCGATGATGACACTTTCAATCGTCGCGTTGATGTGTTCGACATGCGGGAAGGCGATCGACTCTATATCTGTTCCGACGGACTGACGGAGGCCCAGAATCCCCATGGCGAAATGTTCGGGATAGGACGCCTCGAAGCCTTGTTCGAAACCAATCGGGAACCGGAAAGTCTCTTCGAGGAAATCCGGGCCAGCCTTGCCGATTTTCAGGCGGGAAGAAAACAGCAGGACGATGTCACCCTGCTCGAAATTGCCTACGAGCAAGCCGTGCTGGAAGACACCGTAGGATGGACGGAAGCCGCTCAAGGCCACAATGTCGTTCCCCCGGCGACCTGGAGTTTAAATCTGCAACTGGGCGCCGACATCATTCGACATCTCGATCCGTTGCCGGTCATTCTTCAGTCCATGGCGGATCTGCAAGGATTCCGTGGACAACGGCAATATCTCCACACAGTGTTCTCCGAGTTGTATACCAATGCCTTGGATCACGGCGTGCTGGCCCTGAGTTCGCATCGTAAAAAAACGGCGGAGGGGTTTGCCGAATACTACCGGGAGCGTGAAGTCCGCTTGGCGAATCTCAAGCAAGGGTTTGTCAATTTCCGGATCAGCCATGCGCCGCATGCGGCGGGCGGGGAGTTGGTCATCCGTTTGGAAGACAGCGGACCAGGTTTCGATTTTAATTCGAGTCCGCCCACGCTGGATGAAAACCGCGGAAATTCCGGGCGCGGCATCCAGCTCCTGCGTTCCATGTGCGAGCGCATCACCTATTTTGGCGCGGGGAACATCGTCGAAGTAGTTTATCGCTGGCGCTGAATTGCCGTGAGGTCTTTCCCATGATGTTGAAGGTTGTCGTTGAAAATCAGGAATTCGCCATTCAGATTCCGGACGCCGTATTAAACAACGGCGAGGATTTTTTTCGGAAGATGGATCAAGACATGGACAAGGGTTGGCTGATGAGCCGTGAGTGGGTGGAAAATCCCAGCAGGCTGCAACGTTGTCAAATCGCAGCGGATAAAATCGCCGATGCCCTTAGTACCCACAACGAAACACTCGCGCATCTCATGGCCGGTTATATCGTGACGCGCATGCCTCGCGTCACCGAGGTGCATATCGACACCGAAGGCGAGATGTCGGAAACGCAATTGATCGAGGCCGCTTCTTAGCAGCTAGTCTACATACGGCCCATGCTGATGGATGGGTTCCCCGTGTCTGTGTCCGAAGCAAACCATGACGTGGCAGCCGGATCGGCTGCTCAGTCCGAGCGCGCCGCCGTCGTCTATGAGGGCCGCGTAACCTCGTGTCAGCGTGTGGCCTGATACCGTCACTTCGCCGTCAACCACGTAGATCAGTCCCGACGTCGATGCCGGAGGCGTCCAGGAATAGCTGCCGCCGGGTGTGAGTTCTAACGAGAAATACTCGACCTTGGTCTGGAGCAGCAACGGCGAACCTTCGCCGACGATGATGCGTTTTTTGCCACCCTCCCAGGAATGTTCCGGCAGGTCGTCCGCGCTCAAGGCCTGGTATGCGGGCGGCAATGATTTCAAACGTTGCGGCAGGTTGATCCACAATTGAATGCCGCGGGTCTTGCCTGCTGTGTTCGGCATTTCCGAATGAATGATGCCGCGGCCGGCGGTGAAGCGTTGTGCGCCGCCGGGGCCTACCGTGGAACGGTTGCCGAGGTTGTCGGCGTGCTCCATCGCCCCTTCGAAGAGATAGGTGATGGCCTCGAAACCGCGGTGGGGATGGGCCGGAAAGCCGCTGCCCGGTGCGATTTCGAAATGGTCCCAGAGCACGAAGGGGTCGTGATTGCGGCAACCGGCGACGGGGAACAGGCGACGCACTTTGGCGCCGGCGCCTTCTTCCATCTCCGTTGCCTGGCGAATGCGAATGGGGTCGCTATTCATGGTTTTGCTCATTCAAATCGCGCGCGATCATGCGGCGCCCAATAATCGAGGGCCGGTCCCTTGGGAATGATGCGCGTTGGGTTGAGGTTTTCGTGACTGAAATAATAATGCCGTTTGACGTGTTCCAGGTTGAACGTCTCCGCGATTTTCGGTTGCTGATAGAGATCACGCAGATAATTTGAAAGCTGCGGATAATCTGCAATGCGGCGCAGGTTGCATTTGAAATGGCCGACGTACACCGGATCGAAGCGCAGCAATGTCGGCAATAAGCGCCAGTCCGCCTCGGTGATCTGCGAACCCACCAGGTAACGTTGCCGGCTCAGCCGTTCGTCCAGCATGTCGAGCGTCTCGAACAGCTCGTCGAAGGCGTGTTCGTAGGCTGTTTGTGTCGTGGCGAAGCCGCAGCGGTAGACGCCGTTGTTGACGTTGTCGTAAACCACTTGGTTGATGGCATCGATCTTGTCGCGCAGGTGCGGCGGATAATAATCGTCGCCGTTACCTGTCAGGTGATTGAAGGCGTCGTTGAACATGCGAATGATCTCCGACGACTCGTTGTTGACGATGGCGTGACGCTGCTTGTCCCAGAGCACCGGCACGGTGACGATGCCGGTGTAGTGCGGGTCAGCCAATCGATAGACCTCGTGCAGGAATCGGAAGCCGTTGACCGTGTCCGGTGTAGCCCCGGGAAAGTCCGCGAATTTCCAGCCTTCCTCTCCCATGTCCGGATGGACTGCCGACACGGAAATCAGATCTTCCAATCCCTTCAGTGCGCGGAAGATGAGCGTGCGGTGCGCCCAAGGGCAGGCATAGGAGACATACAGGTGATAGCGACCGGCCTCTGCTTTAAATCCGCCATCACCGCTCGGGCCGGGGCGCCCGTCGGCCGTGATCCAGTGACGGAACTGCGAGTCCCGGCGCACGAAATTGCCGTCGTGCTGTTCCGATTTCAGCCACTCGGGTCGCAACTCGCCATTGACCATCAAGCTCATTGTTCGCTCCTGGGCAGGGGAAAACACTGGTCGTCATTATCCCCTCGTGCATGGGATTTCAAAGCGCAAGGTTTTGAGGGAGTCGATCGAATTCACTGACCACCTTTCCGGTGGTCACGAGGAATGTCCCGGCGCTTGGCGGCGCCAAACAATTCACGGGGATACAGCGAGGAGTTTAGTTCACGGGAGTGCGACGGTCGCCGTTGGGATGATCGATGAAGGTGATGCGGCGTTCGGCGATTTTTCGCCGGTCTTGGGTGACCAGGGTGCCGTGGCTGTCTACGTAGGGAAAGTCCAGGTTGCAAAGCCAACTGCGGCGGTCTTCACCGCTGCGGCGATCGGACCCGGCCCGGCGCTCCATAGCGCGGCGTTTTTCTATCTGCATAACAACCCCCTTGCTAGAGAGTCTGCCGGACTCGGGTCTGATCTACTACGCCGGTGGGATAGCGGCCCATTTTTCCGATCCTTTTCGTCAAATAGCTACGGCTATTTTCCTCAAACGATCGAAAAACTGGACTCGCTATCCCACTCGGCTCGCTACGATCGCCCAAGTCCGGCAGACTCTGATGACGAGTTTCCGTACAGCGAGAGATTCACTGCAAGTAGGGTGCCACATCGGCGGCTGAGATTATTTGGCTATTTGCGGGCGTACTTCGGCGAATTGACGAACCCAGGGTGTCCACTTGCGCAGGGCTTCCGGCAAGGTCTTGGCTGCGGCTTCGGCCTCTTCCTTGGTGGCGAAGCTGCCATAGATGAGATTGTGCCATTCCTCGCCTTTGATCTTGCTGCTGAATTGGATCATGGCTTGCTCCAAACGGCTGGCACTGGCGAGTTTCAGAATCCAGTCCATGTCCTTGCTGCGCGCCAGTTGAATGGTGTAGTGCTGCGGGTTCTGCTTTTCGATCCAGGTCAAACCTTTGGCGACGGGATTGCTGTGGAACGGGGCATGGGCGATGGCCGCTTTCGATTCCTGTTGTGGTGTGGGCGACGGCGATTCCTCCAGTTTCTTCAAGGACTCGGTCGCATAGTTGACGCCTTGCCGGGAAGCGATGAGCAGCCAGTACTTCGCCTGTTCGAGGTCTTGTTTTACGCCTCGGCCCTCCGCATAGAGGGTGCCGAGATTGTATTGGGCGTAGGAGTAACCGGTTTCTGCGGCCTTACGGTACCACTCCGCCGCGGCCTTCTCGCTCTTGGGGACGTTGAGACCCCTTTCGTAAAAGACTCCGAGGTTGTTTTGGGCAATGCTGTGTCCCTGATCGGCGGCCTTGCGATACAGCTCCAGCGCCTTGTTGAGGTCTTTCGCCACACCATTTCCCGTGTGATACATCCACGCCAAGCTGGCCTGCGCCTTGGCGTAGCCTAACTCCGCCAGCGGCAGCCAGGCCTTGTAGGCCACTTGGTATTGACCGAAGAGGAAGGCCATGCGGCCGTTTGCATACGTGGTCTCAATGGCATTTTCGGGAATCCGATCATCCCCGAAGCCGGCGTCATCGCAGACCTCGGTGTAACCGGAATCTTGTATATCGCAGTCGGAGAACGCTTCGGCGGCCACAATGCCGGTGGGGTAAGCAACGAGAATGATCAGGAGGTAGAAGCCGAGGCGTAGAGACTGCACGGGAGGGTATCACCGATTTGTTGTTTCTAAATCCAATCGCGTTGGGCCGGCGCCGTCACGGCGGCACTGACCGAAGGGCGAGGATACAACAGATCCTGACGGATTTCGAATGGCTCTCGACGACCACGGGTGATAGCGCCCAATAAAAAACCCGGCACATGGCCGGGTTTTGGATATGAGCTTTTATGGCTCCCCAGGCTGGACTCGACGCTTTCGATGGATCGAAAGCGGACTGCGAAGCAGCCCGAAGGGTGAAGGCCAGGGATGGCCTTCATCACCGTTTCGTCTGGAACGAAACGGGACAGCGACAGCTGCCCGTAGGGCGAGCCACAAGGATGTGACGAGTCAACCAGCGACTCGCTGGTGAGAGCACGCAATAAAAAACCCGGCACATGGCCGGGCTTTGGATATGAGCTTTTATGGCTCCCCAGGCTGGACTCGAACCAGCGACATGCGGATTAACAGTCCGGCGTTCTACCAACTGAACTACTGGGGAAGGGACTCGGTAAAAAGAGGCGCTATGGTACTGAACGACCCCTATAGGGTCAAGCGCGTTTGCGATTCACGCCTTCCGTAAAAAGGCCTCGATGCGGTCCAGGGCCTTGCGCAGGTTGTCCATGCTGGTGGCGAAGGACAATCGCATATAACCCGGAGCGCCGAAGGGAGTGCCGGGCACTACGGCCACGCCGGCCTGAGTGATCAATTGCTCGGCGAGAGCCAAGTCGTCTTTCAGTCCCAGTGTGCGGATGGCTTCACGACAATCGGGAAAACTGTAGAACGCGCCTTGCGAGGGCAGGCAGTGCAGGCCGGGCATGGCGTTGAGACGGCCCAGCACATAGTCGTGACGCGTCTTGAACGCCGCCACCATTTCCTTGATGCAGGTCTGATCGCCGTCCAGCGCCGCCGTGGCCGCCACTTGAGAGATGGATGTGGGATTGGACGTGCTCTGCGACTGGATGTTGGTCATGGCCTTGATGAGCCATTCCGGTCCGGCGGCATAGCCGATGCGCCAGCCGGTCATGGAATAGGTCTTTGAGACGCCGTTCAACACGATGCCGCGTTCCACCAGTTGCGGGCACGCGGTGAGAATGTTGATGAACGGCTCGTCGCCGAAGAGGTTGTGCTCGTAAATGTCGTCCGTCGCCACCAGCACATGGGGATGACGGCTCAACACCGCGCCCAGCGCCAGCAGCTCGGCCTTGGAGTAAGTAACGCCCGTGGGATTAGAAGGGCTGTTGATGACCATGAGTTTGGTGCGCGGCGTGATGGCCGCTTCCAACTGCGCGGGAGTGATCTTGAAACCGGCCTCGATGCCTGCTTCGATGATCACCGGCACGCCCTCGGCCAGTTGCACCATGTCCGGGTACGAGACCCAGTAGGGCGCGGGGATGATCACCTCGTCGCCGGAATTGAGCAACGCCTGGGCGAGGTTAAAAAAGCTGTGCTTGCCCCCACAAGAGACCAGCACCTGGCTAGGCTTGTAGCTGAGGTTATTGTCGCGCGCGAACTTGCGGCAGATGGCGGCCTTGAGTTGTGGCGTGCCGTCCACGGCAGTGTATTTGGTGAAGCCGGCGTTGATGGCGTCGATGGCGGCCTGCTTGATGTGCTGCGGGGTGTCGAAATCCGGCTCCCCGGCGCCGAGTCCGATGATGTCCTGACCTGCTGCTTTGAGTGCCGCGGCCCGTGCCGTGATGGCCAGTGTGGGAGAAGGTTTGATGTTTTGTACGCGGTGAGAAAGCGACTGGTTCAAGCAAGTATCCTCGGCAACGGCAAGCAGGAAAATGGACAAACGCGGTATATTACAAGAATGCTTTGCTCTCTAAAATCGTCATGACGAAAAAGTTTGAACTCCAAGCCCCTTTCCAGCCGTCCGGCGACCAGCCGGAGGCCATCCGCCGCCTGGTGGAAGGCATCGAATCCGGCGAGGCGGGGCAGACCCTGCTGGGCGTGACCGGCTCGGGCAAGACTTTCACCATCGCCAACGTCATCCAGGCCATCCAGCGCCCGACGCTCATCATGGCCCCCAACAAGACCCTGGCGGCGCAGCTTTACGGCGAGATGAAGGAGTTTTTCCCTGGCAACGCGGTGGAGTATTTCGTCTCCTATTACGACTACTACCAGCCCGAGGCCTATGTGCCTTCGACGGACACTTTCATCGAGAAGGACGCCTCCATCAACGAGCACATCGAGCAGATGCGCCTCTCCGCCACCAAGTCCCTGTTGGAGCGCAAGGACGCCATCATCGTCGCCACCGTCTCCGCCATCTACGGCCTGGGCGACCCGCAGTCCTACCTGAAAATGCTGCTGATATTGAAGCGCGGCGACACGGTGGATCAGCGCGCTATCCTGCGCCGCCTCGCCGAGCTGCAATACAGCCGCAACGACGTGGAGCTGCACCGCGGCACCTACCGCGTGCGCGGCGACGTCATCGACATCTTTCCGGCGGATTCGGACCGCGAGGCGGTGCGCGTGGAATTGTTCGGCGACGAGATTGACGGCATTTCGCATTTCGATCCGCTCACCGGCGAGATTCTCGCGCGCCTGCCGCGCGTGACCATCTACCCGAAAACCCACTACGTCACGCCGCGCGAAAAGGTGTTGGAGGCGGTGGAGAAAATCAAGCAGGAGTTGCCGCCGCGGCTGGCGTATTTCTATCAAGAGAACAAGCTGGTGGAGGCCCAGCGCCTGGAGCAGCGCGTCAAATACGATATCGAAATGATGCTGGAACTGGGCTACTGCTCCGGCATCGAGAACTACTCGCGCCACCTTTCCGGACGCGCGGAGGGCGAGCCGCCGCCCACTTTGATCGACTACCTGCCGCCCAATTCCCTACTGGTCATCGACGAATCCCACGTCACCGTGCCGCAGATCGGCGGCATGTATCGCGGCGACCGTGCGCGCAAGGAAAACCTGGTGCAATACGGCTTCCGCCTGCCTTCGGCGCTCGATAACCGGCCGCTGCGCTTCGAGGAATTCGAGCGCTTGATGCCGCAAACCATCTTCGTCTCCGCAACTCCCGCCGATTACGAGGCGACCCACTCCGGCGCGATCATCGAACAAGTGGTGCGCCCCACCGGCCTTCTCGACCCGGTCGTTGAAGTGCGGCCGGCCACCGCCCAGGTGGACGATCTGTTGTCCGAAATCCGCAAACGCGTGGCCGATCACGAACGGGTGCTGGTCACCACGCTCACCAAGCGCATGGCCGAGGATCTCACCGAGTATCTGGCCGAGCACGGCGCGCGCGTGCGCTACATGCACTCGGACATCGAAACCGTCGAGCGGGTGGAAATCATCCGCGACCTGCGCCTGGGCGAGTTCGACGTGTTGGTCGGCATCAACCTGCTGCGCGAGGGCCTGGACATGCCCGAGGTCTCCCTGGTCGCCATCCTCGATGCCGACAAGGAAGGCTTCCTGCGTTCCGAGCGCTCGCTGATCCAGACCATCGGCCGCGCCGCGCGCAACGTCAACGGCAAGGCCATTCTTTATGGCGACCGGATCACCGGCTCCATGCAAAGGGCCATGGCCGTCACCGAGGCCCGCCGCCTCAAGCAGGCGGCCTACAACGAGGCCCACGGCATCACGCCGACGACGGTGAAAAAACGCATCTCCGATATCATGGAAGGCGCCTACAGCGCCGCCCGCAACAAGCCCAGCGAATACGCCAAAGTCGCGGAAGAGGTGCTGGAATACGCGGCGCTGTCCCCGGCCGAACTGGCCAAACGCATCAAAAAGCTCGAACAGCAAATGTACCAGCACGCCCGCGATCTGGAATTCGAAGAGGCCGCGCGGCTGCGTGATGAAATCGCCCGCATCCGCGAAGACATGCTCGGCGTTCCCGAGGCCACGGCGGTTTGAGAAAATCGCCCCCGAGGCTTGTCATCGCCCCCCGGAATCTGTACATTACCCGCCTTTCTTTAGGCGCGTAGCTCAGTTGGTTAGAGCACCACCTTGACATGGTGGGGGTCGTTGGTTCGAGTCCAATCGCGCCTACCAACATATAGAAGGCTCACGAGAGATCGTGGGCCTTTTTTCTTGCCCGGAATATGGGTTCAGTTGTAGGTTTGATTGAGTCGTTTCGGGAGGCCCACCGACCCATGAATACCACGGCAGACACCGGCAACAAGCAGACCCTCTTCGACGCCATCGGCGGCTTGGCTACTCTGCAAACGGTCCACAAGATTTTTTACGACAAGGTCTACGCCCACCCGTGGATCGGGCAATTCTTCGTGGGCTTCAATCAGCAGGTCATCGAAGACAAACAGACCGCGTTCATGGCGGAGAAGATGGGCAGCCCGGAAGAGTATCGCGGCAAGCCCATTCCCCAAGTGCACGAGAACATGTACCTCACCCCCGAGCTGGTGGCGCTGCGCCATACACTGTTGAAGGAATCCATCGCCGAGGCGGGCGTGCCGGCGGATTTAGCGGAGCGCTGGTTGCGCATCGACAGCGCCTTCTCCAAGTTAGTCACCAAGGAATCGCTGGAGTCCTTCTACCGCGATTACCACTTCACCCACAAAGAGCGCATCATCATTCCCAATCCCGAGGAATCGCAGGCGGGTTGAGATTTTGTAGGTGCGATTAGCGCAGCGTAATCGCACGCATGATCTCTGAATGAAAACATCCGGTGCAATGCGCTTTGCTTATTACACCCTACAGTGGCTGGAATTAGAGAAGAAAGAGCAGCAAGCCGGGTGGCGGCGGCGCCGGATGGAGTAAATATTTCCAGTGCGATTCCAGTACATGCGGAATAAAATGTGGCGGTCAATTTTTGACAACCAATAACAACTCATTTTTTCAATAACACCAATTATTAGAAAGGGAGAACGTCGTGCGAAATAAAATCTTTTTCGGGGGTATTTCGTCTTTGGTCATTGCGGGGGCTGTCTTCATTTCCTCGCCAGCGATGGCGGTTTCGCCTCTTTTCGAGATAGGCTATTACACGGGTGGTGATAATCTTGTCCGCGCTAGCTTTAGCAATGGCGAATCCGAATCCATCGATGCGGGTAACGGGCTGGATATTTCTGCCGGCTTTTTGGTTTCTGTCACTGATCAGATAGATGGCCAATTTAGCATCGGCTATCGGTTTGACTCCATTACTGCTTCAAACGCAACCCTTGACTGGAAGCGGATCCCCGTTGAATTCAAGCTTTTCTACAACGTAGACAAATTGCGCGTCGGTGGCGGCATAACCGAGCACCTCAGTCCTGAATTATCGGGTACGGGCGATGCTTCCGGTTCCGCGAAATTTGATGATGCTTTGGGTTTTGTTCTTGAGGGAGACTATTTTTTCTCAGACAAATCCTACCTTGGATTCAAGTACACAAGTATTGATTATGAAATCGGTTCTGTTTCCATTAACGGTGATAGCGCCGGATTCGTGTTTGGTTACGTTTTCCGCTAAGACAACCAAAACGACACAAAGGGACGGCGGGCGGTGCATTGCACACCCGCCGTTTTGCATTTGGATATTCAGCCCGTAGGGCGCAATGAATATTGCGCCGAATAAAAACATCAGGCGCAATGCGCTTCACTTATTGCACCCTACCGTCGTGTTAATCGAGGCACTTGCTCCAATTTAATGAATGGATTGTTACCCATCTAAATGTACGGGCGAATGTGGATTGGAATAGCTCGGTAGAACGGAAAAGCGAAATGCCTTCCGCCGTATGATTTTTACAGAGCCCGTCTGGCTCAATCTATATTACCGTCGAATGAAGTTACCGGCGCAATGTGTTTCACTTATTTAACTGCGCAAATCGAGCCTGCGTATTGATCCACAAATGCAGTGACTCGAGTACAAGCGGCATATAAGGCATCATCGAGCATGCTCTGCAGAGAGTCATCTGAACTCATCTCTATCCCGCATACGCGGATACGATCTGCGGGGAAGTCCATCCCGATCAATAAATCCACCGTGGTTTTCAAATCGATGCCGTGACTGGAAACGCGCGGTGCGCCACTTTCCAATTGCCTCGCGGTAAATAGATCGACGCTGCTGGGTGCGCGGCCGGAGATCATGGCGTCGATGAAGATGATTCGGTCTGTGGCTTCGAATGTGCGGATGAAGATATCCGTCGGCTGGCTGAGGGCGTCGAGAATGACGCCGGGATTGTCGGCAAAGTGTGTTCGCAACTGGTCGATGGCCAGCCAACCGATCCGGTCCGCGCCGAAAGGCGAGCCGATGCCGAAGATGTAGACGCGGCTCATTGGCGCTCGGCGCGGAAGGTGAGGAAGTGGGTGGCGCAGGAGATGCACGGGTCGTAATTGCGGATCACTATCTCGCTGTGTTTGCGTAACGCATCGTCGCATTTTTCCAGGCCGAATTTCGTCAGTGCGTTTTTCAAATCTTCCTCGATACGCGCCTGGTTTTGGCTGGTGGGCGGCACGATGGCTGAGTTGAGCACATGCCCGTTTTCATCGAGGGAGTAGCGGTGCCAGAGAATGCCGCGCGGCGCTTCGGTGCAGGCGTAGCCGGTTCCTGCCTTCACTGTGTGTGCAACGTAGGGCTCAGCACTGGGTTGATAATTTTCCGTTAGACGCAGCGCCTCGGTCATGGCGTAGGCGATCTCCACGGCGCGGGCCACCACGCTGTGGAACATGTTCTTGCTCGGGAAGGCGATGCCGGTTTCCTGCAAGGTTTGCACGATGCCGGCGGGCAGGTGATCCGCGTTGATGTTCAAGCGCGCCAGCGGCCCCACCAGATAGGGGCGGCCATCGAGATGCGCATGCAGCGCCGTGGAGTGCGGCACCTGATGTTCGATGAAGTGCTGCGCGAACTGCGTAGCGTCGATATTCAAACCAGCGTCGGAGACGATGCGCCCCTCGCTGAGGGGGTAGTCGACGCTATGGCGCAGCGACACGGATGTGAAATCCTGTTGGTCATCGGGCAAGGGCAGGGTGGCCGTCCAGCGGATCAACTCATGCGCATCATCGAGGCTCGCACGGATCTTCTCGCGCAGTGCCGCGATGGCCTCCACCGTCGGCGCGTGAAAGAACCCGCCCACGCACACGCCCACGGGATGCACGGAGCGCCCGCCGAAGGTGCGGATGATCTCGTTGCCGATGGCCTGTAAACGCAGACCGCGCCGCACTTCGTTGGGATAGCGCGTGGCCATCTCCGGCGCGCTGTTGAAGCCGAGAAAATCAGGCGCGGCCAGCAGATGGATGTGCAGGCTGTGACTCTGAATCCACTCGCCGCAATACATGACGCGACGCATGGCGCGCACCCACGGCGTTGGTTGCACGCCGAAAATGGATTCCAGCGCCGTGACCGCGCTCATCTGATAGGCCACGGGACAGATGCCGCAAATGCGCGCGACGATGTCGATGACGTCTTGGCCGTTGCGACCTTCCAGCACTTTCTCGAACAGCCGCGGCGGCTCATAGATGCGCAGTTGGATGTCGTCGATGCGGCCGTCGCGGATGCGGATGTCGAGCGCGCCTTCGCCCTCGACGCGGGCGAGAACCGGAACATGGATATCGACGTCGCGGCCTTGGCTCATGGTTGCTGTCCCGGTGTGGATTTCTTGCGCCACGCCACGCCTGCACTGCGGAACGGTTCGACGTGATTATTGA